>ENA-OQHA01001223-OQHA01001223.1-human-gut-metagenome-genome-assembly--contig:-NODE-1223-length-10283-cov-2.381351_pt1 | contig 10283 bp, 11 predicted proteins | sample MGYA00242558_ERZ504707 | MGnify/ENA primary metagenome ERZ504707 (study PRJEB26092, sample SAMD00036197) | human gut metagenome | host: Homo sapiens | study: EMG produced TPA metagenomics assembly of... | reverse complement strand
GGCGAGAACGATGACGTGGTCCGCAAGATGGTGTGCGACAAGCTCGCCCCGTTCGGCGTCAAGCTGGACGAAGAGAAGAACGCCACCCGTTCCAAGGAACCGCGCATCATCTCCACCCCGGATCCAAGATCACCATCTGCGTCATTCCGACCAACGAGGAGCTGGCAATCGCCCGCAAGTCCGCGGCAATCGCAGAAGCAGGCGAAGACACTTACGGCAACGTCTTCTCCAAGTGAGCGAGGAGATCCCGCAGTCAAATGATTGACGGGACCGTATGAAGAGGACCATACGTTCCATCGGCATCAAATCCAATGCCAATGAACGTACGGTCCTTTTTGGAATAATCGTTATGTCTCCACCGCTTCCGAGGTTGCGTTCACCGAACGTTTCCAATCGTCCCAGACAACACCTTTCCATATCTGTTCATGATCGCATAATGGGGGAGGGGCTGGTAGTACGATACGAAACGTTGTGCCTAACGCGCATACGTCGCATGTTGAGAGAAGCGGTTGATTGTTGTGGTAAGACGTCGTTTTGTCGGTCTGAATGGCCTCAAGGGCATCGCCTTGATCGCGATAGTGTTGTATCACTGCGACCAGGGCACTCTGCGGGGCGGATTCCTAGGTGTTGACATATTCTTCACCATTTCAGGTTTTCTGATTTTCTCGTCGTTGCTGAATCATATTGATTCCGGCAAGGGAATAGGTTTCAAGGAATATTACCTCAAGCGTCTGCGCAGAATATACCCGGCGTTGATTCTGATGATTCCCGTCACCGTATCGTTGGCATGGTTCATCAACCAAGACATGTTGGTGGACATTAACAGCCAGATAGTGACGGCTATGCTGGGTTGTTACAACTGGTATGCCATCGGCAGTGGCGCCAGCTATTTCTCGCAGATGAATCCAGACATGTTCCGTCATCTGTGGTTCATGTCGGTGCTGATGCAGTTCTATCTGTTGGCTCCTTTGCTGATCTACCTGCTTCGAAAAATTCTGGTACGTTGGGTGCCGGTGGCGGTACTTGCCGGACTTGCCGTGTGCAGTGCGCTTTCCATGGGATTGCAGTATCACCCGGGAACCGATCCAACCAGAGTGTATTTCGGTTCGGACACACATGCCATGGGACTTTGGCTAGGTGCCATGCTGGCATGGCTGCTGATGATCATACGGCGTGGCAACGGTCGTCCGGAAGAAACGGCGATCATGGAACGCGCTCGTCTGGTCTGGAGCAAGATCGGCCCTGCGGCGGCTTTTGTGGCATTACTGATTCTGTTATGGATGATGCAGCACGTTGAGCAGGTCCTGCTGCCTTCTATGGAGGGATTTTCGCGGCTTCGCTACTTTCAGTGGTTCTGGTCGCCGGTTCCATTCCTTTCGGATCTTGGATGCAGGATCTGCTGGTGTTCAAACCATTTGATGTGGCCGGCCGATATTCATACGGCATTTACCTGTGGCATTGGCTTTATGGTTGTTCACCAAGGCGATGTTCCCCCAGTGGGGTGCTCGGCATCTGGGATGGATGCTGCTAATCACACTCGCTCTTACCGCATGTTGTACCGCCATGTCGTGGAAGTTGGTAGAACAGCCCGTCGCCCGTGGCGGATTTATCGCCATGATTCGCCCGCTGCCAGAAAACGGAATGTGGGATGTAACCAGATGCTGGATTACGATCGCCGTGGTATTGAGTACATGCTTGATGTCCGGATACGCGGTAGCCAACGCACCAAAGCAGACCAGTGTGGAACGCGCGTTGGAAGAGAATGCGAAAATGCTGAAAGAGCAGCAGGGCATGCACCTCGACTTCGATAGGAAGCATCCGCCAGCGCCCAAGAAACCCGCATACACCATGCCTGACGGGCAGCAGATGGTCGCATTCGGTGACTCGGTGATGCTTGCCTCCAGTAAAGGTTTGCAATCCGTTTTCCCGGAATCACTGTTGATGCGGAAACCTCACGTTCGATGACCAAGGCATTGGGACTTATAGACCAAGCCAAAAGCCAGCCGGAAGGATTGCGCCAATGGGTGCTGGTCGGCTTGGCTACGAATTTCAGCGGTGACCGATGGCCAACTCAATGACATACTGAACGACATTGGACCGGATCATGTGCTTGTGCTGATTAATGCGCATGCCCCCGTGTCTTGGGTCCCCGGAACGAACGACGCGTTGAGCAACTTCGCGGCCGCCATTCCGACAACGTTGTTCTCGTTGACTGGGACGCTACGATTTCGGCGCATCCTGATGAGCTTGCCGGAGATGGTATTCACCCTGGCATGTCCAATACGCTGTACGCCCAGGCTGTCAAGGATGCGATTGCGAACTGGATCAAGCAAGGCACTGAAACATCCTTCTTGCGAATCGCGGCAAAGCAGTTTTGCGATGAATATGAGGAATCCCCCTGACTCGTTTGAGCAGGGGGATTCCTCATAACCTTTTAGGATCTGAACGGACTCAGTCTTCCTGATGCTGCGGAGCCGACAGAAAATGCTCTTCACTCGGCAGCAGAGCATTCAACAGCACGGCCACAACGAACGCCACGGCGATGCAATTGGATGCGAAGATGGACTGGAACAGCGGCGGGAAGTTGACGAAAATGTCGCCGACCTGCGTGAAACCGATACCGATGGTGAGACTCAACGCCGCAATGGTGATGTTGCGCTGCGTATAGCCGGCCTCGGAAATCATCTGGAAGCCAGACAGGATGATGTTACCGAACATCATGATGGTGCAGCCACCAAGCACGGCCTGCGGCAGGGAATTGAACACTTCCGCCACGGCAGGCACGAAGCTGGCTATCACCAGAATCAGACCACCGGAAAGAATCACCTTGCGGTTGACGACCTTGGTCATGGCGACCAAGCCGATATTCTGTGCGAACGACGTCAACGGCAAGCAGCCGAACAGGCCGGAGACGGAGGAGATGAGACCGTCGCCTGCAATGGCGCCCGCAGTCTCCTTATCGGTAGGCTGACGGTCGAGACCAACCTTGGTGAGCGCAGCGGTATCACCCAGCACCTCAACGGAAGACACGACATACAGCAGGGCGAAGGAGATGATCGCGCCCGGATCGAATTCAAGCTGGAACGGCATGAAATGCGGCACGGATACAACCTGCAGATTCGCGAAACCAGAGAAATCGACCTTGCCCATGAAAATCGCGACAACATAGCCGACAACCAAGCCGAACAGCACGGAAAGCTGCTTGGCAGTACCCTTCATCAGCAGCTGGAACGCCAAGCAGGCGACCAGCGAAATCAGACCGAGCGTGAGATTCTGCCAGCTTCCGAAATCCTCAGCGCCGGAACCGCCGCCGAAACTGGTGGCACCAACGGAAAGCAGTGAGAAACCAATCGACGTAACCACAATCGCGGATACGATCGGCGGCACGAAGCGACGCCAATACTTGGCCGTCAAACCAAGCGCAACCTCCAACAGGCCACCAAGCACAACCGCGCCGGCGACCGCGCCGTAGCCTTGGTTCTGGGCGATCGACATGGCAGCAGCCACATAGGTGAAGGAAATGCCAGTGACCATCGGCAGGCGGGAGCCGATCAGCCACACGCCATACAGCTGAAGGCAGGTGCCCAGACCTGCCACCAGCAGACCGGCTGAATAATCGTGGCAGACTGCTCGGCACTCATGTTGGCGGCGGAAGCACCAAGAAAATCGGAGCCAGATTGGCCACGAACATCGCCATGACATGCTGCAGGCCGAACGGGATGCCCTTCCAGAACGAAACAGGCGCGTCCAAGCTGCTAAGCGCTTCAAAGGAAACGCCCTTCTTCTCGTTCGTGTTGTCTTTCTTCTTCTCTTCTCTCACAATGAATCCTCTCTTATTCATGCTGCGATGAGTAACAGGTTGTAATGGTTTCTGATGCGCGCCCGTGAGATGCGACGATCAGGAGCGGAATTCGATGGTACCGGTTTCCGGATCCATCGACTCCACGATTGCCAGGGAATCAACGTCGTATCCCGCTGCGCGCAGCTCATCGCCGCCGCCTTGGAAACCCTTCTCCACCGCGATGCCGATGCCCTCGACCGTCGCTCCGGCATCATGACACAGATTGATCAGGCCCTTCAGAGCCTTGCCGTTGGCCAGGAAGTCATCAAGCAACAGCACATGGTCGCCCTCGTTGAGATACCTCTTGGACACGATGACGGGGAATTCCTTCTGCTTGGTGAAGGAGTAGACGGTGGTGGTGTACTGGTCGCCATCGAGATTGATGGACTGCGCCTTCTTGGCGAACACCACAGGCGCATTGCCGAAATGACGCGCGGCAACACAGGCGATACCAATGCCGGAAGCTTCAATGGTCAGAATCTTGTTGATGGTTTTACCGGCAAAATGTTCCGCCCAAGCGGCACCCATGTGGTCGAACAATTCGACATCGCACTGGTGGTTGAGGAAAGCATCCACTTTCAGCACATTACCTGGCTTGACGGTACCCTGCAGGCGAATGCGCTCTTCGAGCTCCTTCATGAATCCCCTTAGATTGTTGGCCGCATAAGGCGGCGTTGATGTTGACATACGGTGAACCGCATATAAACGTTCAGCATACGCGCGTCAATTGACCATGCGAGTGTTGCGCTGACCTGCATGTGTGATAGACATGAATTTCGCAGTAATCGACTTCGAATCTTCATGGAAAGAGGAACCGGTGGAGCAGAATATGGGACCAGTCCTGTGCGATCCGCAAAGTCTGATCAAGGACCTCAATCCGCAGCAAATGGAAGCGGTGAAGTACTACGGACAAGCCCTGCTCATCGGAGCTGGTGCCGGATCCGGTAAGACCCGCGTGCTCACCAGACGCATCGCATGGCTGCTGGCACATGGTTTTTGGGCGAGCAGCATTCTCGCCATCACCTTTACGAACAAGGCCGCGGCCGAAATGCGCGAACGCCTTGCGTCCCTCGTAGGGCCTGAAGCCGAACACATGTGGATCTCCACCTTCCATTCCGCGTGCGTGCGCATCCTCCGACGTGACGGCAAGGAAATCGGTCTTACCTCAGGATTTTCCATTTATGACACGGCTGATTGCGAACGCTTGGTCAAGCTCATCAGCGGCGATTTGAACATCGATACGAAGCGGTATACGCCGCGCATGCTATTGGGCAAGATCTCGGATTGCAAGAATTCGTTGATTTCATGGCAGGACCAGCTGAAAAGCGTGAACTGCGACTACAAGCCAGGCCAGCGCGGATATCAGGTTTCGGCCGGCGACGTCGACGAGCTGGTCGCCGTGATGTATGCGGAGTACCAGTACCGTCTGGCCATGCGAATGCCGTGGATTTTGACGATCTGATCATGCGCACCGTCGAATTGTTTCAGCGTTGCCCACAGGTGAGCGAATATTACCGGCATAAGTTCCGTTATATTTTCGTGGACGAGTATCAGGACACCAACCATGCGCAATATGTGCTCGTACGTGAGCTTTCCGGCATTGATTCGGGAGAACAGCCCGATCCACATATGCGAGGGGCAGGCCGTGTCGGACCGTCTTGGATTACGGTGGTGGGCGATTCCGACCAGTCGATTTATGCGTTCCGAGGCGCGGATATTCGTAATATTCAGGATTTCGAGCAGGATTTCCCTAACGCGAAAACCATCATGCTCGAACAGAACTATCGTTCGACGCAGACCATTCTCGACGCAGCCAATGCGGTGATCGCAAGAAATGAAAATCGTAAGCCGAAAAAACTGTGGACGGCACTTGGCGAAGGCGACAAAATCGTCGGATACGCGGCCGACAACGCGCAACAGGAAGCCGGATGGATCGCCAACGAAATCGCACGAATCCACAACGAGGAAGGCGTGGCGTATCGCGACATCGCCATCATGTATCGAGCCAACGCGCAATCACGCTCGCTCGAAGAGGCCATGATCAATGCCAACCTGCCGTATCAGCTCGTCGGCGGCACCAAATTCTACGAACGCAGGGAAATCAAGGATGCGCTCGCGTATTTGCAGGCCATCGTGAATCCTGCGGACAATGTGAACGTTCGACGTATCCTCAATGTGCCGAAGCGCGGACTGGGCGTTCGTGCGGAAGGACTCGTTGCCTCGTATGCTGATGCCCATGGCACCACTTTTTTCGAAGCGATCGAACATATGGAACAGATCGAAGGCATGTCCACGCGCACGACGAAACCGTTGAGTGCGTTCCGAGACATGATGCATGAGCTTGCGGCTTTTGCGAAGGACCATGACACGAAGCCATCCGAAGTGGTTGCCGAAGTGCTTGCCAAGAGTGGGATTTTGGAAGAGCTGCAGCGCTCCGAGGATCCGCAGGACGCTTCCCGCGTCGATAATCTTTCCCAGCTGCAATCAGTGGCGGCGGAATTCGAGCAGAACACGCCAGACGCCACATTGGCGGGATTTTTGGAAACCACCGCGTTGGTGGCCGATTCCGACCAATTGCCAGGGAGAACGAAGATTCCGGCAAGGTGACGATGATGACCCTGCATACCGCAAAGGGTCTGGAATACCCGTATGTGTTCTAACCGGCATGGAGCAAGGCACATTCCCACACCAGCGTGCCATGGAAGACACCAGCGAACTGGCAGAGGAGCGCCGTCTCGCCTACGTGGGCATCACTCGCGCGAAGCGACGCCTGTATGTGACACGCGCGGCCGTACGCGCGCAATGGGGGCAACCAGCGACATGTGCCCAGTCAGTTCCTCGATGAGATTCCAGACGAACTGATTGATTGGAAAAGACGCGAAGCCGGCGTCGAACGCATGCGTGCCAGCTGGCAGGATGACGACGACGAGTTCGGCGGCTGGGACGATGATGACGATTTCGGATCGATGTCATTCGGCGGTTCCTCGTATGGAAAGTCGGATTATGGTTCCTCATACGGTTCCGGCTCGCGGTGGTCTCGTTCCTCATACGGATCGTCTTCATATGGGGCAGGGCGCTCGCAGTACGGCGGCCCGGCTACGCAGGGCTCATCATCCTCGTATGGTTCCACATCCCGGCGCTCGTGCGGAGGATCGGGAACCGGTTCCTCATACGGCTCGTATGGTTCGTATGGCTCCGGCAAGTCAGGAGGGAAATCGGGCAAGGTCACCACGCGACGTGTCAAGCCGAAAAACAAGCCTGTGGATTTAACCAAATCCTCATCCGCAAGCCCGGCCGGTAGCCATAATGATCTGAACATTGCAGACGTGCATGTCGGCGACAAGCTTACGCATGATCATTTCGGGTTGGGTACGGTCATTGAAACGCAGGACAAGGGCATGAATTCGGTCATTACCGTTGATTTTGGCAATGGTGAGGTCAAGCGTCTGCTGTTGCGTATGGCACCCATTGAAATGCTATGACGGAGATGAAGAACGGATGAAATCTCCTCTGTAGCACGAAAAGGAGGAAAAAACAAGACTTTCTTTTTCAAAAAGACCCTGCAATAATCGGCGGTGTTTGTCTTTTTTTGAGAGGAAGCTATGAATAAGAAACTGTACGCAGGCATTTCGCAGATCGTGCTCGGCATCTTGATCGCCATCGCGCCGCAGACCTTCGCTCACGTATGCGCGGTCAAAGAAACGCCGATGGCATGTCATTACACGGCTCAGGCCGCGCTCGGCATCGGCATCGTGATCGTGGCGCTTGGCATTGTCGGCCTGTTCGTATCCGATCAGACCCGCGCCGGTCTTGACCTCGCCAATGCGGTGCTCGGCGTGCTGGCCATCGCCGTGCCGACCGTGCTCATCGGCGTGTGCAAGGGTGCCATGATGCGCTGCCATATGGTCACCTTGCCGACGCTGATCGTGCTCGGCGTGCTGCTGGCTGTACTTGCGGCAATCGCAGCATATCTCGATCTCAAGCCGGCGAAGCGCGCCTGACCCAATATGACGCAACACATCACCCTTGGCGGGTTGCCCCTGGTCAATCTCAAACGCAAACCGTTTCGTACCGCGGCGCTCACCATCGTCGTCGCCATGCTTACCGTGGCCTTCTATGGTGGTTCACTGCTGTCCATGAACCTTGAAGCCGGCTTGAACAGCATGCAGGAACGTATGGGCGCCGATCTCATGGTCACGCCGCAAAACACCAAAAACGAAGCCGAAGCGTTGCTGACCAACGGATCGGCAAGCACGTTCTACTTCACCAACGAGATCACCGACGAAGTGGCAAAAGCCGACGGCATCGACGAAATCACGGAACAAACATATATCTCATCGTTGGCCGCCGCATGCTGCGACGAGAAAGTCCAGATCATCGGATTCAACCCCGATACCGACTTCGTGATCACCCCTTGGATCGCATCGCAGTTCGACGGCACGCTCCAGCGCGGCCAGATCGTTGCAGGAGCCAGCATCAGCGTGTCGGGCAACAACACGGTCAAACTCTATGGGCACGAATTCCCCGTGGCGGCGCAACTCGCCAATACCGGCACGTCGCTCGACAATTCCGTGTTCGTGAACATGCAGACCGTTCCCGACGTGGTCGGATATTCCGCCAAGGTGGGGCATGCCGCCATTCCGGAAGAATATGCCGACAAAGCCGTTTCCGCCGTGCTCATCAAGGTCAAGGACGGTTACTCCGCCCAGCAGGTCGCTCGAACATCACCAAAACAACAGGAATCAAAAGCCTCGGATACGTGTATCGGGGGCATCACAGCCACAACGAAATCCAATCTGAACGTGATCATTCGCTACGTGACCCTTTTCGTCGCGGTGTTCTGGGTCATGGGGCTGATCGTGCTGCTTGCTGTGTTCTCGTCCGCCATGAACGAACGCAAACGTGAATTCGCCGCGTATCGCATTCTTGGTGCCAATCGTTCCACTTTGGTCGGCATCATCGTGAAGGAATCGGCCATGATCGGAGCTTTGGGCGGTGTGATAGGCATTGCGGTCGCGTCGCTGGCGATTTTCCCGTTCAGCACGCTTATCGGACGGCAGCTGCAGTTGCCGTATCTGCAAACCAACATGTGGAATGTGTTGGCATTGATCGCAGTGAGTTTCGTGTTCGCGGTGCTTACCGGACTGCTCGCCTCCGTGACGACGGCGGTGAAACTTTCCGCTCCCGAACCTATCTGACTTGAGAGAAGGTGAATGATGGCGGAAAACACGGTTCTCGAAGTACAAGAGCTCACTCCGCGAGTTCACCCGTCGCGGCAAACCGTTCGCAGCCGTGGACCATGTGGATTTCAGGCTGGGCCAAGGCGAGTTCGTGGCGATCGTCGGCCGTTCGGGCAATGGCAAAAGCACATTGTTGAATCTCATCACCGGACTGCTGAAACCCACATCGGCTCCATCGACTTGGACGGCAATGACGTGACGCGGTTGAACGACAAACAAATGTCAGTCGTACGCAATCGGATCGTCGGATTCGTCACGCAAAGCCAGACATTGCTGCCGAATCTCACGGCACTCGACAATGTGATTCTTCCTTCCGTGCTGTGCAACGGCAAAACGGCGCAGCGCGATGTTGAGATACCTGCGGATTCGTCTGATGCGAAATCAGTGGAAGAAACCGTATCCGACGCATCTTCCGAACAGACGGTTGACGACGGACTTCCGGACGTCATCGCGGCGGCTCCGGTATCGAAAGCACACAACGATCCCGTTCAGGACCATGCCATGGAACGTGCGCACGCATTGCTGCGCCGACTGCAGGTCGACGATTTGGCGGAATGCTACCCGAAGAGCTTTCCGGCGGCGAATGAGACGCGTCAGCATAGCGCGAGCTCTGATGAATGGTCCGAAACTTCTGATAGCGGACGAACCCACCGGAGATCTGGATGCCGAAAGCACTGCCATCGTCATGCGGCTGCTGCAGGAAGTGGCGCACGACGGCACCGCAGTGTTGATGGTCACCCATGATCCGGATGCCTTGACGTATGTGGATCGAATCTATCGCATGGACAGGGGAGTGCTGGCTGAAGCATAGCGGCGCATGATGGCATGACATGCCGAAGAGGGCGAAACGACGAGCTCGTCCCGCCTCATGTGTATTATTAACGATTGGTGTGCGCCCGCAAGATCATACCGTCTGGAGTCTTAGCCCATCAGTGGGTCGGCGACCGATACGAGCTGTTTACGGCACGTGTTCAAGTCGTTCGTGCGCATGCACGAAGAAGCACTGGAGAGGCTGGCTCAGCGCATATCGGAAACCGGTGTGCGCTCCGTTCAGACAACGACAGAACAAACAAAGGATTAAACCAATGACGAACGTTCAGCGTTCTCGCCGTCAGGTGCGCCTTTCCCGCGCCCTCGGCATCGCTCTGACCCCTAAGGCTCAGCGCATCTTCGAAAAGCGTCCGTATGCTCCTGGCGAGCAC
>ENA-OQHA01001222-OQHA01001222.1-human-gut-metagenome-genome-assembly--contig:-NODE-1222-length-10293-cov-4.431733_pt1 | contig 10293 bp, 15 predicted proteins | sample MGYA00242558_ERZ504707 | MGnify/ENA primary metagenome ERZ504707 (study PRJEB26092, sample SAMD00036197) | human gut metagenome | host: Homo sapiens | study: EMG produced TPA metagenomics assembly of... | reverse complement strand
CCGCCATGATGGAGGAAGCCACGAAGTACATCGGCTACCCGTATGTGTGGGGCGGCAGTTCGCCCAGCACCAGCTTTGATTGCAGCGGCTACATTTCGTGGGTGCTGAATCACTCCGGCTGGAACGTGGGCCGCCAGACCGCACAAGGCCTTTACAATCTCTGCACCCCTGTTTCGACGGCGCAGGTCAAACCGGGCGACCTTGTATTTTTCAAGGGGACCTACGATACCCCCGGCGTGAGCCATTGCGGTATCTATGTAGGCAATTCCATCATGCTGCACTGCGGCGACCCTATCTCTTACACGAACCTCAACTCAAAATATTGGCAGGAACATTTTTACAGCTATGGGCGTTTACCGTGACGCCAGAAAGGATTTTGTATGGCAAAAAGACTTTCCCGCATTGAGCGCGACATCGAACGGCTCAAAGAAAAAATCAGCGAATACCAGCAGCAGTTGAAAGAACTGGAAGCTGCAAAGACCGAACAGGAAAATCTTCAAATCATTCAGCTGGTGCGCAGCATGAACATGAAGCCGGACGAGTTCGCGGCCTTCCTGCGCAGCGGTGCGCTGAATGCTGCCCCCACCGTCACCCCGTACCACAAACAGGAGGATGCTGCCGATGAAACCTGATTGGAACTACCGTTTTGCTGCCGGATTGCTGGCTATCCTGCTCTGCCTCTGCTCCTTTTCCATGCCCGCTTTTGCAAGCGGCTCTGACCCTGCCCCAGAACTTCTGCCGGAGATTATCGAAGAAGAACCCACCACGGGCGGCATGGAGCCGGAGGGTGTGCCCATCACGCCCAAGGGCAATGCAACACTGGTGGATGACTTTTACGGCGACAAGCAGCTTATTACAGTGACCACCAAGGCCGGGAATTATTTTTACATTCTCATTGACCGTGCCAACGAGGACAAGGAAACCTCTGTCCACTTTCTGAACCAAGTGGACGATGCCGACTTGCTGGCCCTGCTGGATGAAGAACCGCAGGACACCGAGTTCTGCACCTGCACCGTGAAATGTGAGCCGGAAACGTCAACGAAAACTGCCCCTTGTGTGAAAAGAGCCTGCGCAACTGCACGGCCCCGGAAGCTGTGAAAACTGACACCGAAACGCCGGAGGAAAAGCCCAAGTCCAACATGGGCAGTCTGATGATCCTGTTGGTGCTGGCTCTGGCGGGCGGCGGTGCAGCACTCTATTATTTCAAGTTCCACAAGCCCAAGGCCGATACCACCGGGCACGATGATCTGGACGAATACGATTTTGGCGAGGACGAAGATGCAGACGAGGAACCGGCTGAAATCGAGATTTATTCGGAGGACGGACAGGAGGACGAAACATGAGCGTTCAGCTGGTAATTGCCGAAAAGCCCAGCGTAGCCCGCAGCATCGCCGCCGTGATCGGGGCCGATGAAAAGCAAAACGGCTACTGGCAGGGTGGCGGGTATCTGGTCAGCTGGTGCATCGGGCATCTGGTGTCCTTTGCCGAGGCGGGCCAGTACGATGAAAAATACTGTAAATGGCGGTATGAGGATTTGCCCATCCTGCCCCAGCGTGGCAGTTCATTGTCCCGGACGAAAAGAAACAGCAGTTTGAAATTGTGCGCTCTCTGCTCAACCGCCCGGATGTGGACAGTGTGACCGCCGCGACCGATGCAGGGTAGTGCGGTTAGGTGACTCAAGAGAAAGAAAAAAGAGACCTCATCTCGTCAAAATCAAATTTCAAAATCATTAAAGGAGCTATTCAAATGAAACGAAATCAGAATTTCGACCATAATCACTCTCAAAAACTGCTTTCCTTCCGCTACAACATAGACACCAACCGAGTGGAAGCCCGGTTCACGGATGGCTCTGCCGTCGCCAACAGGATGCCCAACTGCCTCAGAACATCCTCAACCCGCTACTTTACAGTGGGGTTGACACGGAGGATTGAGTGTCATCGTTTTTTCATGGCTACCGCCGAAAATCATTGTAACGTATTTTGTGTTACAAATTGGTCAAGCGAATGATTATGATTAAAATTCTCTTACTCGCACAATAAGTCATTTGATAAACTGGTTAAAATGCCAAATAATTTCAAATCATAGTCCAACACACAACAAATGTGGTATAATAACAATATATTTAATGCTTTAACTGTGTTTGCAAAAAGGAAAAGAAGATAAGTATGGAGATTACATGGTTGAAAAATGAAGATAATGCCATTCAATACGTCTATGCCTCTGCTGTTCCCCAAAAAATACCATTAGACATTTTTAAAGAAATTGTTCAGAGCAGTAAAGAAAACTGTCTACCTGAATTTTATGTGATATCTGAACAGGGAAAGTATATCGGATATATTTTATTATTGGCCGATAAAAAAGAAGACATCCCTAAACCTTTTACATTTCTTGCATGTCATAATGGCGATACTCTGCCAAAAGAAACTCACAAAAAAATATTGGAATTTATCGGCAAACGGTGTCGTGTAAACAACTGGAATAAACTCGCTTGGTTGGCCGAACAAGAAATCCAGCAATTGTGATATCATCGTTTTTTAAGCTATCTCTCTATAAAAACTCCTTAAAGACATAAAGGCAAACTTGAATAAATAAATTTATCTAAAAGCCCCACCTACAATAGATATTCCAAATCGAAGAATCTACTGCAGGTGGGGCTTGTTCTATGTGATAAGCTATTTTGTAAAAATCAAATACGTAGATTATATGGCAGAATCATTTGGTGACACTGAAAGCTAATGTTGCGCCATCAACGACACTATACATATCGCCGTTAGCCGCAGTAGCAATTCCAGTAAACTCAACCTCCCATTTTCCTTTAGAGAGTCCATATTTTACATCTTCCGTACCGATTGTGCCGTATGCAGAAATGGCATGATCAAAGGTTCCAAAGGGTGTACCAAGTTTATTGAAATGCAGGTTACCTTCAAAGGAAACAATTACTGCACCCGGAACGGTAATCGTCCATTGGATATACCCTTCAGACAGATAATCAAGTGTACATGAACCAGCATCGCCCCAGAAGGTTTCGCGAGAAATTGGGACAAGTTTGAATGTTGCAGAGTTTACAGTTGTTCCTTTATCAATTTCGATACTAGATTTTTTGGAAGAAAGTGCTACAACGCCTGGTTCAACTGCAACAGCAGCAGGCATCAAAACTGTGTTGAAAACAACCAACGCAGCACTCGTTCCAGCCATTTTAAGGAATTCATTTCGGGTCATCTTTTTCATGTCGATTTGCTCCTTATATTTTATTGACTGTTACAAGTCACCCAGCTACAATTTGGATTCTTTTTCGCTTAATTCTGCACTGGAATCACCTCTTACAAAATTTTAGTATATTGGCATCATCGTGATCAAAAGCAATATCACTAACAGCCACCTCATCACACTATAAAGCCGCAAATTTTCAACTCAGGTGTATGCTCATCGGCAAATAAATGTGAACCATACGAATGCCGCTGTTAAACAACCTGCCAAAACCACTAAAATACAACTTGCCAACTTTGGCTCAATAGCAACTTTTTGATTTTCGCACAGCGCAAATTTCTGAAGTTCCTGAAATGTTGTTTGATTGACATTGCCGTGTATTGCTTTCCATGCAACGAAATGATTTGTAATCAGAAGATAATCTGAAACGATTCCTACAAAAACAATGGCAAAAAATGCTGCGGAAAAGAACCACATTCCATCGCATTGATTCACCGTCAGGATATCCTGAAGGCTTGCTGGCTTCAATGCCCATAAAGCCACAACATATAGCAATACTTCGCAGAAATCTCTTTGGAGTGGCCCTTTTTGCTTAAAGAATCCCATTACATGTTCTCCCTGTTCTTTGAAGTCACTATCAGCCACCAATGGCTGATAATAATCCGTTTTAGACCGAATCAAAGAGCCATTTGACTTATATTCCTTGACAGTTTGATGATAGCAATGTGTATAGTAGCTATTGTCATAGGAAAATAGGACTTCATACGTAATAGAAGATATTGTCACTTTATAGCAGTCCGAGGACATACTCTGAAGCATCTGATCGAAAATAAACGATGCTGTAGAAGAAATAACTGCTGCTGGTGTGCTTCCCCATGCAGTTGCTAAAATACTGGCTACATCAGATGCTTTTTTGCATTTACGCAAATCACTAGCATAAACCGTATCGGTTGCACTTGTGCCAACATAGCGGTGCTTGAACTGCGACCCTGTCACATCGCTTCCAGTGAGTGCAGGAATTTGTGCCAGCTGTCCGTTTTTGTAATTTTGCTGATCTTGATAAATTTCATAGAACAAGCTATAGTCACTTCTTGCAGTTGATGTTGTTGATTCACCAGATGCACCTACAACAACAATGTCCATCACATCATTAGGATGCACCGTACGCGTAATTCGTGTGATACCTCCATCACGAATTGTAAGCTGTTCAACAACATCTTTTCCATTCATCGAGTACGAAACAGAATAATTTGATCCTGTCAAAAGAGATTCGCTATTGCCATGATTTGTTGAATCTGCAAAGGCAATGGGCATAATGGAAGCAACACAAAGCAGCACCGCTAACACGCAGGAAATATAACGCAAATATGTTTTTGTTTTCATTTTGTTTTTTCCTTTCATGCATTCCTATAGAACAACGGACTCTCATCTGTGCATCGGAAACACCTCCGAAGTACATTGATTATCGATGCTCTCACTTTTTCAAGAGATATTTTCCAAATGCAAGGACGCCTAGAATATAGAAAAGCTGACGAACAATCAACATAATGAATGAAAGCAGCTCCAACATAATCGAACAGTTCCTTTTAGAAAATTATCAAGAAATATATCCCGTAAGAGTATCGCTATCTTACCTTTCATATGAATTTCAGTCATGCTCAAGCGATTCCGGGACATCCGGCTGATATGCCGTAAAGCCACAGGTGCTGTTCACGCTCAAGACTGCGAGAGCCATTGCCATAATGCAAGTGACCTTGCTCAAGAGCAACATAATCTTTTTCATTTCTGTTACCTCCGTTTGATATTTTTTAGAGCATTCATCTTCTGAAAACACATGAACGCCCTCGTACCTTAGGATATCTTCGCTTGTTTCTGAAAAAACGGAATGATTGCAAAAATCACTAAAACCCATTTTGAAATGTAGTATACCGTTATACTGCGGGTGTCCGGAAGCACATTGAAAATGGCAAACAGGAAATCTATTGACGAAAGAACAGATGCGACCATCTTATAGCTTAACCGCTTCTTTTTGCCTAAAGGCTTATTCGTTGCTTCTATCGGAGAGAAAAAGATAGCGATGCCCATAAGAGCTGCTGTTGTCAGGATACGAAAAAGGTGATTGGCTGCAATTACTTTACTCAGCAAAATGCAGATAAGTGCCAGTCCGGTAAATGCCAGATAGCATCTGGTGTGCGACGTTGCATGATATCCACCAATGTAGATTCTCTGCGGGATAAACCCAATCAAAAATGAAAGTGAGTATCGAACATCACCACACACGGCAGAGACGAGGATGACAAGCAAAACACTTACAACAGACGATATGAGCAACTCGTACCCATAGACATACGCATCCGCTTTTGATTCGTCTACCACTTTTTGTTCGCAGAAAAGACGGACTAATTTCTGAGACAGCGTGCGTTCCCACATTGCAGTTGCGCCACCTTATCTTCTGATTTTTGCTTCACTGTATCATAAATTTCAACAAAATCAAGAGGTTTGGCAAAACTGGTCGTTCTGGTGACAAAAGTGGTAAGTCAGGCTACTTGTAAGGAGCCTTTGCACAGTCTATAATAGTATCAGAACATTATTTTGTGGAGGTTGTCGAAATGCTGAAGTACCACGTTGCAGTCTGCGATGATGAGAAGTCAGACCTTGATGGTATTGTTCAAAGCGTCCAGCGATACGATGTGCAAGGTTGCTTTGACATTGAAACTTACATGGACGGAAACGAACTTCTGAGCGAATTGCAAATGCAGAAGAAATCCTTCGATTTGCTGCTGCTCGACATTGAGATGCCATCCAACGGTTTTCAGCTGGCACAATCCCTGATTCAAATGGAGAAGCATCCCTTGGTGGTATTTGTCACGAAGCGGCACGAGTATGCTGTGCAGGGATATGGCATTGCATTCCGCTACCTTGTCAAACCTTTGGATCAGACGCTGTTCGCTGCGGCGATGGACGCTGTCCTTCAGGAACTGAACTCCAAACATTTCACAATCGAATACGATGGTGTCACCATGTCCTTGGAAACATCAGATATTTACTTTCTGGAAAGCCACGGACATAAAGTTCTGATCCACTGCAAGGAGCAAGACCTTACATTGAGAATGAGCATTCCTGAAGCCTTGGAGCAGCTTCCCAAACGATGCTTCGTGTCGCCACACAAAAGTTATCTTGTCAATATGGAACACATTGTTTACGCTACTGGAACCGCTGTTTTTCTTTCCAGCGGACATCAGCTACCGATCAGCAGGAGGAAGCGTCAGGAGTTCAATCAGAACTTTAACGCTTATTTGGGAAGATGATACTTTATTATTTCGTTGAGTTTGCAGGGAGCTTTGCCAACATCGCTCTGTTGCTGCTTTTTATCGGTCGGCTATTTCCTAAAAAGGAGCCCGTTTCAAAATGGTTCTATGTGTATGTTGTGCTTATGATCGCTGGCCAGTGTGCACTAAGCTTATTCCCGGACTGGGTAACGCAGCGCACGATCTATCTTTTAGTTGGCGGATTTTTCCTCGCACTGCTGTTTTACGAAGTGCGACCATGGCAGGCGGTTTTTGCAAGCGGAGCTTTCTTTACGCTGATTGCTTTGGTGGAAGTGCTTGCAATGCTCCTGATCGGGCTGCGCATCCCTGATACCGATATTCTGATGCAGGCTGGGGCAGCACGGTTGGTTTATGTTGTTTTTTCAAACCTGATTCAAGTTCCACTTGTAGTCCTGATCTCACATCTTTTCAGTCGAAAGGGAAATGCTCTGCGCATCCTATGGCTGTTGCCAATTATTGCGATTCAAATCGCAAGCATCGCTGTCTGTTATGTGGCACAGTATCATGCTGCGGATGAGTATTTCCCGGATTATATGGTCGGCCTTATGGCTGTGCTTCTCCTTATAAACATCCTGATCGTGTTCTATGTGGAAGCTCTCCGGGAAAATGAACTGGAAAAATTCAAAGCCAAGTTCAATGAGCAGCAGTACAATCTTCAAATGGAATACTACCAGCAGCTCAAAGAACGTCAGGAAGAAGTCCGTTCTCTACGGCATGATGTGAAGAAATACATTCTGGCGATGCAGGCAGTTGCAGAACACGGCGATACCGAAGAACTTCACAAGATTGCACAAGCTGCCACGGATATTTTTGAGCGTTCCACAAATGTTTCTGCTGTCGGAAACCCTGTTGTTGATGCTCTTTTGAATTATTACCTACGCATCGCAGAGAAGAATAACATCAAGGTCAAACTGGATGTGACGATTCCTGAAGTTCTGACGATCTCATCGCTGTCTTTGAGCATCATCCTCGGAAATACATTTGACAATGCCATTGAAGCCTGTTGCAGTCTGCCAGCGGAACAGCGAACCATCCATTTACAGCTGCGCAAACAATATCGGAGCCTTTTCTATCGGCTGGAAAACCCATACAGTGATACTTCTCGCGGAATCCGCATCGGAGAACATCATGGTTACGGGCTAAAAAATATAAACCGTATCGTTCAGGAAAACCATGGTGACTTCTACACGAAAAGAAAGACGGTGTATTTACGGTTCAAGTTGCTTGAACTGCGAAAATTAAATATGTTTCCACAGCCAAATGATCAGCCTTTATACTGATTGTTTGGCTCTTTATTTTGTAAAGGAGCGTGATGCTATGACCCAGCCCAAATCCGACCTTGCCTATCTCCGCAGCGAAAAAGCCAAAGCAGAGCAAAAGCTGCGATCTTGTCAGCACCGAGAGAAAATTCTTGAACGCCGGATGTCAGAGCTGAACCGGAGAGAGCGTGTGCATCGTCTTTGCACCCGTGCCGGAATGCTGGAAAGTTTTCTGGTCTGTCCGGGAGAACTGACCGACGATCAGGTGATGGAGCTTCTGAAAATCTCGTTCCGTCAACCGGAAGTCGTGCTGGCTCTTGCAAAGATGGTGCATGACGTTCACGAAAAGCAGAACGTTCCGAACCCCTATGAAATAGGGCGCAATTATACACCGTTCCGGTGCAATTGCGGTCTTGCAGACGGCTCGATGAAATCGAAGCTGGCGTTTGTGCGCCAGCCCGATTCCATCCCAAGGAAAACTGCATTTTCCTTGCGCTGCTTTGCAGCTATCCTTTTGCGGCTCCCGCCTAAGACCGAAGCGCATGGCACTCCGGTCCAAGGCGGCGAGCATAACCGAATACGATTCCAGACCGTTCATCAAGAGCAATCTTGCTGGGCGGTCTTTTTGTTTGGGGGTGATGCCTATTCCGTGTCCGCATTTCAAAATTACCATCGTCAAGCGTAGCCAAGGGCAGTCTGCTGTTGCCGGGGCCGCTTACCAGAGCGGCGAACGGCTGTTCAGCGAGTACGACCAGAAAACGAAATTCTACAACAAGAAGAAAGAACTTGTCCACGCTGAAATCATGCTGCCATCCCATGCACCGCCTAGATATGCAGACCGGGCAACGCTTTGGAACGCCGTGGAAGCCATAGAGAACCAGTGGAACTCCCAGCTTGCCCGGCGCATCGTGCTGGCGTTCCCGGTGGAAGTGCCGAAAGAGCAGTATTTGTCCATGATAAAAGAGTTTTGTCAGGAGCAGTTTGTTGCCAAGGGCATGATTGCCGACTTTGCCATCCACGACAAGGGCGATGGTAACCCACACGCCCACATTCTGCTGACGCTCCGGGCAATGGACGAACACGGCAAGTGGCTCCCGAAAGCCCGAAAGGTATACGACCTTGACGAAAACGGTGAGCGCATCCAACTTCCTTCCGGCAACTGGAAGTGCCATAAGGAAAACACGGTGGACTGGAACGACCAAAAGTACGCCGAGGTCTGGCGGCACAGCTGGGAGACCGTCACCAACCGCTATCTGGAAGCCGCTGGCCGACCGGAGCGTGTTGACCTGCGCTCCTTTGAGCGGCAGGGCATCCAGCAGATACCAACGGTTCACCTCGGTCCCGCCGCACACCAGATGGAAAAGCGCGGCATCGAAACTTTTCTCGGCAACCTGAACCGGGATATTCGAGCCGCCAACAGCCTGATGCAGTCCATCCGCCGCACCATCCGTGGGCTGCAACGCTGGATCGCAGACCTGAACGAAAAGAAGCAGCTTCTTCTGGACGCACTGGAAAAGGCGAAGGAGCCCACGCTGTCCGACCTGCTAGTGGATTACTTCAATCTTCGTGCCGAGCAGCGCAGCGATTGGTCTGGCAAGGCAAAACTGAAATGCACAGTCCGGGACTTTGAGGAAGTCAAACAGGCGGTGGACTATCTGAAAGCCCATTCCCTGAACACCATCGAGGATTTGAACCAAGCCATTGACAGCTTAAACCAGACTGCCGCCCCTCTCCGCAGGCAGTTGAAGCAGAACGAAAACCGTATGCGGCAATCGCCCAGATCAAGGACGCTGCCGCCGTCCATGCCAAGCTGAAGCCCATCCATGACACCTTTATCAAGAAGAACTTCAAGCTGACCAAAGATGCTTATGCCGCCCAGCACAAGGATGAACTGGACACCTTCAATGAAGCTGTCCGCACTCTGATGAAACTGAACGGCAGCACAGCGGTGGATTTTTCGGCATTGGATGCCGAATTTTCTGCGCTGCAATCCGGCAGCGCAGAGCTGCACACCCAACTGGAAACTTTACAGCCTGACCTGACCGCACTGAAAAATGTGCGCAAGTATATCGACATGGTGCTGAATAAGCAGCAGCTTTCTGCACCGGGCGGTAAGATGCCGGAGAAGGAATCGGTGCTGAAACAGCTGGAGCAGCTTGAGCAGAAAAAGTCCAACCACAAAACGATTTCCACCACCCCAAACCGCGAAGAATCGCTCTAAACGATCTTTCTGTCACCGATATGCCGTTGCAATCAGTGGCAGAAATACATAATTCATTTGTTTTTTGCTGGCTTTTGGCTATTCTCGCTGGCTAGTGAGTAGAGGCGTACTTTTAAGGCAGAAATTTTCTCCAACACCCCCCATTTTAGGCCACTTTTTCTGTTAATAGTAGAAGCGCCTCTTTGAAAGCCGGTCATTTGTGACCTTTTTGTTAATTCTCAAAAAGATGGTTGTCTTTGGGCTGTTTTCGTTGCCTACCTATTGAGAGGATTTTTTC
>ENA-OQHA01001221-OQHA01001221.1-human-gut-metagenome-genome-assembly--contig:-NODE-1221-length-10297-cov-2.546903_pt1 | contig 10297 bp, 13 predicted proteins | sample MGYA00242558_ERZ504707 | MGnify/ENA primary metagenome ERZ504707 (study PRJEB26092, sample SAMD00036197) | human gut metagenome | host: Homo sapiens | study: EMG produced TPA metagenomics assembly of... | reverse complement strand
TTGGTCAGCACTTCGAGGCCGCGGATCCACATCTTGGCCGGGGAGAAGGTGTGGCACCAGGTGATCACGCCGATGACGTTCGGGTTGGCGGAGGCTTCGACCATGAAGGCCTTGACGCGTCGGAGGACTTCAGGGTCGGCTTAAGCACCACCTTGACCGGAATCTTGCCGGTTGCGTTGAGCGCGTCGACGATTTCGCCGGACTGCTCGGCCACCTGACGCAGCGCTTCTTCGCCGTACAGATCCTGGGATCCGACGCCGAACCAGACTTCCTTGCCTTCAAACGGGTTTTCCATTGCCATGTGATTGTTCCTTTACTTCGTTGTTTATGGAGTTTTTAATTATTTATTGCGATTGCGAACTCGCGCTTCGCGTTGTTCTGTTGCGTAGCGCGAGTTCGTACGATTGTGAAATTATGTAGGATTACGGAATCGTAGGATTGCAGCTCAGTGCTGGCCGTAGACGTTGGTGTAACGATCGTTCAGCTTCGCGATATCCTCATCCGAAATCGGAATGATCTCACCCAACTGCCTCGCCGCCCACATCGTATGAGCGACCTCCTCCGTCATCGCCGCGGCCTTCACCGCCGACTCCGCGTCCTTGCCGATGGTGAACGGACCATGGTTCTGCATCAGCACCGCAGGAGACTTCGGATACTCCCTGAGCGTCTCGACCACGCCCTCGCCGATCGCCTCGGAACCGATCAGACGGAACGGACCCACCGGAACAGGACCGCCGAACTCGTCGCCCATCATCGTCAGACCGCACGGAATGTTCTGCCCCGTCGCCGCCCACGCCGTCGCATACGTCGAATGCGTATGCACCACGCCGTACACGTCCGGCATATGACGGTAGATGTACGCATGCGACGCCGTATCGGAGGAAGGAGCCTCCGAACCGTCCACCACGTTGCCGTCCAGATCGCACACCACCATGCTCGACGGCGTCAGGTACTCGTAACGCAGGCCCGACGGCTTGATCACCATCAGATCCGCCGTATGCAGACGCTGCGACACGTTGCCAGCCGTCCACACCACCAGGTTCCACTTGATCAGCTGCTCGTGCAAGGTCGCCACGACCTCGCGCACCTGCTTGACCTCGGCACGAACCTCAGGACCATAATCAGCCAAAGTAGCCATAATCATTTCCTTTCAAATTGAAATAAGTTTTTAAAATATTTATTTACTTGGTTTCCAGCGGAATGCTTTCGATTGCAACATGCTCAATCGGCAGTCCCTTGCGGAAGCGATCGAAGAATTCCTCGAATCCTGCGACATCGCCTTCATCCGGATTTTCCGTGGTCGAAGCGGCATCGGCGAACACACGAGCGTCAAGGAATTCGTCGAGCGGCTGGTCGGCGTGCCACAGGTAGTCGGCAAGCACGGCCATGCCCCATGCGCCGCTTCGGCTGCGGTGGACATCACCTTGATCGGCGTATCGAATGCGGCTGCGAGAATCTTCTGGGCGACCTTCGGGTGGTGAAGATGCCACCGTGGCCGACGAGGGAGTCAACGGCAACGCTTCGTCCTTGGTCATCACATCCATGCCGATCTTCACCGGGGAGAATGCGCTGAACAGCTGGGCGCGCATGAAGTTGCCGAGCTCATGCGGGCTTCCGGACCGCGCGCGAACAGCGGGCGGCCTTCGGGCAGTCCTGCGAGGAATTCGCCGGAGCGGAACGGGTAGTTGATGAGTCCGCCGCAGTTGGAGTCAACATCGTCCGCGATGGCGGCGCGGAACAGCGTGCCATACAGGGTGCCGGCGTCGACCGGAGTGCCGATTGCAGCTGCGAACTGTCCGAACAGACCAACCCATGCGTTGAGGTCGGAGGTGAAGTTGTTGGCGTGGCTCATGCCTGCGAGATCGCCTGCCGGAGTGGTGACGAGGTCCACTTCCGGGTGCAGGCGTTCCAGCTTGCGTTCGAGTACAACCATGGCGAAGATGGAGGTGCCGGCGGAAACGTTGCCGGTGCGCACGCGTACGGAGTTGTGGCCACCATACCGGTGCCAGCATCGCCCTCCGGCGGAGCGAATGTGATTCCCGGCTGCAGCGTGCCTGTCGGATCGAGCAGCTTGGCGCCCTCTTCGGTCAGCGTGCCCGCAGGAGTGCCTGCAACCAGCGGTTCCGGCAGCAGGTCGGCAAGCTTCCACGGCTGGGCTGCGACTTCCGGAATCGCATTGAACTTCTCAATGAATTCGGTTTCGTAGGTGTGCGTGGTAGGGTCGATCGGGAACATGCCGGATGCGTCGCCAACGCCGAGCACCTTCTTGCCGGTGAGCTTCCAGTGCACGTAGCCGGCGAGGGTGGTGAAGAAATCGACCTTGCCGATGTGCTCTTCGTTGTTGAGCACGGCCTGGTACAGGTGTGCGATGGACCAGCGTTCCGGAATGTTGTACTGGAACAGTTCGGAAAGCTTCTCGTGTGCTTCGGAAGTGTTGGTGTTCTGCCAGGTGCGGAACGGCACCAGCAGTTCGCCATCTTTGCCGAAGGCGAGGTAGCCGTGCATCATGCGGAGAAGCCGATGCGTCCCACGCGGGTGAGCTTTTCGCCGTAAGCGTTTTCGACATCTTCGGCGAGCGCCGCGTATGCGGTCTGCAGCCCGGTCCAGATTTCTTCCTGCGAATAGCTCCACAGGCCGTCTTCCAAGTGGCTGGCCCAGCCGTAGTCGCCGGCTGCGATGGTGGTGTACGTGTCGTCGATGAGCACGGCCTTGATTCGGGTGGAGCCGAATTCGATGCCCAGACTCGTCTTGCCAGCGCGGATTTTCTCGGCGGTCAGCGCGATGCGATCGTCAAGTCCCTGCTCTTGCGCCATAGTTTCAAACTCCTTGCATCCGAGCGCCTCACAACCACATTGTCGACGGAATGTTAGCGCTCACTGTTAACGCTCACTATTCTAAACAGAAAGTGGCGACTATACAAGTTCGACGTGTCACGCAATCGTCAACGTACTACCGGCAGATCGTCAGCCGATTTTCTTGATATACCGGCATTACGAAATCCGGCAATCGCAGCACATGCGGCAAAAAGAGATACGAGAATCACAAGAAATACAAAAATCGCAGGAAATATTCAGCGACGGCTGGCGGTGCCCAAAGAAGTGCGGCCGATCACCTTCGCGGGAATCAGGCCGACGCCATGCTGCGACGAGGCGAACGAATTCTCATCGCCCTCCCCCAGCAAAAACAGCGTCTCACGCATGGCGGCAACGCCAAGCTGTTCAAAATCCGGGCGAACCGTGGACAGCGGCGGGTACATGTTGTCCATGGCGGGCATGTCGTCGAAACCGACCAAGCTCACATCCTGCGGAATACGCATGCCATGTTCATGCAGCGCACGAGACACACCAACCGCCTGGCTGTCGTTCGCACACACCATGCACGTCGGCAGATTTCCGCCGGTACGACCGATGTTTTCGAGAATATGGTTCATCTTGCCATACGCTTCGGTCGATTCCCAGGTTTCGCATTGCACGGTGACGGAACTCACCGCATTGGCCGCACACAGCTTATTCCACGCCATCAAACGCGTGGCGGCGTCACGCCATTCCTTCGGACCTGCGAAATAAAGCACGGAACGATGCCCATGCTCGACCACCAAATGCATCACGTCGGCCATGGCCGACCATTGGTCCACTCCCACTACGGATACTCGGCGACGGTCGGCCGGTTTCATCAAGCGCAAACCATCCTGCACGCTGATGCTGCCGTGCGTGGAGGTGACGATGACGCGCGGCTGCGTGATCTGCGCACGGCAGGCGGCGGAAAACATAACATCCGTCGGCGTGAGGAAAATGAACGCGTCCACGTTCATCTCATCGAACGTTGAGCACAATTCGTCGAATTCCGTCTGCGAGCAGAGCGCCTCGTGCACCATGCTCACCGACATGAACAGTCCATGCTGCCTCGCCATCGCCTCAATCGAGGAAATCGCGGAAATCGGACCATAAAAGCGTTGCCCGCCCGCAACCAAGCCGATGGTGCGGGAGCGATGCGAAGCGAGGGCACGCGCGGAATTGCTGGGACGGTATCCAAGCGCGTCGATGGCTTTCTGTACTTTTTCGCGGGTGGCATCAGACACGTCGGGGGAATGATTGATGACGCGCGACACCGTTTGATGGCTGACACCAGCCATTTTCGCCACTTCGAACATCGAGGGGCGTTTGTTTGCCGCATTGCGCTTGCCTGCCATGCTCCGTCGCCTTCCGCACACTACCGTTGTTACTTTCGACTATTCTACACGCAACTTCGGTTAGCGCTAACAGACGCTATTTTTCAGCCATTTGAGCGAGTCGCGCAGCGAAATTCGGCCAGTCGGTACGCATGGCGGTCAACAGTTTACGATTGGGGACTTCCTCAATCGGCACCCATTCGATTTCCATGCTTTCGTCGTCGTTGGCCTTCGGCTCCACGCGGTGCCCCGGCTTTTCGAAAGCGAACACGGTGGTGTAGGCCCACGGTCCGTGGTCTTCGCAGTATGATCCGACCACGTCGATATCTTCCGGCGTGATGTTGGCTTCCTCGTACGATTCGCGCAGCGCGCCCTCGATCGGGCTTTCACCGTCGGCGGTGGCACCTCCTGGAATGCCCCATGTGCCACCTTCCGCGCTCCACACCGCGCGATGTTGCATGACAACGTGCGTCACTTCGCCGGTCTGTTCGCTTCGGCGGGCCAAGAGCACGCCGGACGCGCCGTTCGTGCCCCAATGCTTGCGGCCGCAATCGCAATCAATCCAACCATCACCCGGCTGATGCACGTTTTCCTTGGGAGGAAGCGGCTTCGCGGCACCGGTTCGCGAATCGTGTTCGACGTTCGGTTCTTGATCGGCTCGCGTCACATTCCACAGATCGGTCCATTCCACGCCGAGCTCGGCGGCCAAACGGCGCGCCAGCGGAAGGCTCAGGCCGATAATGCCGTGCGGATCGCCTTCGATGGAGTCGATGAATGCTCCGCCGAAGCCTCAAGCGTGAAGGAACCAGCCACTTCCAACGGTTCTCCGGTGGCGATGTACCGTTCGATATCGGTGTCGGAATATTCGCAGAAGTGCAGCGTTGCCCTGCTCGCGCCTCGCGCGATACGCCCGGTGGCGAAGTCGATCAGGCAATGGCCCGTCCACAATTCACCGGTGGCGCCACGCATGGCACGCAGTCGTTCCCGAGCCACCTCAGCGCTATGCGCTTGCCGTAACATTCGCCGTCAAGCAGGAACATGGAATCGCAGCCAAGAATCAGCGGACCGACTTTCGCACGGGTCAGGCTCGGCTTGCCATCAACGAAATCAGCAATCGATTCGGTGATCGTAGGAATGGTGACTCCCGAAAAATCGCGGGTCTTCACATCGGAGGCGGACTGCACTTCGTCCGCACGCAACGTAACACGATGATGTTCTAAAGATGCGGAATCCCCAGTATTTTCAGCATTATCCGAATGTTCGGAAGATTCGGCAACGGCTTTCAGCGGAAATCCGACCACACGATCGCCGTGCGCCGCCGCAGCGGTGGCGGCAACGTTCCGATACGCCTGATGTACGGCTTCGGCTTTGGCCGTAGCGAGAATCATCACCCGCTGTTCCACGCTCAGATCGCTTACGGCAACGCCCATGGCGGCCGCCTCACGTTCGAGCGCCGCCGGCTCGTCCACGTTCGATACGCGAATCGTGGGGCAAATGCCCGCCGAGAAAAGCACGTCACGGCGAGGCTTGGATTTGGAAGCGAGAATCAGCGGAATGGAGTTGTTCATGCGCGTTCCACCTGCACACCCTTGGTGTCGACGCCCAAATGCAGCACACGCCAATGACCGGAAGCGAGCTCTTCGGAAGCAAGCTGTCCCAGCTGTTCGCGAGCGTCGCCATGATGCAGCACGAGCACGCATGGGCGCGCCGGAAACCATGGAAGCGAAACCATGGGAACGCAGCTTTTCGATCAGCGTCCACGACGGTTCCATCAAAGGAGCGCGATACGGCTGATGCAGACGATCCTGCGTGGCGGCGAACAGCAACGCGTTGACGTCCTGACGCTGACCAGTCGCCAGCATCGCAGGATTCATGGCGGCCGGCAGCAGGCTCACGCGAGACACATTGTGCACGGCATCCTTGAACGCCAGCTGGCCCGGCAGCGCCTGGCGTGCCTTTTCGGTGGACAGCTCATAATCCGGCACGAACACGGCGGCGGTCAGATCGTCGGCAACGCGATAGTTGATGGTATGGAAGCCTTATGCAGCGGTTCGCCGCCCGGAATCGGCACGGAACCGACACCTTCGGGGGTTTCCATGTCCCAAGACATGGTGAGCCCGCCGTACACGGCCGGAGCCACGTTGTCCGGATGGCCTTCGATGGCCGCAGCAAGCTCAAACACGGCATCACGGTTGAGTTCGTCGTCCTGCGCGAAGGCGGCCGCGGCTGCGATGCCCGCCACAATGGCCTCTGCGGAAGAGCCCATGCCTCGTGCCTGAGGAATGTTGTTGTGAGCCTGAAGAATGAAGCCCACACGGCCCAGACCAAAGGTCTGGCATGCGCGGCGGAACGTGGAAACCACCAAGTGGGTTTCGTCACGCGGGAGAGTATCGGCGCCTTCGCCTTCGATCATCACCTGAGCGCAGTGTTCACCGGATCGGCGCTCAGCGTGAATTCAAGTTCGTCGTGGTAGTCCAGAGCAAGTCCGACCGTATCAAAGCCAGAACCAAGATTGGCGCTGGTAGCCGGAACACGCACACGCACTTTACGAGTAACTGGAGTCATATCTCGTCGTCCTTCGTCACATCTTCTTTACAAATGTAGCACCGTATCACCAGAATACAAGAGTCAAATTCAAGCCCATAATCAGCGGGCGATTGAGTAAACAATCGGCAAGCAATTGCCCAACACAGCAGCCGGAATATGAATAAAGAGACGGCCGCCCAATCGCAACGATTTGAGCAGCCGTCTCATAACTGTTAGTTGAGCACGCGGAGGATGGAAGGCTCGCCAACCACGCAGTCGAGTGCGCACACGTCTTTCACGGTTTCACGCAGGGTAAGCTCGTCGGTCATGTGCGTGACAAGGCGCAGCTGCTGCAGTTCGCGTCGTAGCCGGATCCTTCAGCGTGGGCTTGAGATCCTGGTTCACACCATTGATGGACACGCCATGTTCGGCGAACTTGGCCGCAATGGCCGCAAGTACGCCCGGATTGTCGTGAATCACGAAACGCACCGCGAACTCGGCCTTGGAAGCTCGATCGGAGCCTTCTTCAAATCCTTATACAACGGAATGGTCGGCCGGTGCAGCCCTGTGCGATGTGACGTGCTTCGGTCACCACATCGCCGACCACTGCGGAAGCGGTCGGAGCGCCGCCAGCGCCACGACCGTAGAACATCAGATCGTCAGCCGCTTCGGCCTTCACGAACACCGCGTTAAAGGAACCATGCACGGAAGCCAGCGGATGCTCGTTGGAAATCAGCGCCGGATACACGCGGGCAGACACGCCGGCCTCGCCATTCTCCACCACGGCCAGCAGCTTGATGACCTTGTTTTCGGCGGTTGCGGCAGCAATATCGTCGGCGGTGATCTTGGTGATGCCCTCAACGGACACATCATCGATGGTCACGTTGGTGTGGAAGCCGAGCGTGGCCATGATGGCCGCCTTGTTGGCCGCATCGTAGCCTTCGATGTCCCCGGTCGGATCCGCTTCGGCGTATCCCTTGGCCTGAGCGTCCTTCAGCACGTCGTCGAAATCAAGACCCTTGGTGGTCATTTCGTCGAGAATGTAGTTCGTGGTGCCGTTGACGATGCCGAGCATGCTCGTCACCTTGTCTCCGACGAGGGATTCACGCAGTGGCTTGAGGAACGGAATAGCACCGCCCACGGAAGCCTCGAAGTAGATATCGACGCCCTTGGCTTCGGCGGCGGCATAGATTTCTGGACCATACTTGGCCAACAGCGCCTTGTTGGCGGTAACCACGGAAGCGCCGGATTCGATGGCCGCAAGCACGAACTTGCGGGCCACGCCGGTTCCACCGATCAGTTCGACCACAATGTCAGCATTGGTGGCCACGCTCATGGTGTCGGTGGTCACCACGGACTTGTCGATCCACGGGAACGGGTCGGTTTCCGACGGATCAAGGCAGGCGACGCCGGTCAGTTCGATCGGTCGTCCGATGCGTGCGGCGAGCTCATCCTTCTGCTCCACCAGCAGGCGTGCGGTCTGAGAGCCGACCGTGCCCGCGCCCAACAATCCAACGCGAATCGGCGCAACATCTTCCTGTACCAAGGCATCCTCCCTTGAATGTGAAGTATTGGTGTAACCCTGCCTATTGTACGGTCCCGATATGACGTAAGACCGCGAAATCATACGAAAATGGACGGTTTCCGAGCTTTGCCCCGAAAACCGCCCATACTGCATCCACGCTGCATCCGTAATTTGAGACGAATCGCCATGAACAATACGAAACACGAGCGAAACGCCACGAATCGCTATTCGCTCACATCCCAATCCAGCAGATCATCGACCGTCTGACGGCGAATCATCACATGCGCGTCTTGCTCGGATACGGCAACAACCGCAGGAATCAGCGCCTGATTGTAGTTGCTGGCCATCGTGCGACCGTATGCACCCGTAACAGGCACCGCCAGCACGTCACCACGCTGAATATCGGCAGGAAGACGCACCTCGTTGACGATGATATCGCCCGATTCGCAGTGCATGCCGACCACACGGCACAGCTTGGTTTCGCTGGAACCCTCACGATTGGCGATTCTCGCAGTGTAATCCGATCCATACAATGCCGGACGAATATTGTCGCTCATGCCGCCGTCGACAGACACGTACACGCGTTCCGTAACCGGATTGCCAGCCTTGTCTTTCGCGGTTCCGGCAAGCTGCACCGGCTTGACCGTGCCCACACGATACAGGGTGACGCCGGTCGGGGCGACCGTCCAACGGCCCGGCTCGAACGAGATGACCGGAGCGGGCATGCCGAGCGCACGGTTCACGGTGGTGACCGCATCGGCAAGGCGGGCAAGTTCCGTATCGAGATCCATGGAATCCTCGCCATCGGTGTAGGCCACGGAATAGCCGCCGCCCAAGTCGACCTCCGGCAGGGTGTATGCGTCGGTGGCGTAGAAGGTCTTGCGCAGCAGCATCATGCGCTTCGCGGCCTGGATAAAGGCGTCCGCATCGTGAATGTTCGATCCGATATGCGAATGCACACCGACCAGTTCGAGCACGTCCTGATGGCGGTAGATCTCCTTCAATACGGCGAGCGCGGGGCCATCAGCACCATGGTCATGGCTTCGGCGAGTTTGCGGTCGCCTTCGGAAACCTTCTCGTGGCTCATGTCATACGGGTATTTGATGTCGTACTGCAGTTGGCGTTCTGCGCTTTCGCCCGGAGTGGCTTCGCTTTCGCCTAGGCGTGCGTTCGACCCTGCGGGGGTCACGTCAGCCAAATCGTCGAGCACGTTCAGCTTGCTTGCATCGGCACCAACCGGCAGCAAGGCGACACCGAACTTCTGGTCCTCATGCGCGGTAGACACGAATTCGTGGCGCCCGCATGAATGCCGGACGTAACACGCAACATCACGCGAGCGCGCTTGCCGAGACGCTTGGCGATTTCGGCGATGCGGGCCGGCTCGTTCGGCTCGTCCACCACGATTTTGGCGAAGTTCGGTAATGGCGAGTTCGATTTCCGCATCGGACTTGTTGTTGCCGTGCAGCACGAGTCGCCGTCCGGGACGCCCGCGGCGAGCGCGATGCGCATCTCGCCCATGGTGCAGGTGTCGATCAGCATGCCGGATTCGGTGACGATACGGCAGATTTCCTTGGAAAGCAGTGCTTTTCCGGCGAAGCTGACGTGGGTTACGGTGTTGTTGAACGCATTTGCCGCGGATTTGACGAATTTGGCGGCGCGGGCTCGCACGTCATCGGTGTCGATGACGTAGAGCGGCGAACCAAATTCGTTCAGCAGGCTTTCGGCAGTGCGGCCATGGAACGTGATTTCACCTTGCTCGTTCACGTTGGAGCCGCCGGCCAGATGGGGGTGACTGCCATGCGATCACATCCTGTCTGGGGCTGCAACGCCAAGCAGGTCAAGCCTTCGGCGATAACCGTCTTAACGGCGTCATTGAGCTTCAAACGTGCGGCTGCACGAGCCGGTTCCGGAGCTTGGCGATGCGCAGGGCTTCAGCCTGTTCGCCGCGAGCTTCCGGATCGGTGAGCTCCATAGGCACCACGCGTTCCACGTTGTACCACTTGTGGTAGGTGGCGGCGAGGTCTTCCAAGTAATGGGCTACGCGATGCGGGGCGCGCAGGTCTCCGGCTTCGCGCAGC
>ENA-OQHA01001220-OQHA01001220.1-human-gut-metagenome-genome-assembly--contig:-NODE-1220-length-10308-cov-1.985561_pt1 | contig 10308 bp, 12 predicted proteins | sample MGYA00242558_ERZ504707 | MGnify/ENA primary metagenome ERZ504707 (study PRJEB26092, sample SAMD00036197) | human gut metagenome | host: Homo sapiens | study: EMG produced TPA metagenomics assembly of... | reverse complement strand
CACATGGTCTGTATAGGGCAGTCAGTACGTTAGTTATAATATTATTGAAGTATCTTAATTACTTCTGTCATCTTATTCTCATCTCTTAAAATCCAATTTTTTGTCTGCAAAAAAGCAGAAACTCCAAGTTAAAATGTGCAAAAAGTAGCTAAAGTACTATATAACAGAAAGACATTTATATATTCAGTAGTTATGCATGTTTATCCTTCCAGCTTAACGTTTCAAACCACTAATACGAATCTTCACCTTAGTTGAAAACTCACGTACTTCTCTCGGAAATGAAACATAAGACACTACTGCGATTTCAAAAATATAGATTAAAAATCCAGGAACTGCACTAAAACAAAATCCACACACCAAAAAGGCACATGTTTGAATAAAAGGATACAATTTCTCTTTGGTATTGTATTCCATCCATTTAAAATCAGGCAGACATAGAAAATACCAACAAATTGCTGATAACAGTGTCCCTACTGCAAAACTTTCCTTAACCTTATAGATTCCATAGCAGACAATGTTAAATATAAATCCTACAACAATAATCATCGTTAGTTTTATGAAATAAATATTTTGTTTTTTCTGTGCTTTATACAAATTAACATATACACTTTTTATGACAATATAAAAAATCTGAGCCGCAAAAAGCAAAAACATAACTTTAGCTGAATCAATATATTTCGTCAAATATAATCTCTAAAATAAACCTTGCAGGAAAAGCACACGAAACAATTGCAGCTGCAAAAACCATTACATAATTTCTTGTTTTTCGTATCTGTGATTTATCAGTGGCCTTACAGAAATAATTATATAATGTTGTAGTCACTGGCGTAACTGCAACATTCATAAAGTTCTCCATACTAACAGCAAACGAATACTGTGCAAATGCCAACGTAGTCATCAAAGCCTTAACAAACCATCGATCCATACTCGTAAGCACAACAGATGACAAATTTCCGACTGTCAGCAAAATACCACCTTTAATATTATTTAATAACTCATTTAAAGAGAAAGAAGTTCCTCTATGCTCGCCTGCAACAAGTTTTTTGCAATTCAATTCCAAGGCAATCCACACGATAAAATACACAATGACGTTACTAAATAGAAAACATTGTGCATTATCTGTTTTAATTAAGTATACCCACATCATGTTTGCAAAAAAGATCAAAATCGTATTTGCATTCATGATTTTCCCGTAAAGAGAGAATTCCCCCGTTGCTTGGTATAGCTGTTTAAAATAGTTTGCCAGATTCAACGGTAGAATCGATAATGCAAAAAACGCCAAAACTTCTTGCTTTAAAACAACTGCGACAAAAGCACAAATAATCGTAACAGCAATTTCAAAAAACCTCAGTGTAGAAAGATTTGTTCTTAAATCTTCTCCTCGGATATCTTGAACATTTTTCCCTCCGTATTTCAAGTACATTCCATCGACAAAGCCAAAGTGGAACAGACCGGCATAACTTACATAAAGCTGAAATGTCTTTATCGTTGCGTAGCTTTCCACGCTTAATTCCTTTGGAAGGACAAAATTTGTTATCAGGTTAAATCCTAAATTGATAAAATTTGCTATAAGACGTACATCAGTCCTTTTTCAGTGATGTTGACATTGTAGACTTTCTCTTCCTTTATTTTTTGAAGATTCAATGCTCTCAATCTTCAATTCCACTTTATATCGTATTAAACACGATTCGAAGTTTTTACTTTTTCAAATGTTCTCTTTGGTTGTTTTCTTTTTATTATACGGGAGCATCAAAATCTTCAATTTATATTTCAAATTATCTTTGTATTCTGCAAAAAATATAAAATCTTCTTTTGTTTTTTCTGGCATCATCTCGGAATACCCTTTTAGTTATTTCCTTCGCCATATCACTTCTAAGGACATTTTTATTTTTAATGATCCCCCTCAGTGTATCTTTCAGAGAATGCCTTTGTGTCCCAAAACATTTGCATCATGCTGTCTATACATGATATAGGCATTCTGATCTGAATAAAAAAAAGCCATTCACAGCAAGACACACAAAGCTGATCCAGCTATCATGCATACTAATTACTGAAGGTTTGTATTGTTTCAGCTTTTCCATCAGTGCTTTATTAAACACAAATGTACATCCTGGTGTTCCATATGTCAGAATATCATACAATGGATTTTTAAATGTATTATCTGTAAACGATTTTCGGATAAATGTTAAGTCTTTGTCCACCACTTCAACTGCACTACTGTATAAAGCAGGCTTGTCTATATTTTCAATACGTTTTACAGCAGAAATGATTTTTTCTTCTTTCCAGACATCATCCTGATCACACAGCGCATAATAATCGTAATTTATATCCGCTTTCCAAATCAAGTCCAGAAAACTTTTCGCGGGTTTTAAATTATTCCCTCCATAAACTTTAACCCTATCATACTTTTTCAATATTTCAACCGTTTTATCTGTAGAACCATCGTCACGCGCAAGAATATCAACATATATGTCCTTCTGCGCTAGTACGCTTTCCAATAGTTCTGGTAAATATTTTTCGCCATTATATGTAGATAATAATATTAAGCATCGACACATACTACACCTCTCAAATTATTCGCTTGCAATTGCTTGTGCTTTCGCATTATATGTTATATATAAAGCAATAATTACCCAAAGCAACTGCGATACATCAGCAACAGACAGCATTACCGCCACATAGGACACAAAACAGAGAAAAAAGCTGTTATTCATGTTTCTTGAATTTTTGAATGTTGCTTTTTTCCAAGAAGATTTAAGAAGCGAGTAGAATAAGCTAAAACATGCAATTCCACCTAACAAACCTTCCTCTACAAAATATCCAACATAACCGTTGTCAATGGTATCTCTTACCTGCCATACTCCATTTATACGATAACTTAATTTCCCCCTTGTATGGCAACTTGCTCCCAGTCCAAATACTGCATTATGTATCAGCATCCAAGAAATACCCGATAACTGTATCATTCTTGACGAAAGCCCCGTTGAAGAATTTCCTCCAAAATTTTCAATTGTTTCTCCACTATCTCCAAACGCAATTATTATTGATTTAATTATGTTTGTAAATTGTTGTGAAACAGTCGGCACCGCAAAAGAAACGAACACTGCCAAACAAGCAATTACACAACCTGCACAAAAAATTTTATTTCTTGTTTTTTTATCTGTAATAAGTATAAACACCAAAAGCAACGCAAGCAGTACAACAATTGTTCCTCTTGACTCTGTTAAGAATGCTGCGACAATATTTAGACCAAGAATACATCCATTCCACCTTCTTCTTTCATTTTGCCACATATACAATGCTAAGGGGATAATAAGCGCACAATACATTGCATAGTATACCGGATGCCCAAATGTAGCTTCTGCACGAATGATGCCCATTCTTACCGTAGACTCCATTAAAACATTCCGAGATACCGTATTCAAAGAATAAAACAAATTTGAGCCAATCAGAACATTGATAATGCTGATAACTGCTATTATTCCACTTGCATCTACGATTGTTTTCACGCACAGATACACATCTTCTTGATCCTGTATAATTTGACAAATCAAGACAATCAGTATCAGTTGTTCAACAATGACTGTAAACTCCGTATTGATTGCATCAGATAAGCTTGAAACATAATACCCGTTTGCCAAAATTCTTGCTGCAAAATAAATAATCAACGGCCAATATAGGCCAGTTGCTTTCAAGGGTTTCCTAATTAGTATTATTTTTTTGTTTCGGAAACATACACATAGAAGAAGTATCAGCAACAAAATTCTGCTGGCTTTCAGAAGAGGCATACCTCCACCTAGTTCAATTGAAAAATAGTCCGGCAATATCGGGTAAAATGCCATAAAAAATATAATGAATTTTTTATTTCCTCTCGATGCCGCCCAAATTGCCGCTAATATAAAAACAATCAAAAATATCATAGTTATATTACTCCATATCGCATTCTTTCCATCCTGTATTCTATACTTTTATCGTTTTATTCTACCCATCACTTTTTTATTGTTCTTTTAGTCCTTTGGGTACCATCCCAGAAATCGTATACTTTACAATATCTTTCTTACAGGTTTTGTGGAAATACTGATCCACGGCCTCATAACCTTTTTCCTTGTACAGTTTCAAGATTTCCTCACGCTTAGGACTATATTTACTCGGAGAATACAACTGATCATTATGTTTTGCAACTTTTTCAAAATCCGAAGTCATCAGCGCAAACTGATCTTCACACTGTTCCAGAACATTATTGCCTTTATCCGTATTGACCAATAGGCAAGAGATTCCCTTTCCATTGGATAGTCCCTGCTTTACATCATAGGAAGGATATTCCTCATGGAACCCCCAGAAATCGCCTACAGTCAAATCACCTACACGCTCTTCTGATGCAAATGGGCAGGAATAACAATTCTCACGATATGTATAAGACTTAGAAAAAAATGAATGTATGCAGTGCATCCGCCCATCAACACTTTTCCTTAAATCCATGTCCTTCACCCACATAGACGCTCCGCGTGATCATTCCCTGTCCTTTGGTCTTATCTCTGAAATAGAACTCAGTAATTTTACCACCAAGTTTTTTTCCATGAAATTCTATAAAATCTTGAAACAATCTCTTACTAGGAACACCATGACAAATGATATCTATTGTAATCAGGTTGTTATATTCTTTTTTCAAGTATTTTTTTAACCCAGCAATCTGACAGGGTGTTCCAGAGAATAAAACTACTTTTCCCTGTATCAAATCCCGCTTTGCCTGCGAATAAGTATCTCCAATTTCGCTCTGAACATACTTTGAACCCTGTAATAAGATCAGCTTATCCAGTGAATCAACGCGAATATGTTTCGGTTCCAGTATTCCATTTTCCATAGGGAGTGCTGCACCGTATACTATGCCCTCGTTCTTCAAAACAGCTTCTGCAATCACTGCAAAAGCACCACCAGATGCGGACTTCCGTAACAAAACACTATTTTTAGAGGCAGCTGCATAAACCTTTTTAGGTTCTTCCGTTTTGGGTTTGTTCTGGTACCCACAAACCGTCATACATGCTCCACACTGAACACATAAGTCCTGCTGAATTACAGGATAGATAAATCCATATTCATCCGCCTGCATTTTAATTGCCGATTTCGGGCAAATATTCATACAAGCTCCACATCCACAACATTCTTTTTTATCCTTGTATAGAATAATCTCGCTCATCTTTTTTCTCCCACCAGAAATTCATCCGCCTCCTGAACCTTTCTAGCGATGTATTCCTGTGTCTGCATATAGTTCATCGGCTTATTCAGCATGTTGATCAGTTCTTTTCTCTTCCAATTTCAAGAAGTCTTGATGGAATTTTCATATCTTCCAACAGGGAATGTATTTTATTGATTCGATTTTTTCAGTCGGATAACATACAACCGGCTTTTCATACTTGATAGAAAATACCGTCCCATGAAATGTTCCAGTAATTATTTTTTCCGCATTTCGGAACAAATCAACCCATTCGTAAGGACTCAGATTAATAAATCCTTCATCATAATATGTTTTATAATCACCCGCGCCGATGATCTTCAAGCTGTTATTCTGTGCATACTGTTTCAATTCCTCCACCATAGAAGGTGTCAGTTTACAATCATAAATCAATATATATTTGTATGGTTTCGGCTGAATATTATCTTTCTTAATATTAGCATCAAGTTATAGAGGAATGTCGGATCAAGCATCTTTTCTGCGTTTCTTCCAGAAACTCTTTCAATAAACTTTACAGTTTCTGTATCACGTCCTGAAATGCGGTCGATATTCTTCAATCCAGAGGCAACCTCTGCCGGAACCTCTGTATCCTCCGTTACAGCCCCCACACTTGGTGCATAAGCAATTGTCTGTTGTTCTTCAAGACCTGTTCCGAATTTTAATGGATGATATCCAGAACCACACAAATTCCAGATCTCATCACTTCCCAACACGATTAGATCTAGTTTTAACGTCGCAATTTCTTCTGCACTTTTTACAGAGTGCGTACGAGGAATGGTATGTTCGTATTTCGTGAACGTCTGCAATTGCTGAATTTTTTTTTATATAAGTAGCAGGTGTGTCAATTCCAAATCTGAAATGAAGAATGTGAATGATGTTCTTCGCCAATGCCTTGGATTTACATAGTTTACAACTACGATTTCCGCTTTCGGGTACAGTCTCCGAAGTGTTTCATACATCGCCTTCATCTGAAGAAATGCACCATTAATTTTTTACGTAATGATGTGTTAAAATTCCTATTCTCATTTTTTTGCCATTCCTATCGCATCTTTTAAATACTGCTTGCTGCTCTGCCGATTCTGTTCTATGACATCATACACTTTTTCATAGTTGATTTCCGACTTCATACTTTCTAAATCGAAGCAAAAATCCTCTTTGATATGGCGGTTTGTAATCTGAAGTTCACTCAGCAAGGCTGTTACTTTTTTGATTCGGCTTTCATTTGTCAGATATACCTTAAACTGCCTGCGATTCAGAATAGAGAATACTGCACCGTGAAAAGTTCCAGTAAACACAAACTCCGCATTTCGGAACATTTCCACCCACTCAAATGGTGTCAGGTTTACAGTAACTTCTGAATATCGTTTGTCGCATTCACCCGCGCCATAAACCGCCAAACCATGCTCTTTTGTATAATAAAAAATTTGATTTAAAATATTTTCCGGTAGATTTTCGCAGTAGTAAAACAGAATATATGGCTTTCTTTTTGCTTTCAATTCTGCCCGTGGAAATTCGGCCAAAAAAGTAGGATCTAAACTCGTTTCGGTGCGTTCCCTGTTACCTGTTCTACCAGCTGCTCTGTCAGGTCATCTCGCGCAGAAATCCGTTTAAACTTCTGATACCATCAATAACATACTGCGGAATTGCTTCATCCGCTGCCGTCTTTCCTACACTCGGCGCATATGCAATCAAATTTTACACGTTAATCCTACACCAAATTTAAGTTCAGCATTTCCCTTTGTATCTCTGTAGTTCCACACTTCATCACTGCCAACAACAATGCAGTCAAATGCTAATTCATTGATCTGTCGAGCATTAAAACATCTTTTGGAAAGGACCATTTCTTGATTTCTTGCTTTCGCAAAAGTGTTCGGAATATGAATCTTAGCAAACCATTCTTTCAGCGTTTCTCTATTTTTATAAAATCGAAACCACCCCCCGGCATTGATGATATAATGTTTTATGTTTACATAATCTATAATCTGTACTTCATCTTCAGGAAATAGTTCTGAAATTGCTTCTCTTAGTGCCCACGCTTGTAAAAAAGCACCATAATTGTTGATATATTGATGTGTTAATATTCCGATTTTCATTTCACTTCTCCAGCAAGTTGTAAATATCTCTCCTGTAGTTTCTTCGCTTCAAAGGCAATATTATAGTGGTGTTCTGTAATCAACTTCGTGTTGTCATTACGCTCATTCTGCTGCAACGCATCACTCAGTGTTTTTGCCCATACAGAAACAGATTCTGTAAGCGGAACAAATTTTGCGTACTGTGACAACCCAATTTCTCTTGTAATGGCTGACGAAAAGACACACGGAAGGTCCGCTGCCTGAGCCTCTACGCCCACAACCGAAGCCTTCCCAGATTGACGGCAAAACAAAGCAGTCAAATGCTTGATACCACTCATTGGCGTTTCCAACATTTCCAACGAAGGTTACATGCTCACTGATACCAAGGTCTGCCGCCTTTCTTTTAATTTCATCCATCAGTTCACCATCGCCTAATAGAACAAGATGTGCCTGAGAATCAATTTTTAAGACCTCTGCAAAAACATCCACTAAGAATGTATGGTTTTTTTGCGCCATAAAGCGTCCAACATGCCCCACAACGTGTTTGTTTTCCAGATTGTTTTCCTTGCGAATCTTATTACGAATTTCTGGGTTATAGATAAAGCGCTCGACGTCTATTGCATTTGGAATCAGCACATAGTCATTTTCATCTACTACTTTTGTCCAAATAAGCATTTTGCAGCCTCGACACCACAAGAAAAATGATGCGTCATATTTGTGGGAAGGCAAGCCTTACAAACAAGCTTGATTGGAAGCTTCCAGTCTTTCGTTATGCTTGCTCCATGTGCATGAAAAATGCGCACAGGAATTTTGCTCACTTTGGCAGCATGAAGTGCATACACGCCAAGCGCCCCATTGTGCGCCTCAACAATTTTATATTCCGGATGCTCATGGAATAATTTTCTCATAAACTTGAGATATTCAGGATACTTCGCTGGATTCAGTCCCGGTGTATGGTAAATCCTTCCACCCATAGATTTGATTTCATCATCATATGCTCCCGGCTTTTTCTTGTTACACAAGAAATCAAACTGGACTTTTGACTTATCCATATATCGATAATAGTTCATCAGCATTGTCTCAATACCAGCACGATCCATATTGCTGACAGAATGAAGAATTCTTATCATTGCCTTTTCTCCTTATAAATTTCTTTTCACAATACGGGTTACGTACTGTCTTCCTGCTGATAAATATTTTTCTCAGCAATTAAAATGTCAACCGCTATATTCTATGTTCTATTTCACTACCTCTGTTCAGATGAAGCACTTCCAATATGTTATTCATAAACCAGAGTGCTCCATACAAACGCAGGTAGTGATACTGAAGTTCTTATGATAATTACATCTGCTGTTACTGAACCTAGGTAGCGAGAAAAAACCGCTCTCACAGCTCCACCCATCTCTTGAAAGGTGCAGTAATTACGCTATTTTTGAGCATTTTCACTATGTGCATCTCACTATCTGCGTTCGGTTAGAGGAGATTATTTATTATCAATACTCTCATCTATTGTTATCTCCTGTACAGTTTCATCGTTTCCTTTACAACTTCATCCCAGTTATATTTCTTGCAGATAAAGTCAGCTGCCTGCTTCTTCATTTTCATAACCAGTTCAGAATGGTCACAGGCGTCTTGCAATTTTTCTTGCAAGTCCTTTACATCTGACTTTTTGAAAATCAATGCCTTGTCTTCTACAACTTCTGTACACTCTGTGATATTCGAAACTAGACAACAATTTCCATAGCTCATAGCTTCTAAAAGACTCAGTGGCATTCCTTCCAAATCTGAAGGTAACGTATATACATAAGCATTACTATATAGTTCCTTCAATATCTGCCCCTGAACAAATCCTGTAAAAATAATCCTGTCATCATCTTTTGCTAGATCCTTTAATTCATTCATAAATGAATCTGTATCACTTGAACCACCTGCTATTACTAGCTTCTTATCAGTCTTAACATTCTTAAATGCCTCAACCAAATATCTAATCCCCTTTTCCGGAACTAATCGTCCTAAAAACAATATGTAAGAATCTTTTTCCAAACCATATTTTTCTGTAATTAATTCAGCTTCTTGGATTTTTGGTCTATTCACTCCATTTGGAATGAACACTGTTTTTCTTCCATACTCTTTCTCAAAATAATCTTGAACGCCTTTACTCAGAACAATAATTTCATCCGCATACTTCACAGCATTCTTTTCACCATGATGAATAAATTTTGAACCAAATCCACTTTTCCATTTTTCACGTTGCCAATCCAATCCATGAATTGTTACAATCACTTTTTTACCAAATAGTTTTGGCAACCACGCGAAAAATGCCGGTCCCTCAGCATGAATATGAACAATGTCATACCGGCCAAAAGCACAACATAATTCTGCAAAAAATGATGATGAAACAGCTGCAAGACCTTTTTTCTCTATTGTTGGGACTGTTTTAAGCTGATTCCTTTATATTCTTTAAGTCGTTTTGAATCATATTCAGAACCACTCACATGATGACCACCTCTGTTGTAGCAAGTCACATTATACCCTTGTGCAACCATCCTTGAGCAAAGTTCTTCAACTACTATCTCAACTCCGCCTTCTCTTGATGGAATTCTTTTTTGTCCAAACATAGCAATATTAAGTTTTTCCTTACATTGCTCCATCATTTCTTAATACTCCTGTTAAAGTTCGAAAAATTATCTTTACATCCCCCTTAACACTCCACTCCCTAATATACTGGGTATCCAGCTTCACCACTTCCTCAAAGTCCGTGATATTGCTCCTGCCGCTCACCTGCCACAGCCCGGTCAGTCCCGGTCTGAATGACATTCTGGCTCTATGGTGTGGCTCATACTTCTCCCACTCATCGAGTGTCGGTGTCTGGTGCCTACCAGACTCATATCTCCCACTAGTATATTGAAGAATTGTGGGAATTCATCCAGCTTGTTTTCCTGATAAACTGCCCGATTCCGGTTTTCTTTTTTCCGTTTGGCAGCACCTTATTGCCTATGATTCTCG
>ENA-OQHA01001219-OQHA01001219.1-human-gut-metagenome-genome-assembly--contig:-NODE-1219-length-10312-cov-3.508493_pt1 | contig 10312 bp, 13 predicted proteins | sample MGYA00242558_ERZ504707 | MGnify/ENA primary metagenome ERZ504707 (study PRJEB26092, sample SAMD00036197) | human gut metagenome | host: Homo sapiens | study: EMG produced TPA metagenomics assembly of... | reverse complement strand
GGATCATCCATGGAAAAAGCCAGTTTTGCGAATTATGCTGCAAAACAAAAGCACCGCTGTGGTGCTAATGTTTGATTATTTTTGAGACATTATCAATTTCGGTTGACACAATATACGCTTACAAATTGTAATAAAATTACATTCGTATTTTTTTCATTATATAATTTATGTAAAGTGAATTTATATTGATATATAGTGGATTTTTTGAATGTCTATTATTTAAACACATCACTTAATATTTCTATACATTATTATTATATGCGTCTATTATAAGCCTAAATACGTTATTCAACCTATCCCAAGATACTTCTTCAAATTATCTTTTATCTCTTCTTCTACATCGCTATGATGTTCACCTAACTTAATAGATGGTTTTGTCTTACCATGGAAATCACTGCCACATGTATAAAGAATATTTAGTTCTTTTGCCTTATTATAGAAGTACCGATTCACTTCTTCTGAATGATAACTAGAGAAACATTCAACACCCTGTAGTCCTAATGTGACCATTTCATCCAATAATTCAAACTGTCCTTTAAGATTATTCCCCGGATGGCTAAGACTGCAACTCCACCATGTTCATTAATCAGTTTAATTGTGTCTTCTAATGTAGGAAACTTAACCTCCGTATAACAAGGTTTACCCTGTGCATAATAATCCCAATAGAAATTCACAAAAGGATTATCACTTCTAGATCCATTTTCACGATAAGATTTTAATAATTCATGATCAATATAACGTGGATCATTTAATAAGGCTTCACCAAACATTTCCCCCGTATAAACACCATTAGAAGATAAGCCATCTAACTGCGCTTTATCTAATTCAAAACCAAGATTATTAGTCAATTCTAGTTTCTTTAAGCTGCATGTCTGTTCCTGTTTCTCAATACTTTCACCAAGCCTATTAAATTCTTCTGAATCATCAATGCCATATCCTACAACATGAAGATTCACACCCTTATAGGTACAATCTAATTCAATTGCTGGTATATAAGTCATATCTAATTCCTTGCATCTTAAAGATGCTTCATTATTCGCTTTAATCCAGTTATGATCCGCAATAGCCATAATCTGGATACCTGATTCGTGACACATATCTACTAACTGTGTTGGTGTATACACCATCATCACTATAGAAACTATGCATATGTAAATCAATCATATATTTCCTCCTCGCATACACATTCATCATATCATGAACAACAAATCAACTTCAGATAATTCATATTCTGAAAATATATTTTATGTGGCAAATATTAATCATTGTGATAATTTATTTGAAAAAGGAGTTGGTTTTATGATGTTATCTCATGTACTGATACATTTACTGATTCAGTTATAAGAAGAATGACAAGAGTATATTTAAAATATAACGCTATTAATTTATCTCAAGGTTTCCCTGATTTTGATCCACCCAAAGAAATATGTGATCGTTTAGCTGAAGTATCTCATGAAGATTATCATCAATATGCGATTACCTGGGGTGCACAGAACTTTAGAGAAGCACTCGCAAATAAACAGGAAAACTATATGGGTTTACCTATCGATCCTAACAAGAATATTGTTGTGACATGTGGTTCTACAGAAGCCATGATGACTGTCTGTGATCCAGGAGATAAGGTTGTTGTATTTTCACCTTTTTATGAAAACTATGGGCTAATGCCATTTTATCTGATTCCAAACCTATTTATGTTCCATTACATCCCCCACTATTCAACTTTGATAAGAAAGAATTAGAAGATGCCTTTAGACAGCATCCTAAAGCACTCATTCTTTGTAACCCTTCTAACCCATGTGGTAAGGTCTTTACTAGAGAAGAATTAGAATATATTGCCTCACTTGCAGTGAAGTATGATACATATATCATTACGGATGAAGTCTATGAACATATTATCTATGCACCAAATAAACATGTGTATTTTGCTTCTCTTCCAGGTATGTTTGAAAGAACAATCTCATGCAGTTCATTAAGTAAGACTTATTCTATTACTGGATGGCGTTTAGGCTATATTATTGCACCTGAGCATATTATTGATGTCGCAAAGAAGGTACATGACTTCTTAACAGTTGGTGCAAGTGCACCACTCCAGGAAGCAGCCGTTGTAGGACTTGAATTTGGAGAAGACTACTATAAAGAACTACAGGCATTATATACACATAAGAAAGATTTATTCTGTAATGGTTTAAGAGAACTTGGTATTAAATATACCGAGCCACAAGGTGCTTATTATGTCCTTGTAGATATATCTGAATTTGGTTATGACGACGATGTGAAGTTCTGTGAAGATCTTGCTCGTATTGTAGGTGTAGGGGCTGTTCCTGGCTCTAGCTTCTTTAAAGAAAATGTAAATCACCTCATTCGTTTTCATTTTGCAAAGAAGGATGAAAGACTTCTTGCCGCATTAGATAAATTAAAAGATATGAAAAAAAAGATGCCTCATTATTAAGGCATCTGTGGTGCACTTTCACTGATCATCTTGGCTACTTCCTGTGCCGAAACAAGTTTTCCTGTCTTTTCCCAATTAATAAATGTATTGAGTAAAGCACCTGCATAGTAATACGCACGATAAATCATATCTTTATGATCAGAATAGAGTTCTACCATGAAATGGTTGACTGCATTCACTAATACAGAATAAAGACCTTGTCTTTCCATGATAATAAAGAATGTCGCATACTGATCAAAGAATTCTATTGAAAACAAGATATGTGAATATTCCATAAAACGTTCTCCTTTAGGACGTTTTTTATGTTCTGTCAAATATTGAATAATGATTTCACGTAGATAGTCTTCTATCGCGTTCACCTTAGAATCATAATAATGATAATAAGTCATACGTGAAATACCAGCCTTTTTCGCTATCTGACTTACTGTAATCTTATCGAGAGTTTCTCTCTTCATAAGTTCTACAATCGCTTCTCCGATACACATTCTTGTAAATCTATTTCTTTGTGTTTTCTTATTTGCGTCCATAAACTGCACCTCTGAACAAATATTTACATAAACTTCCTCTTTGTAAATTGTATCATTTCACAATTTAAACTACAATAGTATTAATAGGGAGGTTTTCGCATGAAAAGAAAAATTGTAGCTGACTCATCTTGTGATATGTGGGAATTAAATGGCGTAGATTTTGCGGTAGCACCGATTACTATTTCTACTGATAATAAACACTATGTAGACAATCAGGACCTAGATGTTCATTTAATGTCTGAAGATCTTGCAAGCTATAAAGGCACATCACATACTGCATGTCCAAGTGTAGGGTCTTGGTTAGATTGTTATGAAGGATTTGATGAAGTATTCGTTGTTACTTTAACTGGTTCTATGTCTGGCACTTATAACTCTGCCATGACAGCCAAAGGTATTTATGAAGAAGAAAATGAAAATGTAAAGGTCCATGTATTTGATAGTTTATCTACAGGTCCTGAAATGAGATTACTTGTTGAAAAGTTAAAAGAAATGATTGAAGAAGATCTGCCATTTGAGGAAATTGTAGAAAAAGGACAAGACTATCTTAATCACACCAGATTGTTCTTCGCATTAAAATCATTACATAACTTTGCGATGAATGGACGTGTAAGTAAAGCAGTTGCTTCTGCAATTGGTGTATTAAATATTTCTATTTTCGCCACAGCTAGTGAAGAAGGTACTATCCAGCAGATCAGTAAATGTCGTGGTGAAAAGAAGGTAGTGAAATCTATGATTGAACATCTTGAAAATGCAGGATACCATGGTGGTAAGATACGTATCTCACATGCAGATAATTTAAAACTTGCACATAGTGTCAGAGATAAGATTTTAGAACTTTATCCACATGCAGATATTATTGTATATCCAATGGGTGGTCTATGTACTTATTATGCTGAAATAGGTGGACTACTTGTAGGGTGTGAATGTTAAACCAGTTGAGAAACTGGTTTTTTCATCTCTAAAATGTATAATACAGGAGATAGGAAGGTGAATACTTTGAAGAATAAATTAGTAAAACTATTCTTTTCTACTCTCTACTTAAGTGCTTTTACTTTTGGAGGTGGATATGTCATCGTCTCTTTAATGAGAAAGAAGTTTGTGGATGATTATCATTGGATTGATGAAGATGAAATGTTAGATTTAGTAGCTATTGCGCAAAGTGCACCAGGACCTATTGCGGTCAATGGTGCCATTGTAGTTGGATATAAGATGGCAGGACTTCTTGGTATATTTATTTCTGTACTCGCTACTATTATTCCTCCTTTTGTAATCATATCTGTCATTTCTGTCTTTTATGAAATATTTAAGACTAATCTGATTGTTTCTCTTATGTTAGAAGGGATGCAGGCAGGAGTAGCGCAGTTATTGCATCTGTATGCTTCGAAATGGGTAGCGGACTGTTAAAAGAAAAAAATAAGCTTTATCCTATTATTATGATTGGGGCTTTTGTCGCAAACTATATATTTAATATTAATGTCATGATAGTAATTATTGTTTGTATCATGATTGGATTACTTTGTTCTATGAAAGGGGTACAGTCATGATTTATCTACAATTATTCTTAAGTTTCTTGCAGGTCGGTGCATTTAGTTTTGGTGGTGGTTATGCAGCTATGCCGCTTATTAAGCAGCAGGTGATTACAGCCCATCATTGGTTATCTGTTTCTGAATTCACTGATCTTATATCTATTTCACAGATGACTCCCGGTCCTATCGCAATCAATTCAGCAACTTTTGTAGGAATCAAGATTGCTGGTATTCCTGGCGCAATATGTGCCACTATTGGCTGTGTATTACCTTCATGTATTATTGTAGGTATTATCAGTTATTTCTATCTCAAATATCGACATATGGATCAATTACAGAACGTCTTAAAGATGTTAAGACCAGCCGTTGTTGCTTTAATTGCGACTGCAGGTGTCTCTATTCTTACTACTGCATTCTTTGGCGAAAGTTTCAATATATTTAAGATCCATCTTGTAGTGATATTTGGTATATGTGTTATATTACTTACTAAGTATAAATGGGATCCTATTCTTGTTATGCTCCTTGCTGGAGTTATGAATACAATTTATTACTTTATTTAAAAAACGACCGCGAGGTCGTTTTCTTATTTCATCAATTCCTGTGTATGTACAAGTTGCGCATAAGCACCATTTTTTCTAATAATTCATGATGCGTTCCTAGTTCAATGATTCTTCCTTCATCAATAACCGCAATTCGATCTGCATTCTTGACTGTAGATAAACGATGCGCAATCACAATAGTAGTACGTCCCTGTGATAACTTATCAAATGTTTCCTGAATCTTAGCTTCAGTGACACTATCTAATGCACTTGTGGCTTCATCTAGAATAAGTACTGGTGGATTCTTTAAGAATATTCTTGCGATAGAAATACGCTGTTTCTGTCCTCCAGATAATAATACACCACGTTCTCCTACATTAGTTTCAAATCCATCAGGCATTTCCATGATATCATCATAGATTTCTGCGAGTTTTGCAGCTTCAATGATATCTTCCATTGTCGCATCTAATTTACCATAACGGATATTTTCCGCAATACTATCCGCAAATAAGAAGACATCCTGAGAAACAACACCAATGTTGTTGTGTAATGATGTTTGAGTCACATCTCTGACATCATGACCATCTACTAAGATAGCCCCTTTAGTAACATCATAGAATCTAGGAATCAACTGAGATAAAGTAGTTTTACCTCCTCCTGAAGATCCTACTAACGCAACTGTTTCACCTGGATGAATATGTAAATCAATATCTGTTAAGATATTTCTATCTTCTTCATACGCAAAGCTGACATGATCAATATCAATCTGTCCAGATACATTTGTAAGTTCTTTTGCATCAGGACGATCTTCTAATTGAGGTTTTGTGTTAAGTAGTTCTACAAAACGATGGAGACCTGCAGTCCCATTCGCAAATAATTCCGCAAAGTTAGATAACTTACGTACTGGATTCACAAATGTAGAAACATATAGCTAAAGGTAATAAGATCAATTGTATCCATCTTACCCTGCATAATAAGGGCTCCACCTACCGCAATAACGATCAGTGATAATGTACACATAAAGAATTCCATAATCGCATTAAATCGTCCCATAGCTTTATGGAATTGTTTCTTAGATGTTTTATATGTATCATTGGATGTATTGAACTTCTGTTGTTCAATTGTTTCATTCGCAAAAGCCTTGGCTGTTTTCATACCAGTGAGTCCTGATTCGATATCAGTATTGATGACTGCAACCTTCTGCTTAACACGAATTGAAGCTTCACTCATAGAGTGACGTGATTTCCATACAACAAGTATGAAAACAGGTATCATAATCGCAATAACCAAAGCTAAACGCCATTCAATTGTGAACATGATAATAATAGAACCAATAATGGTCACAGTAGAGATGAATAAGTCTTCTGGTCCATGATGTGCAAGTTCTGTGATATCAAATAAATCAGTCGTTAAACGGCTCATTAACTGTCCAATACGATTATTATCAAAATAACCATAACTTAATGACTGCATATGTTCAAATAAGTCTTTACGCATATCTGCTTCTACAAGAATACCAAATGTATGCCCATAATAACAAATTATATAAGTAAAGAATGAACGCACTAAATAAGCCAATAAGAAGATGATCATAACCATCCAGAATGTCTTATAAATACTATTTGGTAGTAATGTATACATACACCATCTAGAGACAAATGGAAAAGCAAGATCAATTAAAGAAATCATTAACGCACATGCAAGGTCTAGAAAAAATAGACGACGATGTGGTTCAAAGTAAGATATAAATGTTTGAAAATCCGTTTTTTGTTTCATAGTGATCCTCCCTCGGATTATTATGCCATATTTCAAACTTAAAGTAACTCATAATGTTTCAAAGCTTTATAGATTCCTTCATTATCCACTGTATCAGTGATATAAGTTGCTTTTTCTTTTAAGACATCTACACCATTTCCCATCGCTATGCGTTGTCCTACTTCTCTAAACATCGCCTGATCATTATAACCATCACCAAATGCATAGGCATCCTTTTTAGTGAGTGAGAAATAATCAATAACATACTTGATTGCATGTCCTTTATCAAAAACAAGAGTCGATGTATCACATGAACCAGTCCCACCATGATCATTAATAATTCGATCATCTTTAAACGCTTCTATCATCGCATCTCTCTTTTCTAACGTGTCATAGAAGAGGTCACATGTGTAATAAGTACCTTCTTCGTCTTTAATATGTTCTTCACCATATTCTTTCTTTATATGTGTGAGTTCGTCTCCTTCTAGATGATAAGGACTAGAGAATGTATCAGAGACAAAAAGTCCTCCACATTCTAAATTATCTAACTTATGCTTAAGGATATCTACTTCATCTTGTGTAAATGGAACGCCATAAAGTTTTTCACTCTTATAACTGATATAGCGCCCATTACATGAAATAATACCTGAAACAAGTTTTCCAAAAAGATTCTCTGCATAATAAGGTGCACGTCCTGTACAAACAAATGTATCATACCCCTTCTCTTTTAATGCTTCTAACGCTTTCTGATTAGATTCTGGAATATGTCCATGAATAGCCAATGTACCATCGATATCAAAAAATAATACTTTTCTCATCATATAGTCCTCCCTTGTATCTATTCTATCAAAAAATCAGAAGAGATTAATGTCCCTTCTGATTTATGTATGCATAATATTTTAATTGTGTCTTCACTTTTTGACTGATACATACAAATCCAAGTGAACACAAAATCACAAGTATATCTCTCATCATATGTATACCTCCTAGTTAGTACATACTAACTATATACAATTTAAGAGAAATATGCAAATGATTTATCTTGTATAGATTGTGCAGTCTGAGATATGTGTGTCTTCTTCCTGTAGATGGTAGATAATCTGACTCACTACATAATAACCATTATTCACAAAGATTTCGATAACACCTTCATCGTAATAGATTTCTAAATCACACTGACCATTTAATACAGGTGTTTTATGAATATTGTATAGTTCATCATTATTCACAGATACAGCTGTACGATCTACGACTAACTGATCATCAACATAAGAAATCTTAACACCGCCTAAAGTGATTGTTTCATAGTCTTCTAGTGTTGTTTTCATTAAGAAAGGTTCATCAAAATCAATAGTATCTGTTGTATGCACAAACGTATTCTTAATTAATGGATGTACATCCTGATAAACATGCCCGTCTTTACAAGAAAGATGACGTGGCATTGTGAATAAACCAATCCATTCTTCACCTTCTAAGACTTCCTTCATTCTCATCCATCCTAAAATAGTACGTTTATTGTTTTCATCTAAGAATGTCTGAGGAGCATAGAAATCAAAGCCATAGTCAATAAACATAAGTCTCCCGCCTTAGACATTGTACATGTTTCTTCATCAAAGTTGACTGGCATAATAGCCGCATTACTATTAGGACGTGGATATCCATCTAAGTTTTCAGGTGAGAAGACTAAGAAGTACTGTCCATCTAATTCAAATAGATCTGGACATTCCCACATGTTTCCAATTGAAGAATCGACGAATCTATTCTTATAAGTAAATGTCATTCCGTCTTCACTTTCGTAGAATAATACTTCTCCATCAAAATCATCCCCATTTGGAACCTTACTTCCTAGGATCATATAAACATGTCCATTCTTACCTAACCAGACTTTAGGATCTCTTGTATGCTGATCATGTCCTAAAGAAGAATCAGTAATTACATCAACAACTTTGTATTTAGATTCTTTGTTGTTGAAGTGGTAACCATCTTCACTGATTAATAATGCCTGTGATGCAATAAGATCATCTTTAATAAGTGGCTTATGGATATATTCAGGATTTTCAATACCATACTTAATGGCAGTGTAATATAAATACATCTTACCATTGTAGTTAAGTGCTGAACCTGAGAAGATTCCGTTTCTGTCATAATCCTTAGAAGGATATAAAGCGATTGGAAGATGCTTGAATGTCTGGAAATCCTTAGTGACTGCATGTCCCCAATGCATTGTACCCCATGATGTATCATATGGGAAATGCTGGTAGAAGATATGATATTCTCCATTAAAATAAGTTAGTCCATTAGGATCATTGATCCAGTTTCTAGGTGCTGTAAGTGTATTTTTGGTCTCATTCTATTATTCCTCCATCACTATCTTATTATAATGAAATCGGTCACATATTCAACAAAAAAGAAGTACTTGTTGTACTTCTTAATACTCATACTTCTTTAATTCGCAGTTTTTTATACCAAAGGCAGAAAAATCATCATTAGTCATATCATGGAAATAAGATTCAATAATACGCGAAATACCATTATGGGCAACTAAAAGATAAACATGCTGATCATCCTTCTTCACATCATCTAATAAACTATAGATACGATGAGCAAGATGCAACATTGTTTCTCCTCCTTCAAAAGAGTTCACAAAACATGTCTTTGCCTGCTTGAATTCTTCTCCATCTCTAGGTGTAGATTCATATTTCCCAAAGTTCTGTTCCTTAAGTCTTAATTCTTCTCTTGCTGGTATACCTGTTACTTCAGATATATGTAAGGCAGTATCCTTTGCACGACTAAGTGGTGAATAGAGAATTTGATCTATATGGATATGATGTTTCTTAATATAATATCCAAGTTCTATAGCCTGCTTATGTCCTAATTCTGTTAAGGCAATGTCCGTTGCCCCACAGATCTTATTTTCTACATTCCAGATTGTCTGACCATGGCGTGTAAAATAGAAATGCCCCATTATTTTAAAGCCTCATCAAAGACACGTTTGAAGTTTGCCTTGATTGAATCAAAATCATCCTGGATTGTACATTCAAAGCACTTCTCTTTTCCAATAAATAAAGAAGGAACTGCATAATAATCATAATTTTCAGCTAAAGCGACATTTTCACTTTCTTCAATTTTTTCTATATCCAATGACTGATATGCTTTGTTTTCTGTCATAAGTTCATCCATCGCTTTTTTTGCCTTCTGACAAAATGGACATTCTTCTAAATAAAACATTGTGATCTTTTTCATATATATCCCTCACTTTCTTATCGGTAGTGTCAAAAATCTATATCACATAGCATAAATACACTACCCTCAATTTTTATCTATATAAACAGTAAAAATGATTACTGAGTATATCTTAGTAATCATCTTTTTTTCGTATTTAACTAAAAAAGATGAAACAACCTGTGTTATAACTTTAGCGCAAACAAAAAATATCACGAAAGGATGTTTCATCATGGAAAGTAGTAACACATTTAATTAATTCTATTAGAATTCATTTTTCTTAAACAAATTTAA
>ENA-OQHA01001218-OQHA01001218.1-human-gut-metagenome-genome-assembly--contig:-NODE-1218-length-10323-cov-5.989310_pt1 | contig 10323 bp, 10 predicted proteins | sample MGYA00242558_ERZ504707 | MGnify/ENA primary metagenome ERZ504707 (study PRJEB26092, sample SAMD00036197) | human gut metagenome | host: Homo sapiens | study: EMG produced TPA metagenomics assembly of... | reverse complement strand
CCGGTTTTGCGGAACGGTTTTTCGATTTCTGGCATACGTGATCCTTGCATGTGCGAGGCGCGCTATGCGTCCCGCGATGGTTCTTACGGCTTGTGCTCTTTACTTGTTTATCAGCTTGTCGGCGCGGCGCGAGCTCCTGCTCGAGTCGGCTCATTTCCTCCACGGAAGCGAACAGCGGGTTGCCGCGCAGTTCGGCGTCCATCTCGTCAAGCACTTCGCGCACGGTGTCGACGATGCCGAGGTATGGCAGACGGTGTTCGAGGAACGCGTGGACGGCCTGCTCGTTGGCCGCGTTGAGCACGGCCGTATGCTTTTCGGACGATTCGAGGCAGTGCCGGGCCAGGTTCACCGCGGGGAACGCCTCGTTGTCGAGCGGCTCGACGTCCACGTAGCCGCCTTCGTCCAATCGCATGCGGCGGCGACGTTTCCGAGACGTTCCGGCGCGGACAGGCCGAGGGCGATCGGCAGGCGCATGTCCGGCGGCGAAGCTGCGCGATGGTGGCGCCGTCGCGGAATTCCACCATGGAATGCACGATGGATTGCGGGTGCACGGTCACGTCGATGCGGCTCGGTGGCACGTCGAACAGTCGGCTTGCTTCGATGACTTCAAGGCCTTTGTTCATCAGCGTGGACGAGTTGATGGTCACGACCGGCCCCATGTTCCATGTGGGGTGGTTCAAGGCCTGTTCCGGCGTGATGTCGGTCATTTGGTCGCGCTTCCAGCCGCGGAACGGACCGCCGGAAGCGGTGACGACGAGCTTGGACACTTCGCCGTGCGTGCCGGAACGCAACGACTGCCAGATGGCGGAATGTTCGGAATCGACCGGATTGATCTGCTTGTCGCGTACCTGCGCGCTAAACAGCAGGTGTCCGCCGGCCACCACGGATTCCTTGTTGGCCAATGCCAGCTGGGAGCCTGCCTGCAGTGCCGCGATGGACGGTTCGAGGCCGATGGAGCCGGTGATGCCGTTAAGCACCACGTCGGCGCCGGAGCCTGCCATGGCGATCACCGCGTCAGGGCCGGCTGTGATGTTGACGTTGCCTGCGCCGGCCTGTTCCAACGCCTCACGTAGCGCGGGGACGGCTTCCTTGTAGAAGATCGCGACGGTTGGCACATGGAATTTCGCCGCCTGCTGCGCAAGCAGTTCGACATGTGCTCCGCCCGCGGCGAGACCCGTCACGGTGAAGCGGTCGAGATGACGTGAGATGACGTCAAGGCCTTGGGTGCCGATGGACCCGGTGGAGCCCAGAATTACTACGGTTGATGGTTGCATGGGTTATGCGCTGCTCTCCGTATGATCTGCCGATGTTCCGGCATTGGTTGGGACTATGTAAGTTGGGACTGTGTAGTCGAGGCTGTGTAGTTGGGATTGTGTAAACGCGAGAACAGGCTGACGATTCCGCCAGCCTGTTTCTTACCGTTGGTTCACTCGAAGGACGGGAACGACAGATCCGGAATATCGAGATTGTCGTCGTTGCCCGACGCAGGGAAAATCGACCTGAAGGCCGGGCTTGGTTCCGGCTTTTTGTCCTCCTGCTGCTTGTCCGCATCGGGTTCGGCGGACGGTTCAGCTGCCGGGGCAACTGCCGGTTCTGCGGCAGGTTCAGCCGGAGCGGACGGTTCAGGCGTGAAGGATGGCGGCACCGAGGCTGCGAGGGAGCTCAGGCTCGTCGAACCGGTGGTGACCTGAGGCAAGTCGGACGCGGACAGGCTCGGAACCTGCGGCGTGAACGTGTTTTCCGTCTGGTTCGTCTCATTGATGGTGTGGCCAGATGCGCCAACGCGGCCAAAGACGGATCCTGCTGCGGCTCGGGTTCAACCGGAGCCGGCGGGAATGCCGGAGCGGCTGGAGCCTGCGAATCGGTCGTGGTCGGAGCCGGAGTCTTTGGCGCGGCATCTTCCATCGCATCATCGGCAAGCGGATCGAACGCCTGGGTCTCTTCAACGGCGCTCGGCGCGGAAGAAGCGGAATCGGTCTGCGGCTGGAACACCGGAGGAACCACCGGAGCCGCAGGCGGAGTGTTCGTCGGCGTGGCAGGCACGCTCACCGGGGAGGTGACCGCGGACGTGAAGATCTCATGCTCGGCCTTGTTCAGCGCGTCGAAGGAATCCTCTTCGCCCGGCGTGACGGTTGGCACAGTAGGAGGAACCGGAGCAGCCGGAACCGTGGCGGAAGGAGCTGCGAACAGCGGTGCGATCATCTGGGTTTCGCCAGCTGCGGAATCACTGGAAGCCGGGGCAACGGACGGTGCGGCCGCGGCCATCGCCTCTTCGGAGGGTTCACCGACGAAATCCGCGACGCGCGCATACGATTCGAGTCGGGTCAGCAACTGCGCGCAGGCGGCCAGATAGTAATCCACCTGACGTTCGTCGTATCCCCTCTTGCCTTTGCGCTGAGTGAAGATCACGTTGCTCAAGGTCTGGGAATTCGTGTCGGCGATCGCCTTGGCGTCCGCTTCACTGACTTCCTCAACACCCAGCTCGCCGGCGGCTTTCGTCAGGCACTTGTCGATCACGCTGTCGACCTGCTTGCGGTCGTAGCTCGGATTCTTGCCCTCGCCCGGCTTGAACCGTTGGCCGTGCTCGCGTTCGGCATGCGCGTCGAGCTTCTTGAACAGGTCCTCGGTCTGCGCCTTCCATGCCACACGGCCATGCTGGGAGATTTCCCACGTGGTCTGCTTGTCGACCACGGCACGTTCCAGACGGGCAAGCGCGGCATCCACTTGGGCGATCACATAGCCGCCCTTGACCAGTTCGAAGGAGACGTTCTGAATATCATGCTGGGTGAGTTGCGCGCCCTCACCTTCATACAGCATGTGCGCACGTTCAAGGAAAGCATCCACCTGTTCCGCATCGTAGCCCCACTTTGCTTCGCGGCATGAGCGATTCCCGATGCGTTCTTCTCGGTTTCAGGTTCCTGTGCCATTGGCGTTCGACCTCCTGCTACACGTATTAACGTCACTACTTTACGTGATTGATTCGACGCAGACGCCGCAAAAGATGAAAATTCAGTGAATCGACACGTGCGGCTCATCGCTCACACGGCGGTTTCGTACCGATCAAGCGGCATCATATCCGCCATGCCGACACACGAGTGCGGCTCATCGCGCGGATACGGTACAGTAGTTCGTTGCGGGCGATTAGCTCAGTTGGTTAGAGCGCCACCTTTACACGGTGGATGTCGGGGGTTCGAATCCTCATCGCCCACTTTTCGCAACGCCGTGAAAAATCAAGGAATCGCATATCATCCCGCGTAATATCAACGCGCGCACCCGTGTTTTGCCCACATTCCGCCCACGTTTTGTTTGTGTTTTGCCGGAAAGTCCACGTAATAGCGAAATCCCCCAAGCCCAATGGGCCCGGGGGATTTTCGTATACGCGAGAAAAATCGCGAAAAGTCTTGGTTTACTTGCCCTTGCCGAACGCGCGCAGGTGAATACCGTTCCAATCGGAGCTGACGGTCAGCGGAGTGGCGGCGTTCATGCCGGCGGTCTTGGCCGCGGACTGCACGGTGCTGGAGCTTGCGGCACCCGGACGTCCCGGCTTCGGGTGAGCACCCACAGCGGGCCGTCATCGCCGAGAACCGCATAAGCATCGACAATGGTGTCGGCCAGTTCGTCCTCGTCATCGCCATCACGCCACCAGATGATCACACCGTCGACTGCGGAGTCATAATCCTCGTCGACCAGCTCCTCACCGGTCAGTTCCTCGATCTTGGCGCGGATCGAGTCATCCACATCATCGTCCCACAGCCATTCCTGTACCAGGTCGCCGGCGTGGAAACCGAATTCTTCAGCGTTATCAGATGCCGTTTGATTCACGTTCGTCAATATACCAACACTGCTCGAACATATACGTTACGAACGCCGGAATCGCCCACTTTTCGAGATGAAACGGCGATTTCCGCCTGTATCACGCCTATCTCCTTCCGCCGCACGCTCATTGCTTGACGGTGCATTGCGGCAGTGAACCGCCTTTACCATCGCGGATGGCGACCAGCGCGTCGTACGCCTCGTCCAACGTGCCCACCTTCACCACGTGGAGGCCCTGTGGCACGTGCCCAACCACGTCGGAGCAGTTGGATTCCGGGGCAAGGAACCACGTGGCCCCGTCACGCTTCGCGCCGATCATCTTCAACCGGATGCCGCCGATCGCGCCAACCTTGCCTTTGGCGTTCATCGTGCCGGTACCCGCGATGGTCTTCCCGCCGGAAAGCTGCTCTCCGGTCACCTTGTCGATCAGACCGAGCGTGTACATCATGCCCGCGGACGGGCCGCCGATGTCGTCGACGTGCATGGACACCTTCATACCGGACACGTCATAACCGTGCGCCTTGAGGAACCGCTTCGCGGCCGTGGCCGCGGCGTTCTGCGATGAGGACATCTCCTTGTTGCTTTCCTTCGCATAGTCCTTGGCGCTTTGTCCGACGGGGAACACGGCCTCCTGCGGAATCACCGTGGCCTTCGGATTGGCCCATGCCAGCAACGCCTGCGCGTTGGTCACAGGATATCCGGGAACGCCTGAGGCGTTGACGGTGACGAGCAGTAGTTTGCCGGAGTCCTTATGCGTCTTCACGCCGGACACGTCGATGACCTGCTTGCCTTCGACTTTTCCGAGCACGTCCTGGGTCGGTCCCGGCTCCTGCACCACGTACGCGCTGGGCGCAATAAGCACCAGCACGCAGAGCACAGCCACGATCGGTCCGGCGAGATATCGCCAAGGGCGAACATCGAACCACCGTCCGACCTGACGCCAACGTCGTCTGATACGTGGCAGAAGGCCTTGAGACGACCCGTTACGTGTGCTTTTGGCGTGAACTCGCTGTGTTTCCTGCATATCGGCCATGCCTCCCATACTATGGAAGGCAACGAACTTAACAATCGCGTGGAACAAAGGCAGGAAACGGTATGGATGAGAATGCGATCCGCCAGTGGCTTATCGATTGCTTCGGACCGATTCAGGGCGAGATGGCATGGAACCAGCTTTCCAACATGCCGGAAGCCGTACGCGACCAGCTGATGAGTCAGGATCCGAGCACGCTGCCCAAGCCCGAAGAGGTCAAGTCCATGATGCAGGCGTTCACCGCCGGCGGACTCAACACCATGGGAGATATGCAGCAGGCCGTGGAACAGGGGCCGATCAACATCAAACTGGCGAAATCGCTCGCGTTGCAGCAGGCGAATGGTGCCGGATCGGACAGCAGCGTGAACGCCGAAACCGGCGAAATCGCAAGACGTGCCATCAGCGAGGCGAACCTGTGGCTTGATACCGCTTGCGAGTTCAACCCGGCGCAAGGCGAGACGCAGCTGCTCACCCGCGCCGGCTGGGTGGAGGACACAATCGACGCGTGGGCGCAGTTCGCCTCCCCCGTGGCCGAATCGATGAACGACGCTCTGGCTTCGATTCTGTCGCAGCGTTTCGGCGACGGCGAAATCCAGACCGAGATTTCCGGGGTTTTCGCAGGCCCCATCGAAATTCCGATTCCGGACGAGATGAAGAATCCGGCGAAGCTGATGCGATTCGTCGGCAACACGTCGTTCGCCATGCAGTTGGGGCGTGCCGCCGGCGACCTGTCCCATGAGGTGCGCGGCAGCTTCGATCAGGGCATCGCGCTGCTGAAGAATCCCGCCGGCGGACTGATCGTGCAGAACGTGACCGAATACGCGAAGTCGCTGGACATCGACGTGAACGAAGTGATGGGCTATCTTGCGCTGCAGGAGCTTGCGCATGCCAGGCTGTTCGCTCCGTGCCGTGCTGATGCCCCGCTTCGAGGCGCTGCTGGGCAAATACGCGCGTGGCATCACCATCGACATGGATGCCATGGAGGAGCAGATCCGTGAGGCGGATTCCATCGATCCGGATTCCATGGCCAGCGCGGTGAACATCACCAAGGTGGCGTTCCCGGACACTCCGGAGCAGAAGCAGGCCATGAAGGCGTTGGAGAATCTGCTTGCCTTGGTGGAGGGCTGGGTGGATGCCGTCGTGTGGCGTGCGGGCATGGCGCATATTCCGCATATCGAACAGCTTCGTGAGATGTTGCGCCGCGAACGCGCCATCGGAGGCCCTGCGGAACGCACGTTCGAAAGCCTGATGGGCATGCAATTGCGCCCCAAGCGCATGCGTGAGGCGGCCGCGCTGTGGGAAAGCATCGGCGCGCAGGAAGGCCCCGAGGCGCGCGACGCGAAATGGTCGCATCCGGATCTGCTGCCGCAACTGCCGGACGAACAGTCCGAGGATAACTCCAACGAAGAGAACGGCGCCGCATCCGCCACTACCGGTACGGAACAGACCACGGCGCAACAGGATATTCCGGACAGCATCGATTGGGATGCCGAACTGTCCAAGCTGCTCGACGAGGAAGAGCACAAGGGCGATGACGCCGATGGCACGAACGACGCCGACGGTACAGATGACGCCGACGATACGAACGCTTCCGGCGACCCGCAGTCACCGGGAAGAAGCGTGATTTCCTGCGCCCGCGATCGGACCCATCGTCTTCGCGCGCGCGCATAGGACACGTCGAGTGTGTCTTCGGCACGCGTGACCGCCACGTACATCAATCGCCGTTCCTCTTCCAGAAGGTCGCCTTCGGGTGGTGAACCGTATGGAATCAGCCCTTCGGAGCATCCGATCAGGAACACGTGTTTGAATTCCAGGCCCTTGGAGGCATGGATGGTGGAGATGGTCACGCCTTTAACGTCGCCGCCTGCGCCAAGTGCTTCCAACATGGCCAAGCGGGTCTGAGCGTCATCCGCGAGCGCGGAGTTCTGCCATCCGCTGTCTCGTTTGACGCGGTAGCGCAGGTGTTGTTCGCCCAGTGCCCGGCAGAGGATTTTCTGCTGCGCGTTGACTCGGGTGAGGATGGCGCAGTCGCCCGGAGATGCTCCCTCGTCCACGAGTCTGCGGATGCGTGCAGCCACGCCCCGGGCTTCTTCGAGATCGCTGTTGTAGATGGTTTGCGAGACTCGGCGGCCTGGGTCTCGCTTGGAGTTGAGTTTGAGATAGTCGGCGCGTTGCGGTGAGGCTTCGAGCACGCGGTTGGCGTAGTTGACGATCTGCGGGGTGGAACGGTAGTCGTTGTTGAGTCTGACGTCGGCGGTGAGGGGGCCGAATTCGGAGGCGAAGTTGAGCAGGTTGTAGCTGCTGGCTCCGGCGAACGAGTAGATGGTCTGTGCCGGGTCGCCTACCACGCAGATGTTGCGGTTGTCACCGAGCCATCGGGTGAGCAGCCGATGCTGCAGGGGCGAGACATCTTGGTATTCGTCGACGGTGAGCCATGTGATGCCGGAGCGGATGCTGGCCGCCACGTCTTCGTCGCTTTCGATGAGGTGGCAGGTGATGAGCAGGATGTCGTCGAAGTCGATTTCGTTGCGATTGGTTTTTTCGGTTTCGTAGGCTTTGTAGACGTCCACGAATTGGCTTGGTTCCAGTCCTGCCGGCGGCTGGTGGTGGATGGCCGCGCAGACGCGTTCATAGTCTTCCGGCGCGATGAGCGAGATTTTGCACCAGTTGATTTCGGCTTGCAGGTTGCGCACGGTGTCGTCGTCCACCTGCTGGGTGGTGACTCGGCGTAGGGAATGTTCCACGATTTCGCGCGGATTGCGTGAGATGAACGGCATGGGCCCTTCGCATACGTCTGGCCAGATCCGACGGAGTTGGTGTAGTGCCGCGGAGTGGAAGGTGGCGGCTTTGACGTCGGATGCGACGTCGAGTTGGGATAGTCTGTTGCGCATTTCCGCGGCCGCTTTGACGGAGAAGGTCACGGCGAGCGTGGCGCGCGGATCCCATGCCTTGGTGGCGCATGCGTAGGCGATTCTTCGGGTGACGGTCCGCGTTTTGCCGGCACCTGCGCCGGCGATGATACGGACGGGTCCGCGCACGGCGGTCGCCGCCATGCGCTGTGCATCGTCCAGTCCGTCGAGAATCGCTTCCGCTGTTGCATCCATATGCTCCATTGTGGCAGATTGCGTGACGAGACGGACGCCATCGGCGCGATTAACCGTGAATTCGTGGCAAGTCGCGCCCTTATTAGCCTTCAGTGTGTATTAAGGTTGGAATTGTGACCGAACGAAGCAGATTTATGATGGCCGCCTTGGCGAGCGCGGCGATGCCGAACGCCACCATGCTGGCACGCGTGACAGCGAGCAGGTCAACGCCACCGACAAGGGGTATGGCATTGATCATGCCGTGGTGCAGGACGCCGCGGGCAAGTTGTATGACACGTTCGCTTCGAACACACCGAAGGGACGCAAGCGTCTCGCTGGTCGCGTGCGTGCCGCGCAGACGTTGATGGGCAACCGCGAGTTGGGCGGATTGGGGTTCGACGTCGATCGCGTTCTGGCGTTCTCCAACGGCGAACAGGAGAGGTCCGTCACAGGAGACGTTTCCGTGATGATCGCCACGCATCATGATGGTCAGGCGCGTCCGCTGACGCTGCTGACGTTGGACGACTGTGCCAGCGTGGGCACCGCGTTGGGCGCGATACACCGTCTTCGTCCGGATTTTCTGCAGGAGGCCGGCTATCCGGTGTTCTCCACGGGGCAGATTCGCGCGCAGCTGACCGCATGGATCAAGCGTTTGCGTCAGGCTGGCCATGTGCCGCAGGAAATCACGACGAGCTGGTCCGACGTTCTTGAAACGGACGGCCTGTGGTCGTTCGCCACTTGTCCGGTGCATGGTGGCCTGTCCGACGGCGATGTGCTGTTCTCGGGCTCGTCGATCACCGCCATCACGAACTGGCAGGATATGCAGGTCAATGATCCGGCGCGTGATTTGGCGTGGATTTTCTCCAAACTTGACGAGAACCACCGTAATGCGCTGCTCAGCGCGTATGGACGCATGCTGGGCAATCGTCTGGATGATCTGATCATGCTGCGCGCCAACCTGTGGCTGCAGATGGAACAGGTGGGCGATTTCATCAGCGCGTTGAATCAGGCCGATAGCGTCAAGATCATGCAGTTCAAGGCGCAGGTGGAGCGTTTGGCTCACCAGTTGGGTATGCTCACCGCGAAAAACCATAGGCCGAGCGAGACGCGTCAGGACGAGCAGAAGGCCGGCAACCGTCCGCCGAGCACCATCACCGTGGGCACGCTGTTGGACGAATCGGAACGCCGCAGGCAGGCGGTGGCGCAGCAGAGCAACGATGCCGACGCGACCGGCGAACGTCATATCGACGCGACCGATATGGATGATGACAGGACCGGCGATTTCGATGTCACCGGCTCCCAGCCCGTCCGTAAGACGAAGCAGATCGTCGATGACGCCACGGAAGCGTTCGAGGTGACTGCCGCCGAACATATCGCCTCCGCCGGCATGGTTTCCGGCAATGCCGATTCGGACGATACGAGCGAACGTGAGGAATCCCCCGTCAGCACGTTCGTTCCGGAGCAGTCCGCGAGGGAACGTCACGAGTCGTTGCCGTCCAGTTCGACCATTGTGATCAGCACGTTGCAGACCGCCGATGGCAGCGACGACACGAACGAGGAGGAAATTCCTCAAGCCCATAGCGAAGCGGCGACCATGCTCATTCCGCTGCTCGAACGCGATGAGCCACTATGCAGAAGGCCAAAGCGGAGTCGACCGGCTGCAGGCCGAGGACGCCACCGATGAGAAACCGCGCGTAGAATAAGCGCATACATTGCAAACGAATTTGCACACGAACACCCTTACAAGGAGCATCATGGATATCGAACTGGGCATTCAGAACGTGGCGCGCACCGTCACCTTCAGCACCGAGCAGAGCGCCGACGAGGTGAACAACGTCATCGCCGAGGCCGTGGAGAATGGCAAGACCATCAACCTGACCGACGACAAGGGCCGTCGCATCGTGGTGCCGGCCGGTTCTCTCGGCTATGCATCATCGGTTCCGAAACCAAGCACGCCGTCGGCTTCGGCAATCTCTGATCGCCACCAACAAACGCGTTGGACACGTTCCATATGAAAGCGTCGGACCATATCAGGTTCGACGCCTTTTTCATATTCGATTCATGTATCCGGTTCACGCTTGGAAATTCCATATCCGGATTTCATGCGGCATGTGAGCTGCCGACGCGACCGATCAAATCCACACCCCGATGCAGGATTTCGCGTACGGTGTCGTCGTCGGTAAGGTTCTCGCCCAGACCGTTCGGCTTGCCTTTGCCATGCCAGTCCGAGCCGCCGGTCACCAGCAGATCGTGCCGTGCGGCAATCGTCAGCAATCGTTCCCGCTGTTCCGGAGGATTGCCGCGATGCCATACTTCCAAGCCGTCCAAGCCGTCGGCGATCATCGCGTCAAGCTGCTCGTCGGACAGCAGCCGGCGGTTGCGTTGCGGATCGCCCCG
>ENA-OQHA01001217-OQHA01001217.1-human-gut-metagenome-genome-assembly--contig:-NODE-1217-length-10345-cov-4.672930_pt1 | contig 10345 bp, 13 predicted proteins | sample MGYA00242558_ERZ504707 | MGnify/ENA primary metagenome ERZ504707 (study PRJEB26092, sample SAMD00036197) | human gut metagenome | host: Homo sapiens | study: EMG produced TPA metagenomics assembly of... | reverse complement strand
AGCGGACGTACCTCTGGCGCACCAGTTGTTCTGCCAAGAGCATAGCTGGGCAACTATGTACGGATCGGATAAACGCTGAAAGCATCTAAGCGTGAAGCCGACCCAAAGATAAGATATCCCATTGTTTTAAACAAGTAAGACCCCTTGAAGACTACAAGGTTGATAGGCACGATGTGTAAGTGGAGCGATCCATTCAGCAAGCGTGTACTAATAGGTCGAGGGCTTGACCACAATTCGCTTGAGACTCTGAGAGTCAACGAAAAAATGTGAGCAGTGATTATTCAGTTTTGAAGGCACGTCCTTCTAAGAAATACTGGACAAAGTACGACCAGTTATGGTATACTGAACCAGTCAGATCGGTCGGTGTCGATGACGGTGAGGTTCCACCTGTTCCCATTCCGAACACAGAAGTTAAGCTCACTTGTGCCGAAGATAGTTGCTGGAAACGGCGCGTGAAAATAGGTAGTCGCCGACTTTATATGCCCGTTGGTCAAGCGGTTAAGACAGAGGCCTCTCACGCCTTTAACATCGGTTCGATTCCGGTACGGGTCATATTTGCACCTCTAGCTCAGTTGGTAGAGCAACTGACTCTTAATCAGTGGGCCCAGGGTTCGAGTCCCTGGAGGTGCACCACAACAACAAAATCCGAACTTTTTCCAATAGGAGAAGGGTTCGGATTTTTGTTTTCTTTGGAAAACAAAATGAATCCCTTGCTTCCATCGAAAAACGTCCTAGACTTATCACAAAAAAGCACGACAGACCACGGTAAGAGTGCCGTAAGGCAGAAAGGACACGAATATGAAGTACGATGAAAGAACCTGCAAATTCAACATGGGCACCGGATGCGTGAAACTGCTGCTCCGGGATGGGAGAAAAATTTCCATTGACTGTACCGGGGTTGAGGATGCACTGGATGTGACCATGGCGCAGCAGACGGAACTGGACTACCTTATCTACAATGACCCACTGGACTATGCGGATTTGATTCTGAACGGCGACCCGAAGGAATATTTGAAGAATGTGTCCGGTAGTCGTACACTAAAAGATTAAAAAGTAATTGTCTGTCGAACAAAAATATTCGGCAGACAATTTTTTTCATAGATTTAGAAGTACTGTCAGTTCCAACCATACAAAAACGTTGGGTTCAACAGGTGAATCTTTGCACCGGAAAAATCAAGAATCCTCTCATCGCGCATCCGGCACAGCTCACGGGAAAGAGCACTGCGGTCCACACAGAGGAAATCTGCCAGTTCTGTCCGGGTGTAGGGCAGACTGTAACAGCCTTTTTCATCGGGTGTCAAGGTTTGAAGATAAATCTTCAGGCGATCTCGAAGCCGTTTTTGTGCTAAAATACGCACTTTGGTGTTAAAAAAGAGAAGCTGCTGCGCCATATCCTGCATAAGATTTGCTGTGACTTGCATCCGGCAGGGACAGGTCAGCGTCTTCTGTGACATCAATGCGCTGAAATCCAGCTGCATTACGGTACAGCCCGAACTGGCACGCAGACAGACCGGACTTGCCGTCCAGCCAGTACAGGCCAGTTCTGCACCAAATACTTCTCCGGGACAAAAACGGCAGATGCTGATTTGATTGCCATTTTCATCATAAAAAAATTCTTCCATCGTGCCATCCAGCAGAACACCCGTATTGTGGCTCTGCTCACCCAGCTCGACGATGTGCGCACCACGAGGATATTCACGGACAGTCGCATTCAAGCAACGAAGGACTTCCCTATATTTTCGTGGCTGGATGCCGTTGAACATGCCGCATTGCTGTAAAATTGAATAATATTGCTCCATCTTAAAATTTGCTTTGCCGTTGCCATAACAACGGACACTCCGAGGTAGTTGTGTTAAACTCTTGGTTAGAGATGTCTAATTAAAAGGCATTATTATTATACGGTATAAAGTTTGAAATGTCAAACCCTATAACGTTCAGGGTTGATATCGAAGGAGTGACACAATGCTTTCGTTGGGAATGGATATCGGTACATCAACGGTCAAGTTGGTGCTGTTGAAAAATCAAGAAATTGAAAAGCAGTGGATGGCGGTGCATCACGGCACCCCTTTTGTCTGCCTGAAAAAGGGTCTTTCTGCATTGGAACTGGATGCAGACACACCGTTCTCGCTCTGTGTAACTGGCAGCAACACCGAAGCTCTGCTGGAACAGGCTCCCGATATTCCCTCTTTTGGGGATATCCCGGCTGTCGTCGAGGGTGTGCGCCGATTGATTCCGCAGGTGGGTTCGGTCATTGAAATTGGCAGTCAGGGCGCGCGATTCATCACGGACTTGCAGAGCCGCGCACCTCAGTTTTCAGTCAACGAACACTGCGCGGGCGGTACAGGTTCGTTCTTTGAAGACCAGATGTCTCGCGTGGGCTGCAGGCTGGGAGATTACTCTTCGCTGGTAGAGCAGGCACAGAGTGTTCCGCGCCTTTCCGGTCGGTGTGCGGTCTTTGCCAAAACAGATATCATCCACGCCAGCAGGAAGGCGTTTCCACGCCGGATATCCTGTTGGGGTTGTGTTATGCCATGATCCGGAACTATAAGGTGACCATCGTGCGGCGGCTTCCGGTCTGTAAACCTGTAGTATTCTGCGGCGGTGTTACCTGCAATGCAGGCGTGATCCGAGCCATCCGGGATGTGTTCGGCCTGAGTGAGGAAGAACTCATCGTTCCGGAGTTTGCCCGATATGAAGCGGCTCTTGGTGCTGCACTCAAAGCATCCGGCTCGTTCACGTTACGTCAACTGAATGATTCTCTGGACCGTACACTAACAACACACCACACGGTCGGAACATTGCCCAAACTGGAACTGCGCCCCGGCACGAGCCTTGCGGAGCCAAACGCTACCGAGATCATTCCAGAAAGCGGCTGCGCATTGGGCATCGACATCGGTTCTACCAGTACCGATCTTGTTCTGGTCGGTGCTGACGGTGAACTGGTAGACTTTCAATATCTGCGCACCGCAGGTGACCCGGAAGGAGCTGTCCGCAAAGGCCTTGCAAGTATTCGTCAGCGGTTTGGCGATATCCAATTTACTGCAGTCGGTGTGACCGGTTCTGGACGAGAGCGCGTCGGCAAACGCATCGGAGCAGATGTTGTCCGGGATGAGATCACTGCGCAAGCCAAGGGAGCTGCTCATTGGGTGCCGGAAGTCGATACCGTGTTTGAGATTGGCGGACAGGATAGCAAATACATCAGCATCCAGAACGGTGAAGTTGTGGATTTTCAGATGAACAAGATCTGCGCTGCCGGTACCGGTTCTTTTGTGGAAGAACAAGCTGCCCGTATGGGCATCCCACTGGCGGAGTTTGGCCCATTGGCTTATCCTCTGAACATCCGGCATCCTTGGGAGAACGGTGCACGGTGTTTATCGAAACGGCCATTGCGTCCGCTTCCGCTGAAGGTGTTTCACAGGCAGATATTGCAGCAGGCCTTTGTCATTCCATCGTACAGAACTATCTGCATAAAGTTGTTGGTTCTAAACCTGTGGGGCAGCACATCGTTTTGCAGGGCGGTGTCGATTACAACCCCGGCATTGTGGCGGCATTCCAATCCGCTTATGGCGACCGCGTACAGGTCAGCCCGGTCTTTTCTATCAGTGGTGCGTATGGCGTGGCTCTTCTGGCACAGGAAGCGGTGGGCGATGCACCTAGTCAGTTTGTGGGCTTCGACAGCCCTGCACAAGCCGCAGACGACAGCCGCAGCGCGGAGATCCAGAAGAACATTGACTTCTACAAGCAGGCGGACAAACTGCTTTTGGAGGGTTATACCGGTAAACGTGACCCACGTAAAAGACCGTAGGTGTGCCTTTTGCGTTGATGATCCACAAATTCTTCCCGATGACGAATGCCTTCTTTACCTCGTTGGGCTTCAATGTCATCCTGACTGACCCCACCAGTGAGGAAACGATCCGGCTGGCTCAGCAGACCGCACAAGGGGAGACCTGCTACCCGGTCAAACTTATTTACGGCCATATGCAGCAGCTCATCGACCAAAAGTAGATATATCTTCCTGCCCACCATCCACACGATGAAGCACGAAAAGAGCCGTGGGAAACACAACTACGGCTGCGTCTATATGCAGACGGCAGCCGTATCCATTGCCAAAGCTCTGGACATTGAGAGCAAGGGCATCACCTTGCTCAGTCCGGTGTTTGACCTCGATTTTGGGCAGGAAGCTATGGCATCTGCAATGCTGGGACTGAGCAAGATTTTAGGAATCCCGAAACCGTTTTGTGCCAAAGCTCTGCTCAGTGGTGCCATGGCGGTGCGCCGCCATACCGCCGCCGTGGAAAAACAGGGCAAAGCTCTGCTGGCGACCCTGAGACCGGACGATAAAGTGTTGGTGCTCATCACCCGCAACTACGGCGTTTCCGACCCCATCCTGAACATGGGCATCCCGGAACTGCTGTTGGAACGCGGCTATAAAGTCATCACGCTGAGCCACCTGCCCGGTCATGCGCTGGACATCTCCGATGAATACGATAATCTTTATTATCCGTTCGGGCAGCATATCCTGTCCGGAGCAAAGCTGATTGCTCACCATCCGAACCTCTACGCTGTCTACCTGACGAACCACGGCTGCGGCCCGGACACCATGCTCTCACACCTGTTCAAGCAGGAGATGGGCGATAAGCCTACCTGCAAATCGAAGTGGATGAGCATTTTTCCAATGTGGGTGTCATCACTCGCATTGAAGCGTTCCTGAACAGCTTGCAACACCGCCCGGCGGTGGCTCTGCCGACAGATTTCAACATCGAGCAGGTCGATATTCACCCCTGTCGTCTGGCACAGACACCATCCCCCAATGTGCCACTCTATCTTCCGGCGATGGGTGCTTATACGCCCTATCTGGCCGCATATTTCAAACAGCAAGGGGCAGACCCCTACGAGCTGCCGCACCTGACGGACGATATTCTGAGCCTTGGCCGAGCGGAGACGAGTGCAAAAGAATACCTGCCTTTCCCGGCACTGCTGGGCAGTATCCTTGCCGAGCGAAAAAACGACCAGATGCCTGCGCAGTTCCTGATTCCGCAGACGCAGGGAGCGGAAGCAGACGGTCAATACGCCCGTGTCATCCGTGCTGTGTTGGACCGCAGAAAAGAGCTGAATGCTCAACTGGTCAGCCCGATGCTGGAAACACTGCCCGAAATGGCGCAGAACTGTGACGCACTCTTCCGCGCACTGTTGGCGGGAGATATCCTCTATGCTGCTCCGGCAGATAAACGTGCAGACATGGCAGCACACTGGGATGCTCTGCCCGGCTGGGAGCAGCTGCACACCGCGGCGAGAGAGATCGGCGCACTTCCCGCAAAAGGCCGCCGCATTGCCGCTGTTGGTACGCCGCTCTGCCTGACAGAACTGGACAGCGGCGTACTTGCCGCGCTGGAAGCCGAAGGCGAACAGGTGCTTCGTTCCCCGCTCAGCGAGGCACTCTGGTTTCTGTGGAAAGACAATTTGGATGAAAACAAACCATCGGCTGGTTGGCTTGACCAGATGCAGAGGCAGATGCAGACCCTTGGTAATGAACTTGGAGCGCACAGTGCCTTTGCGGAAGACGCTGAAACACTGTTCCTCATTGCGGACTCTGCCTTGCCGAATTTTTCAGGCGGGAACGGTCGATATCGGTACGCCAAGGCCGTGGAGCTTTCTAGCCGTACCAATGCAGTGCTGACCCTTGCACCCCGGTATGAAAATACCGCTATGATTCTGGATATGCGCGGCCTGCACGATGCCTGCAGTGCCCCACTGTTCCAGCTTTCCCTTGATAACGACTGGGATGAAACTGCATGGAGCCGCCTGCGTTCGTTCCTCTACTACTGCTGAATCTGGCAGACGCAAAGAACCCGTCCGGTACGTCCGGACGGGTTTTTTGCGTCTGTTATGAAACAGAAAATCGCTTATTCGATGACCAGCAGCAGGCTCATTTTGAATTTGCCCTGTGCGGTAACGCTGTGCAGGCCGTTCTTATCGAAACGGAAGCTCTCGCCTGCGTTCAGCTCGTAATCCTTGCCCTCATAGCCAATAATGGCCTTGCCTTCGAGGGCGGTCAGGATGGCATTGCCGGGAGCACGGTGCGGAGTCAGGCCAGTGCCCTCGTCAAAAGCCATCAGGACAAATTTCATGTTGTCTGCATGAGCGATGTCCAGATTGGCGATGCTGCCCTCTTCATAAGAAATGAGGTTCTTCAGTTCGGTGGGCTGGCCTGCTTGATGATGTTGTTCATGGTAAAATTCTCCTTTTTCAAAATGATTTCGGTATAGATCATTCCACTGTCGGTTTTTGTGCCGCACAGTGTTTTCGGCGGTACATACAGCACTTCTCCGGGTTTGACAGACACTTCCTGCCCATCGACTCCCAGAAGAAACTTGCCGTTTCCCTCACCACCCAGATAAAGAGTGGTGCAGTCATAGTATTCCGGGGTAATAGAAGTGCCTGCGCCCAAGGAAAACCATGTTACCGGCACTCCATAGCCCAGTCCGGAAGGTCGGGAAACGGTCATAGCGTCCCGGATCGGGCGAACCTGGGAAAGTGTAAAAGGGACATTGTTCATACAGCAGTTTCCTCCCGCAGAGCAACCGGAACGATGCTGCGCACCGACCGCCCCTGATAATGCAGTTCATCCACCAGCACCTGAACATCAAAAGAATACGAGATGTTCTCCTCGTTCAAGATCTCCGCAGCTGGACCGTAGAAAAATTCGCCTTTGCGGTTCAGCATCAGGCTTCGTCCGCTACGCTCATGGCATTGGTGGGATAGTGGGTATTCATGATGGCACTGATGCCGGATTCATGCGCCAGCCGCTCCACCATATTCAGCACTAAGATCTGATTGTGGAAATCCAGACCGGTTTCCGGCTCGTCCAGAATGATGAGCTTCGGCTCATTGATGAGGGCACGGGCAATGAGCACCATTTGCAGTTCACCGCCGCTCATCCGGTTGAAGTCTTTGTTGGCAAGACGGGTGATCCCCACCCGTTCCATCATGCTTCCGCCATTTCGATTTCCTCTTTGCCGGGTTGCTGAAAGGCTCCGAGATGCGCACTGCGCCCCAGCAGAACCATTTCCAGACCGGTGTAGGAAAAAGCGAAGCCACGGGACTGCGGAATGTAGGAGATAGTGCTCCAGACATCCTTCGGCTTGAGGGTGTGGATATCCTTCCCGTAAAGCAGAGTCTTGCCGCTGTGCCATGGCAGCAGACCGATCATGCACTTGAGCAGGGTGGTTTTACCAATGCCGTTTGGACCAAGAATCGCAAGGATGTGGCCTTCTTCCAGGCTCAAATTGATGCTTTCGAGAATCACAGGCTGCTTCGGGTAGCCGAAGCAACCGTTCTGCACTTCTAAGATCATTGCAGATTGCTCCTTGTTTTATTCAACAGAGAAATAAACGCCGGTGCACCGATGATAGCGGTGAGGATGGAAAGAGGCAGCTCGATGATGCTGATGCTGCGGGACAGGGTATCGATCAGGATCATAAAGCTGGCTCCCAGACTGAGACTGAGGGGCACCACATAACGGTTGTTGCTTCCAACCAGCATCCGGGATGCGTGCGGGATCAGCAGACCAATCCAGCCCACCTGACCGCACATGGAAACGGCTGAAGCCGTGACCAGCGTAGATGCAACAATGAACAGCATCCGGGTCTGCTTGATGTTGATGCCGCTGGTACGAGCCTCGTCATCACTCAGTGAAAGGATGTTCAGCCGCCAGCGCAGCAGATAGATGATGATGATTCCAGCAACGATAAGTGGGCAGCCAATCAGGATCTTTTGGTAACTGGCACTGGTAAAGCTGCCCATGAGCCAGTAGGTGATCTCCGGCAGCTTGTCCTGCGGATCGGCAGTATATTTCAGCAGCGAACCCAGTGCGTTGAACAGAGAGGATGCAATCGTGCCGGCCAGCACCAGATAAACCATAGAACGCCCATCACTCTTGCCTGCGATTTTCAGAGTAAAACAGACGGAAATCAGGCCAAAGACCAAGGCGATGAGCTGCGTTTCCAGAATACTGCAAGACAGGATAATAGCAAGAATTGCACCCACACAGGTGCCGCTGGTTACACCCAAAATATCCGGTGTGGCAAGCGGATTGGAGAATAAGGATTGATAGGTATTGCCTGCACAAGACAGACCTGCGCCAACAATGATGGCCATTAGAATGCGGGGCAGCCGCAGATTAATGACGATGGAGTAGTTCTGTACATTTGAGGTACTCCCACCCGTCAGAGCAGTGCGCAAAGCCGAAAGGACTTCGCCTATCGGAACACTCATTCGCCCAAAGCACAGGCAGATGAGTGCGGTCACAAGGGGCAAAGCAAACATCAATACCACGGCCAGAGGAGTGAACCGGCCTTTTTTGATCCAGATGGTATCTTTCATCAGTACAGCAGCATTTCCTCCAACTCGTCATCTGTCACATCGTAGCCGTACCATGTCTTGTAATATTCCTTGATGGTATCGCCCAGCGGATAATCAGCAAAAGCATCCGGGTAGGTGTTGCAGGCCAGCCATGCCAGCACCAGCGGAGCATCCGGATTCGGGGTGAACCAGTTCCACATACCCAGCGTAGTGTTGTAGACTCGGCCGCTCTTCACGGCAGTCAGGGTGGAGAAGTCAGCACCGTCCACATTCCCGCTCAGCACGTCCTCGGTGCGCAGGGGCTGCAGGCCGGGACCATCCAAGAAAAGAATATCGGGATCCCAGCTATAAATCTGCTCCATGCTGGCCTGTGCAAAGCCAGTAGCTTCCAGTGCCTTATCCGTCACACCCAGACGCTTCATCCAGTAGGTTCCAAAGGTGCCCTGACCGGATACCTGCGGCACACCGTCTGCATACTTCCACAGGATCAATGCGCTGGGGCGATCTGTTTCAGGAACTTCTGCAATACGGGCTTCCACATCGGTCACGATCTCATCACCGGCAGCAACAAAGGCGTCGGTCTTGCCCGGTTCGTTGAAGATCTGCTCCAGCAGCTTCAGCCACTCTTCGTAACGTTCAATGGGATCAGCTTCCGTAGATGCGCCCACGGTAGCGAAACCAATGGAGGGGATTCCGCTGGCCTTCAGGATTTCGGCATGGGAGGAGTTGCCAGCATTGTACAGGATAACATCAGGGTTCAGCTTCATGATCTCCTCGATGTTCAGGTCGCTCTGAGCATAGACCGTATCGCTGGACTCCAGAAGCTCCGGGGCGATATTCTTCAATACAGTGTCAGAAATGACCGACTTGAAAGAGCCGCAGTAACCCACGATGTAGGGAGCACTGCCCTCAAAATAAGCCATGTAGGTGGACAGGATTGGAATCTGGTCGATGACGACACGGGTGACCTTATTAGGCACTTCTACTTCGTTGCCGCCGTGGTCTACGACGGTATGGGTACCGGTCTCATCCATAGATGCGGCAGAGGAAGTTGCTTCGCTGGATACAGCGGAAGAAGCCACAGAAGAAGCCGTGCTGCTGGAAGAAGAACCGCAGGCGGCCAGAACACCGGCTGCACTTACAGCAGCCATGGCAGTGATAAACGAACGACGAGAAATTTTTTTCATGGAAAACTCCTTTGATAAATCAATGGTTCTTTGGTTGTGGAAGTTAGTTAGTGATAACCAACTGTAGAGCAGTTTATCAAATTCACTTTCCTTTGTCGGTTGCTATGGCAACGGCAGCGCAAATTTATGTGATGGTAAAAATAGCAACAAAAACAGGGTGCGCCCCTGAATAGGACGCACCCTGCCATCGCAATTCACGATTTGATTCGTTGATAACAACCGTGAATTGCATATCGTAAATCGGTCGTTGAGAATTGCGCTGTTTGTAAAACTTGCGATTAAGACCACAGACAACAGCGATATGTACAGCAGGGAGTTCCCCAACGGGAACGCTCTGTTTTTCTTCATATCTGCTCAGCTTTGCCGCCGGAGCCATGCTGTATGTGGTGGTGGAGGAACTGATTCCGGAAATGTCGCAGGGACAGCACTCCAACGTCGGCACGGTGTTTTTCGCGGTGGGCTTCAGCGTGATGATGGTGCTGGACGTGGCACTGGGGTGATGGTTGGGGGACGGAAGCGAAATCTTTTTCAAAATCTCCGAAAATGACTAAACTCCTTGACAGAGGAGACGGCAGGGCGTATTATTTTGGCAGAAGGACCGCTGAGAAGCGGCTTTTTATAAGACTGAAAGTTAGCTTTACCTAACTCACAACTCTGCCCTATACGAAGAAATATATCTCTTCTATTTACAGGTGGAAAATAAATAGAGAAGGAGCGTATCAGGATGAAGATCTACCATTTTGGTGCAGAGGATGCCCCGGTGCTGTTGCTGCTGCCGGGCACCTGTTGCCATTGGA
>ENA-OQHA01001216-OQHA01001216.1-human-gut-metagenome-genome-assembly--contig:-NODE-1216-length-10346-cov-1.662198_pt1 | contig 10346 bp, 12 predicted proteins | sample MGYA00242558_ERZ504707 | MGnify/ENA primary metagenome ERZ504707 (study PRJEB26092, sample SAMD00036197) | human gut metagenome | host: Homo sapiens | study: EMG produced TPA metagenomics assembly of... | reverse complement strand
CGATCATATTAAAAGCTGTCGGACATTTGGCAAAAAAGCATAGCATACCCATTTATTCTACACCGGAAGTGCACGCAGGCATCAATCGGAGTTATTGCATGACCGAAAAACTGGATAATGCCCACCGGCGTTTTATCAACAAGGAAGAAACTATCCAGATAGAAGATTTCAGCATTACTTGTTTCGAAGTGCCTCATGATGCAACGGACAACGTAGGATATTGCATCAGCGTGGGGGATAAAACCTTTTCTTTCATAACCGATATCGGACATATTACGGACACTGCTGCTGCATATATTGAGCGCTCCAATTATCTGATTCTCGAAGCAAACTATGATGAAACCATGTTGCAGATGGACCTTATCCTCAACATCTGAAAGCCCGTATAGCCAGTCCTAACGGACATATGAGTAACAGCGAGATGGCTAATTATCTTGCTGAACATTTTCCGGCTGGTTTAAAATATCTCTGGCTTTGTCATTTGAGCAAAGACAACAATCATCCGGAGCTGGCATATAAGACGGTTGAAACTGCTTTTAAACAGCATGGAATCGCTCTTGATGAGAATGGGGTACAAGTTATCCCATTGAAACGAACTACTCCTTCAGAGCTGTATTCTTTCGAATAAAGCGAAACAAAAAAGATCGCCGTAAATTGAAGATAATTGAATTATCCCGATTTACCGGCGATCTTTTTATTTATGTACAGGAATTGTATTATTTCTTATTCATACGTTCCTGACGTTCTTTCTGAAGACGTTCTTGCTCTTTTTGCAGCGCTTCAAGCTTAGCCATCAATCCGCTAGTCTTTCTTTCTGAAGGAGCTTTCTTATTGGCTTCAAGCTGTGCCAATAATTTTTTCTCATCGGTCATACGACGCATAATCCACATGGTAATAATACCGATCAAACCAGAAATGAAATAATAGTAGCTCAAACCTGATGCATATTCATTGAAAATGAAGAAGAACATCACAGGCATGATATACATCATCCACTTCATGGCAGCCATCTGAGGATTATTACCCATGTCTTGCTGTTTCATCATAATAATCTGGTTCAGAACTGTTGTCACACTAAACAACAAACAGAACAGACTTAAATGATTTCCCAACAAAGGAATATGAGTACTCCAGCTTATAAGATCATCGTATGCAGAAAGGTCGCTTGCCCACAAGAAACTCTGCTGACGTAACTCAATTGCATTAGGCACAAAGAAGAATAAAGCCATAAACACCGGAGTCTGGATGAGCATAGGCAAACATCCTCCATAGGCTTACTCCATATTGCTATACAAGGCCATAGTTTCTTGTTGTTTCTTCAAAGCATCTTCCTGCTTCGGGTATTTAGCATTAATCTTATCTACATAAGGCTTTAATGCACGCATTTTTGCTGAAGAGATAAATGATTTCCAAGTAGTAGGCAATACCAGAATCTTGACAATGATAGTCATCAGCAAAATTACAATACCCATACTCAGTCCCCAGCTTGACAACCAGTCGAAAAGATTAATAGTAAACCAGCGGTTAATCAGACGAATGATAGGCCAACCTAAATATACCAAATCCTCAAGCTCCTGATCTTTATCCTTGAAAGATAAATCATTAGTTGCCAACAAAGTCTTGAAATGATTAGGACCAAAATAGAACTGGAAACGACTAGGTTGCGCACCTGTCGGGTCGAAGCAGTTTTCATTTCGGCAGTATAGTTCTTCATGTAACCGCTTCCTTTCTGTTCTATCTTCGATTCAAGCGTTGCATTTTCAAAGTTTTTCTCTGCCATAAATACACATGAGAAATACTGATTCTTAAATGCAACCCAATCAAGCACTTCTGGAATAGTTTCTTTTTCGTCTTTTGTTTCGCTCAAATAATCAAAACTGTCGTCTACCGGTTTATAGGTAAGCGAAGTATAACGTTGTTCGAACGTATATCCTTTTTCCATCTGTCGTGCGCGCTGTTTCCAGTCAACACTCATCGTTTTGACAGAAGGAGAGAAGAAGTTTTGCAATCCGCTTGCCTGGACAGTAAAGTCTACAACGTATGAGTTTGGTAACAGTTTATAGATGAAGTCCAAATGTCCACCATTTGCAGCATTTAGTCGCATTGTTACCGTACTATCTGTTACATTGGTAGTCTGAAAATACATCTGATTGCTCAGAATATTTTCATTTTTACCTTCAAATCCTAAACTTAACGAAGCATCTTTACCATCGAACAGAACCAAAGGCTGCTGTTGCTGATCATTATATTCTTTCAGCATAGCCTTGCATACTCGTCCTCCTTTATTAGAAAAAGTAAGTTGCAGTACATCGTTCTCTAACGTTGTAAACTCTTCAGAACCTTGCGATGCTTGGAAAAATAAAGAAGTAGAATCCGGAACAACAGGCAAGGAAGCAGCTATTTCTTGAGCTTTCTGCATCTGCTCTTGCTTTTGAGCCACTGCCTGTATCGAATCCTGATAATGCTGTGCACGTGCCATTTCCTTCTGACTGGGGCGATTATATATGCCAAATCCGACTATAACCGCACCAATCAGAGCAAATCCCACTAACGTGTTTTTATCCATTTCTTTTTATTTACAAATTAATATCTATTATTTATCAATAGCTGCTTTGATGAATGATAAGAAAAGAGGATGGGGTTTCAATACCGTACTGCTGTATTCCGGATGGAACTGAGTTCCAATGAACCATTTCAGAGTAGGTATTTCTACTATTTCTACCAAATCCGATTCAGGATTGATACCCACGCATTTCATTCCAGCCTTTTCAAATTCAGCCTTATAGTCATTGTTGAACTCATAACGATGACGATGACGTTCCTGAATATGTTCGGTCTGATATGCCTGATATACTTTTGAATTTGGATCAAGAACACATTCGTAAGCACCCAAACGCATAGTACCTCCCATGTTTGTGATAGATTTCTGCTCTTCCATAATGTCGATTACATTATGTGGAGTTTTTTCATCCATCTCACGGCTATTAGCATCAGTATAGCCTAATACATTACGAGCGAACTCTATAGCCATACATTGCATACCCAGACAGATACCAAATGTAGGAACATTGTGTGTACGGCAATATTTCAATGCTACAAACTTGCCTTCGATACCACGCTGGCCAAATCCCGGACAGATAATAATACCATCCATTTCTTTCAGGCTTTCTTCTACATTCTCATCTGTCAACTTTTCGCTATTGATAAAGTGAATATCAGCTTTGCGGTCGTTATAAGTTGCAGCCTGTGACAATGCTTCCAATATAGATTTATAAGCATCCTGCAAATCATATTTACCGACCAATCCGATTTTAACCTTTTCTGTAGCGTTATGACGACGGTTCAAGAAGTCTTTCCATGGACCTAATTCCGGAGTTTCACCCACCGGCAATCCCATCTTTTCAAGAATTGTTACATCCAGTTTTTGTTCCTGCATGCGAAGAGGAACTTCATAGATTGTCGGCATATCCATTGACTGCACAACTGCACTTTCATCTACATTACAGAATAGCGCAACTTTCTTTTTCAGGTTTGTGCTAAGGTTATGTTCGGTACGCAATACCAGAATATCAGGTTGAATACCCACAGACTGTAATTCCTTTACTGAGTGCTGAGTAGGTTTAGTCTTCAATTCACCAGCAGCAGCCAGATAAGGCACGTAAGTCAGATGCACGCATAGAGCATTTCTACCCAACTCCCATTTCAGCTGGCGGATACTTTCCAAATAAGGCAACGATTCGATATCACCTACAGTACCACCAATTTCTGTAATAACGAAATCGAATTTATACTTATTCCCTAACAGTTTTACATTACGTTTGATTTCATCAGTAATGTGAGGAATGATTTGGATTGTTTTTCCCAAATAGTCACCACGACGTTCCTTGTCGATTACACTCTTATAAATGCGACCGGTTGTAATGTTGTTCGCTTTTGTTGTCTGAATACCGAGAAAACGTTCATAATGTCCTAAGTCAAGATCGGCTTCATGACCGTCTACTGTTACGTAACACTCACCATGTTCATAAGGATTAAGTGTTCCCGGGTCGATGTTAATGTACGGTCGAACTTCTGTATAGTTACGCTGTAGCCTCTAGCCTGCAGCAACTTACCGATAGATGATGAAATAATGCCCTTACCCAATGAAGAAGCTACACCACCTGTTACGAAAATGTACTTTGTTTCTGCCACAATATGATTATTTTAAAGTGATTTATTATCTAACACTACTATTCAAAGTTGCAAAATTATAAAAAAAAGCCAAATCACACACAAGGAAAGTGACAAAACATTGCAAAGAGTAAAATCTTCAATATTTGCTCTAAACAAAAACTAAGATGTAATTTGTTATAATATCATTATAATAAGACTAAATTAAATTGTAACTTTGCATAGAAAATAGGCAAATTAGAAAAATGAAAGCACTAGGTACGTTTATTACAATGTTCCTCCTGACAAATGAAGCCGTTCAGGCAATTGAACAGCAGGACTTAACTTTAACAAAAGACACTATCGCCGCCCAAGATACGATGCCGGCAGATACGTTGAAACAATTTCTGCCGTCGATACCATACGACAGAAAAAAACAATAGAAACCATTAAAGTAAAGAACATACAACAAGCTTATACTCCGAAAATCAATCCGGCAGTGAAAAACTTCCAATCCTTTTTGTATAGTTTCCGACAAGATTATCAGAAAATGCTAGACAGATGGGAAGATATTTATCTGCCCGAAGCTCCATCATGGATACGTTCGAACCCGGATTTCTATAAGCTTATTGTTCCTGCTACATATTATTCGGAACCAATTGCACAAGCATTCTCTATTGATAATTGGGAACCAGTAATTCCTTTTGTGAAAGAAAATGCCATAAAGGATTCTGTTTTCCAAGTTCCGAACCTTGCACATTCGGTTGATGTAAATAAAGGTGTAAACAAGCAATTACTGGCTTTTTATTTGCAATATCCTAGTCTGGTTTCTAAAAATGAAAACGAGCTGAAAGGTATAGAACCTTTATCCGACAAGATGAAAATAAGAAAACCAAAGAAAGAAAAAGTTTTCTATTTAATAGGAGCTGCCTCTCAAACAGGCCAGGTTAGAGAAAAAGACTTATTGGTAATGAAACCTAATTTCTGGGCTATCAGCGGAAACGGATATGCGCAGTTCTCACAGAATTATATATCCGACAACTGGTATAAAGGAGGAGAGAGTACAGTATCTTTACTTTCAGGAGCTGTATTGCAGTTCAACTATGATGACAAGCAAAAAGTTCAATTTGAAAACAAAATAGAATGGAAGCTTGGTTTTATTTCTGCTCCTTCTGATACAGTCCACCAATATAAGACAAGTGAAGACTTGCTCCGTTTAAGTTCAAAATTTGGATACAAGGCTATCACAAACTGGTATTATACCATTTCGGCCGAGTTCAAGACCCAGTTCTTCTCTAATTATGAAACGAACTCCGATAAGATGGTATCTTCATGGCTTTCACCTTCAGAGTTGAATATCGGTATCGGTATGGACTATAAATATGTGAAAGATGCAATATGTAATTTGTCAGTATTGATCAATCCGTTCAACTACACCCGTTACAGTGTAGCCAGCGATAAAGTAGATCCAACCAAATTCAACATTGATGCAGGAAAAAAATCGAAGGATCAGCTAGGTTCTCGTGTGGAAGCAACATTAAAATGGATTATCATTAATAATCTAACTTGGGAATCACGTTTTTCTTATACGACAAACTATGAAAAAGTCTTGTCAGAATGGGAAAACACCTTCACTTTTGCTTTCAACAAGTACTTCTCGACGAAGTTATTTGTTCATACCCGTTTTGATGATTCTGTTTCTAAAGAAGAACCGGATGACAGCTATTTCCAGCTTCAGGAACTCTTAAGTTTTGGAGTTAGCTACACTTGGTAAATTAATTGTTTCATTTAAATTGAAAAGAAAATGCCTTCATTTGTTCAGATACTTGACTTATAGGAACATTTGCTTTGCCATCAGTGGAATTCGTTGGCATCGGCCAAACGTTTCGACTGGTTTGGTGCATATATTGTAGGACTGCTACTGCCATTGGTGGGGAACGTTACGCGATGTCATGCTGAATGTTACTCCTGTATGGATGACAGATCCTATTTACCTGATTTGTACAGCATTTGCTATGTTTTTTGTTATTATCTTCGGGAAATATCTTATTCATCTGAATAATACATTCTTCCTTTTCGACAGTATCGGACTGGCATTGTTTACTGTTGTAGGTTTTGGGAAAAGTATTTCTTTAGGATATCCTTTCTGGGTAGCTATCATTATGGGTAGTATAACCGGAGCAGCAGGAGGTGTTATTCGAGATGTTTTTATTAATGAAATTCCGTTGATCTTCCGAAAAGAAATTTATGCCATGGCATGTGTCATCGGCGGGCTGGTATATTGGATATGTCTTAAAACAGGCATGGAATCGTATATGTCACAAATTCTAGGTGGAGTGACTGTTTTCATTGTCCGTATCCTCGCAGTAAAATATCAAATTACATTGCCGATACTTAAAGGTGATGAAGAGAATTCAAAAGAATAACGTACATAACACATAAAAAAATCCGCTAAATCCTCTTTCTACAAAGATTCGATTTAGCGGATTTTTTATATTAAATTTTATCCTTTATTTCAAAGTTCCTGCTTCAGCCTGCTGAATCATTTCCTGACTTGCATACATATATACTTCTACACGACGATTTTCCTTATCCGTCCTGCTTCTGTGCTATTGTCGGCAACCGGATTACTTTCTCCCATACCTTCTACAGTCTTAATTTGTGAAGCTGAAACTCCACATCCTAGCAAATAGCTTGATACGCTTTGAGCACGTGCCTGAGACAACTCCTGATTTTTCTGTACGCTCTGTTCTGCAGTACTGTTTTTCCATCCTGTATTGTCCGTATATCCATAGATTGCTACATCCATGTCACGGTTTTGATTTAATACATTGTTTGCAAATTTACTCAATGATGATTTTGCAGAAGTACTTAATGAAGAGCTGCTAGTACTAAACAAAATACCAGAATCGAAAGTCACTTTTACAGCTTGCAAACCATTGTTGTCTGTTACTTGCTCAACTTCAGCACCTTGTATCTGGGCAGCCTGTTCGGCAGCTTTATCCATTTTCTTTCCAATCAGGACACCAGCTCCTGTTCCCACAGCTGCGCCCACAGCAGCACCGATAGCAGCTCCCTTACCATGACCGGCAATACCACCGATTAAAGCTCCTAAAGCAGCACCACTACCGCCACCAATCATACCGCCTTTTGCTGTATTGTTCAAAGAACCACAACCGCTAAATACCAAGCATGCGCTTAATAAAATAGCCATAAAACTCGTTTTTTTCATATTTCTCAAATTTATATTGTTACTTTTTGAAGAAACAATCCATCGCAACTTTGTTTAATAAACCTTTCAGAATTATGTATTTCTACATGAATTCCAAAGGCTTATTGTTTATCCATTAATATGCAAAAATAGGATATTTCTTCATTGTTTCATTTACACGTGCACGTACAGAAGCAATAACCTCTTCATTGTCTACATTTGACAAAACAGTTTCTATCATTTCTGCAATTTCGTACATCAAATCTTCTTTTGCTCCACGTGTTGTAATAGCTGGAGTACCCAGTCGGATACCTGAGGTCTGGAATGCAGAACGGGTATCAAACGGAACCATATTCTTGTTTACTGTTATATCGGCAGAAACCAATGCCTTTTCAGCAACCTTACCTGTAAGTTCAGGATATTTGCTGCGCAAATCAACCAGCATAGAGTGATTATCTGTACCTCCTGAAACAATTGTAAAGCCACGGTCCATTAATGCCTGAGCAAGCACAGCTGCATTTTTCTTTACCTGCATTTGATATTCTTTATATTCAGGCTGCAAACATTCACCAAATGCAACAGCTTTAGCAGCAATAACATGTTCCAACGGACCACCTTGGATACCTGGGAAAACAGCTGAATCAAGTAACTGTGACATCATCTTGATTTCACCTTTCGGTGTCTTTTACCCCAAGGGTTAGGGAAGTCTTTACCCATTAAAATAACACCACCACGAGGACCACGTAATGTCTTATGAGTAGTAGAAGTAACGATATGAGCATATTTCACAGGATTATCCAGCAGTCCTGCTGCAATTAAACCTGCAGGATGTGCCATATCGACCATAAAAATAGCACCTACTTTGTCTGCAATTTCACGCATACGCTTGTAATCCCATTCACGAGAATAAGCAGATCCACCACCAATAATCATCTTAGGATGTTCACGCAAGGCAATTTCTTCCATCTGATCATAATCTACGCGTCCTGTTTCCTTATTCAAATTTATATTCGCATGGAGTATAGATGATACCAGATGTATTTACAGCCGAACCATGAGAAAGATGACCACCATGTGCCAAGTTCAATCCCATGAACTTATCTCCAGGATTCAGCACTGCCAGAAAAACAGCAGCATTTGCTTGTGCTCCCGAATGAGGTTGTACATTTGCCCATTCAGCACCAAAGATTTGCTTCAACCGGTCGATTGCAATTTGTTCACTCTGATCCACAACTTCGCAACCACCATAATAACGCTTACCAGGATAACCTTCTGCATACTTATTTGTAAGACATGAACCCATGGTCTGCATTACTTGATCGCTTACGAAATTTTCAGATGCAATCAGTTCTATACCTTTCAGCTGACGCTGATGTTCTTTCTCAATAATGTCAAAAATCAAATCATCTCTTTTCATATGTAGTTTTTTAAAAAGGTAATATTATGTGTTTAAAAATCACTCCAACTGAGAAACTTAATACGTTTCTACGACGTTTGATATATATATACTGATCGCAATAAGGAGACTCCGTTATTCTTTTATCAAAAGAAACCGATTCTACCATATTATGAAGAACTCCTTCATAGCGAAAATCAAAAAATATATTTGAAACATTAACGGCCAATCCGACCACAGCGTTAAAACATAATGGACGGAGATTTTCTGTTATATTTTGCTGATAAAATCCAGAGTATTCATTCTGAGTATGCTTTTCCCACGTATAAGCTACTTTAGGTCCTAGAAAAAATGCCATTCCATACGGACGGGCATCAACAAATTTATACCCATACAATACAGGCAGATCGATGGAGTGTATGGATGTTTTAACCAATGCATTATCGAATAAGATATCTTTATTTTCTACTGTATTGGCTATTGAAATACTTCCTTTAGAAACATTGTAAGAAAGTTCTGTCTGAAGATAGTGATGTTTCTTCAAATTGAAACGGCAGAAAAAAGCTCCGAAATAACCAACCTTATAGTTATTCTGGATATCATTCAATTCTTTCCCGCCTATAGAAAAATGATCTATAAAAAACATAGAAGAATTAAAACCTGCTTTTATACCCACATTAACAGCCGGATCACGTGTTGCATCACGTTCTCTTTTGCGTGACTGACCTTGAAGGCCTGTCGCCAGCAACAGACTGGTTATGAGTATTAAAGCAGTTTTCCTCATATTTCTTATTATTTTTTCTTTTCTACAGACCAACCGAATTTACCGATTTTTCGCCCATTTCATAATATCCCCCATGTGCATAAACCAATAAGTTTGACTTAGCCAAATCGAACTTTCCTGTATCGGAATCCAAATATTTTTCATCAGCCTTTACATTCACCACATCTGCAATAAACATATCGTGAGAGCCCAGTGAAATTATTTCTTTTATCCGACATTCTATGCACAAGGGAGATTCTTCAATTATCGGAGCTTGTACAATGGAAGCCTTACCCGGAGTAAGATGCATTTCTTCGAATTTATTAAAATTCTTTCCGGAGCGCACCCCACACCAGTCTGTAGCATATGCCATCTCCTTTGTTGTCAGATTGATAACAAACTCCATATTCTTCTTCAAATAGGATAGGAGTGGCGTTCTGGTCTTACTGAGATATAGCACATGGAGGGTTTGTACATATCGTCCAACCCAAGCAACAGTTATAATATTATACTCTTCTTTGCAGCTACCACAGCTGACCAGCACTGCAGGCAACGGATAAATCATCGTTCCGGGCTTCCAGTCTTGCTTCATAATAATATATTAAATCAATTTTATGTTATCTTTCTGCTGTTCCTTTTCGCAATAGTGACACTTCAGATACCCAGTTCCTTATCGACAACATGAAACCATGTCTGCATAGGCTCATTGTTGGTTATGCACTTTGGGTTATTACATTTCACAATACCTTTCAACTCATCAGGCATAACAATCTGTTTCTTCTCAACTACCTCATAATGACGGATAATATTGAGCTTTATATTAGGAG
>ENA-OQHA01001215-OQHA01001215.1-human-gut-metagenome-genome-assembly--contig:-NODE-1215-length-10346-cov-3.158822_pt1 | contig 10346 bp, 10 predicted proteins | sample MGYA00242558_ERZ504707 | MGnify/ENA primary metagenome ERZ504707 (study PRJEB26092, sample SAMD00036197) | human gut metagenome | host: Homo sapiens | study: EMG produced TPA metagenomics assembly of... | reverse complement strand
CACGTGCGGAAAGGAGTTGATACACATATGAAAATTTACCATGCAGTTAAATCCAATCTGGTCAAAGGTGTCAGTATTGTTCCAAAGCAGTTCCATCTAAAACAACAATGCCAATCCTTGAATGTATTCTTATTGATGCAACAACAGATATTATCAAATTAACAGCGAATGATATGGAACTTGGTATCCAGACAGAAATTTCCGGAGACATTATTGATCGCGGAATGATCGCTATCGATGCAAAGATTTTTTCAGAGATCGTTAGAAAACTTCCGGATAATGAAGTAACGATCGAAACTTTAGATAATCTTCAGACAGTCATCACATGTGAAAAAGCAAAATTTGATATTGCCGGTAAACCTGGCGATGAATTTGCTTACTTACCAATTATTGAGAAAGAAGATTCTATAGAAGTCTCTCAATTCACATTGAAAGAAGTCATCCGTCAGACAATTTTCTCTATTTCAGACAGTGAAAGTAATAAACTTATGACTGGAGAATTGTTCGACATCAGTGATAATATTCTGAAAGTTGTTTCGCTGGACGGACACAGAATTTCCATTCGAAAAGTGCCATTGAAAAAAAGCGTAGCTGACAGAAAGCTTGTTGTACCTGGAAAGACACTGATCGAGATCAGTAAGATCCTTTCGGGTGAGGCTGAAAATGTGGTATCGATTTCATATACAAAGAATCATATCGTGTTCGAATTTGATAACACGATCGTTGTATCACGTCTGATCGAAGGCGAATATTTCAGAATCGATCAGATGTTGTCAAATGATTATGAGACAAAAGTCAGAATTAATAAAAAAGAGCTGCTCAACTGTATCGACCGAGCAACACTTCTGGTAAAAGAAGGAGACAAGAAACCAATCATCATCAATATCGGTGACGAACTTATGGAATTAAAGATCAAATCCCAGATCGGATCCATGAATGAAGAGATTATGATCACAAAAGAGGGAAAAGATCTGCTGATCGGATTCAATCCGAAATTCCTGATCGATGCACTTCGTGTTATCGACGACGAAGAAGTAACAATTTATCTGATGAATGCGAAAGCACCTTGCTTCATCAAAGATGATGGAGAAAGCTATATCTACCTGATCCTTCCTGTTAACTTTAATGCTGCAGCATAAACGGGAATGGAATATCTGGAAGAAGATTAAAAGATAAAACAAAAAACGCAGGAATACTTGCAAAAAGATTTAGCGATAAGTATAATAAAAAGTAACTAAAAACAGAAAAAATGTGCATAAAAATACAACAAAATGCATACAACAGAACGCTTTTTGATAGATGGATCGGATATAGCCTGGCTGATCTGATAAAATTTATTTATAAGTTATGCTTATGAGATATGGGAGAATCCCGGGAGAGGAATGCGAGACATATGGAGACAATTAGATTACGAGATGAATATATCAAGCTTGGACAGGCTTTGAAAGCTACAGGAATGGTGGAATCCGGAGTAGAAGCCAAAGAAGTGATCCAGGAAGGTCTTGTCATGGTAAATGGCGAGACAGATACACGCCGCGGACGTAAGTTATACGGCGGAGATGTTGTATTATTTGACGGAGAAGAGATCAGAATTGAAGGTTAATTCCCTGAAATTAAAGAATTTTAGAAATTATGATCTTCTGAATGTGGAGTTTGATGGTTCTACGAATATTTTTTACGGGAACAATGCCCAGGGGAAGACGAATATTCTGGAGGCTGTGTATCTGTCCGGAACGACCAAGTCCCACCGCGGGTCGAAGGACAGGGATATGATCCGTTTCGGCGAGGATGAATCACACATCGAAACCGTGGTGGAAAAGAACGGAATCAGTTATCAGATCGATATGCACCTGAAGAAGAACAGTCCGAAAGGGATTGCCATCAATAAGATGCCGATTCGGAAAGCAAGCGAACTTTTCGGAATTGTGAATCTTGTATTTTTCTCGCCGGAAGATCTGAACATTATCAAGAACGGGCCGGCAGAGAGAAGAAGATTCATAGATCTGGAGCTTTCGCAGCTTGATAAGGTGTACCTGAATAATCTGTCGAATTACAACCGGATCGTGAATCAGCGAAACCATCTGCTGAAAGAGCTCAGTTTCGGCGGAAAGAAAGATCTTTCGGATACACTGGAAATATGGGAGCTGCAGATGGTACAATATGGGGAAAGGCTGATTGCCAGAAGAAAAGAATTTGTCGAACAGATCAATGGGATCATTGCAAAGATTCACCAGAGACTGACCGGCGGTAAAGAAAGCCTGAAGATCATATACGAGCCAAGTACGGGAGATCTGCCATTTGAACAGGCACTGAACCGGTACCGGGAGAGAGATCTGCGGATGAAGAGTACAACGGTGGGGCCGCACAGGGACGACATCGGTTTTCTGATCGGTGATATGGACATCCGCAAATATGGTTCCCAGGGACAGCAGAGAACGGCTGCCCTGTCTTTGAAACTGTCGGAGATCGAGTTGGTCAAACTGGCAACACATGACACCCCGATACTTTTACTTGACGATGTATTGTCTGAACTTGATAAACACAGGCAAAACTATTTGTTAGACAGCATACATGATATACAGACTTTGATCACCTGTACGGGTGTTGAGGATTTTGTAAATCACCGCTTTTCAATAAACAAAGTGTTCCATGTCCAGAACGGGCAGGTAACGAAAGAAAACTAGGAGGACTGAGAATGGGTACAGAAAAAGTACAGCATGAATACGGCGCAGATGAAATTCAGATATTGGAAGGTCTTGAGGCAGTCCGCAAACGTCCTGGTATGTACATTGGAAGTACATCAGCCAGAGGCTTGCATCATCTTGTATACGAGATTGTCGATAATGCCGTAGACGAAGCTTTGGCGGGCTTCTGTGATACGATTTATGTAACAATCAATAAAGACAATTCGGTGACCGTTATCGATAATGGACGTGGAATTCCGGTTGGTATCAACCACAAAGCAGGACTTCCTGCGGTAGAAGTTGTATTTACCGTGCTGCATGCAGGAGGTAAATTCGGTGGTGGAGGATACAAGGTATCCGGTGGACTTCACGGTGTTGGAGCGTCTGTTGTAAATGCGCTTTCCAACTGGCTGGAAGTTGAGATCTACCACGAGGGTAAAGTATACCAGCAGCGTTACGAGCGCGGAAAAGTTATGGAGAAACTGACCGTGATCGGTGACTGTGAAGAAGGAAAGACCGGTACAAAAGTAACATTCCTGCCGGATGATACCATTTTTGAGACAACGATCTTTGATTTTAATGTTCTGAAACAGAGATTCCGCGAGATGGCATTCCTGACAAAAGGACTGAAAATCGTATTGAAGGACGACCGTGAGGAAGAGCCGAAAGAAAGAACATTCCACTACGAAGGCGGAATCAAAGAATTCGTTACTTACCTGAACCGCAGTGCGACACCGCTTTATGAGCAGATTATTTACTGTGAAGGTATGGTAAATAATGTGTCTGTCGAAGTGGCTATGCAGCACAACGATTCTTACAGTGACAATACGTATGGATTTGTCAATAACATTACGACTCCGGAAGGTGGAACACACGTTGTCGGATTCCGTAATGCGATCACAAAGACATTTAATGATTATGCAAGAAAGAACAAGCTTCTGCGTGACAATGAGCCGAACTTAAGCGGTGAAGATATCCGTGAGGGCCTGACCGCGATCATCAGCGTCAAGATCGAGGATCCACAGTTTGAAGGCCAGACCAAGCAGAAACTTGGTAACAGCGAGGCAAGAGGTGCGGTTGACAATGTAGTCAGCAAGCAGCTTGAGATCTTCCTTGAGCAGAATCCGGCCGTTGGTAAGATCATCGTAGAGAAATCTGTGATGTCCCAGCGCGCGAGAGAGGCTGCAAGAAAGGCAAGAGACCTGACACGTAGAAAATCAGCACTGGATAATATGGCACTTCCTGGAAAGCTTGCAGACTGTTCGGATAAGAATCCGGAGAACTGCGAGATCTACATCGTAGAGGGAGATTCCGCCGGCGGTTCTGCGAAGACAGCACGTGACCGTGCGACGCAGGCAATCCTTCCACTGCGTGGTAAGATCCTGAACGTAGAGAAGGCAAGACTGGATAAGATCTACGGCAATGCCGAGATCAAGGCGATGATCACTGCATTTGGTACAGGAATCCATGAAGATTTCGATATTTCCAAACTGCGTTATCACAAGATCATCATCATGACCGATGCCGACGTGGACGGTGCACATATCAGTACACTGCTTCTGACGTTCATTTACCGGTTCATGCCGGAGCTTATCAAGCAGGGTTATGTATATCTGGCACAGCCGCCGCTTTATAAGCTTGAGAAGAACAAGAAGGTATGGTATGCATACAGTGACGAAGAACTGAGTAATATCATCAATGAAGTCGGCCGTGACGGTAATAATAAGATCCAGCGTTACAAAGGTCTTGGAGAGATGGATGCAGAACAGCTCTGGGAGACAACCATGGATCCGGAACACCGTATCCTGTTACGTGTAACGATGGATGATGAGACAACGAGCGAACTGGACCTGACATTTACGACACTGATGGGTGACAAAGTAGAGCCAAGACGTGAGTTCATCGTTGAGAATGCAAAATACGTTAAGAATCTGGATGTATAATATAAGCGTGTAGAAGAAAGGAGGAACAGGGATAATTAAATCTCTGAGAGATTGATGGAAGACAATATATTTGACAAAGTCCACGAAGTGGATCTGAAACAGACAATGGAAACCTCTTATATCGACTACGCGATGAGTGTTATTGCGTCCCGTGCCCTGCCGGATGTAAGAGATGGTTTGAAACCGGTACAGAGAAGAATCATGTACTCTATGATCGAGCTGAACAACGGTCCTGACAAGCCGCACAGAAAGTGTGCGCGTATCGTCGGTGATACGATGGGTAAATATCACCCGCACGGTGACAGCTCTATCTATGGTGCATTGGTTAATATGGCACAGGAATGGTCTACCAGATACCCGCTGGTAGACGGACATGGTAACTTTGGTTCTGTGGACGGTGACGGTGCTGCCGCCATGCGATACACAGAGGCAAGACTGAGTAAGATTTCCATGGAATTAACAGCGGATATTAATAAAAATACCGTTGATTTCATTCCGAACTTTGACGAGACGGAGAAAGAACCTACCGTTCTGCCGTCAAGATTCCCGAACCTTCTGGTCAACGGTACTTCCGGTATCGCTGTAGGTATGGCGACGAATATCCCGCCGCACAACCTGCGTGAAGTGATCAATGCAGTCGTACAGATCATTGATGACCAGATCGAGGATAAAGAAGAGACAACGATCGAAGAGATCTTAAAGATCATCAAAGGACCAGACTTCCCGACAGGTGGTATGATCCTCGGAACAAGAGGAATTGAAGAGGCATACAGAACCGGACGCGGCAAGATCCGTGTGCGTGCGGTCACAGATATCGAGACGATGCCGAATGGCAAGAGCCGTATCATCGTGAGTGAACTGCCTTACATGGTTAACAAAGCAAGACTGATCGAGAAGATTGCAGAGCTGGTACGTGATAAGAAGATTGACGGAATCACAGATTTAAGTGACCAGTCAAGCCGTGAAGGAATGCGTGTAGTCATTGAGCTTCGAAGAGATGCCAATGCCAATGTTATTCTGAACCAGTTATACAAACATACACAGCTTCAGGACACATTCGGTGTGATCATGCTGGCTCTGGTCGGCAATGAGCCGAAGGTCATGAACCTGATGGAGATGCTGAACTACTACCTGAAACATCAGGAAGAAGTAGTGACACGCCGTACACAGTATGAGTTAAATAAAGCCGAAGAGCGTGCACATATTTTAAAGGGATTATTGATCGCATTAGATAACATCGATGAAGTGATCAAGATCATCAGAGGTTCCCAGACGGTCCAGATCGCAAAATCAGAATTGATGGAGCGTTTCGGACTGACAGACGTACAGTCACAGGCAATCGTAGACATGAGACTGCGTGCTCTGACAGGTCTGGAAAGAGAGAAACTCGAGGCAGAATATAAAGCACTGATGGAGCAGATCGAACATTTACGTGCGATCCTTGCTGACAGAAAGTTATTACTTGGCGTGATCAAAGAAGAGATTCTTGTGATCCGTGATAAATACGGTGATGAGAGAAGAACATCCATCGGATTTGATGAATTTGATATTTCCATGGAAGATCTGATCCCGAGAGAAGATGTGGTCATTACGATGACTAAGCTTGGATATATCAAGAGAATGTCTCATGATACATTCAAGGCCCAGAACCGTGGCGGTAAGGGAATCAAGGGAATGCAGAAGCTGGATGAGGATTACGTAGAAGAGCTCTTCATGACCAATACACATCATTACCTGATGTTCTTTACGAACACCGGACGTGTATACCGTATGAAAGCATACGAGATTCCGGAAGCAAGCAGAACATCCAGAGGAACTGCGATCGTGAACCTGCTGCAGTTAATGCCGGGCGAGAAGATCAGTGCGGTCATTCCGATTGAGAAATATAACGATGATGAGTATCTGCTGATGGCAACCAAGAAAGGTCTCATCAAGAAGACTCCGATTAAAGAATATGCAAATGTCAGAAAGACAGGACTTGCAGCAATTACTCTGCGTGAGGAAGATGAGCTGATCGAGGTAAAATACACAGACAGCGATCATGATGTGTTCATGGTTACAAAGTATGGACAGTGTATCCGTTTTAACGAAAGTGATGTACGTCCGACCGGAAGAACATCCATGGGTGTCCGTGGTATGAATCTGGTAGACCGCGACGAAGTGATCGGAATGCAGATCGACTCACAGGGAACAGAACTGCTGATCGTGTCCGAATATGGTATGGGTAAACGTACTTCCATCGATGAATTTACAGCCCAGAACCGTGGCGGTAAAGGCGTGAAGTGTTATAAGATCACAGAAAAGACCGGTAACGTTGTAGGTGTGAAAGCAGTAGATGAGGACAATGAGATCATGATCATCAACACGGAGGGAATCATCATCCGTATGAAGTGTGACGGAATCTCAGAACTCGGAAGAGTGACATCCGGAGTGAAGCTTATCAACCTGCCGGAAGGCGATAAAGTAGCTTGTATCGCAAAAGTACGTAGAGGCGATGAATCAGAAGATGATCTGGTAGAGCCGGAAGAAAGTACAGAAGATGCAGAGAACGTAGAGACAGAAGAATAAAGATATAAAACGAGGCGGAAGATTAAAAAATTTCCGCCTCGTTTTTTGAAAAAATATTTTTATTTTTCCGCCTCATCTGCAGCAAGTTCACGAAGAATGATCTCCGCAGTCTTCTTCACAGTAGCAGCTACAAAGTCTGTACACTGTGCTTTACGTTCCGGAGAATTCTTCTCTTTGCCTTTTGTCAGAACACGGCAGCATGTTGCACCACAGTATTCCTTGAAGAAATCGTGGATTTCGTTCGAAAGCTTGAAACAGCGGTTTACCTTAGGATCTCCCGGTGTCTTCCGTCCGAAAAAGTAGCCGATGCACATGGTTGCTCCGGCAAGCGCACCACAGATACATCCGCCTCCTCCAAGTCCCCATGGAAAACCGGAACTCATAGCGATCGCATCATCAGACATATCCAGTTCAAAATTCTTCTTGATCGCATAAATTACGGATTCTGAACAGGCGAAGCCCTGATTGAAGATATCCACAGCATCTTTTTGAAGTTTCTCTAAATCTACATTTGTTGTCATTTCAACCCCTCCTAAAAATGTATTAAATTCATTATAGCACAGCGAAAAGAACTTGTATATCATATGGGGAGAGGGTAAAATGAATATGAGACAGGGCATTTTTTATTTGGGACGGAGGATATAGATGAGAATAATTAATGTAAATACGATCACACAGAATATAAAAGATATGTGCATAAAAGCAAATCATTTTCTGGCAGAGGATATGGATCAGGCGATGAAGCATGCGTTGGATACAGAACAGTCTCCTCTTGGACGCCAGATTTTAGATCAGCTGCAGGATAATTTAAAGATTGCAGCCGAAGATATGATTCCAATCTGTCAGGATACAGGTATGGCAGTTGTATTTCTGAAAGTTGGTCAGGATGTACATTTTGAAGGAGGCAGCCTGGAAGATGCCGTGAACGAAGGTGTACGCCAGGGATATGTGGAAGGTTTCCTTAGAAAATCAGTTGTAGGAGATCCGATCATTCGCGAAAATACAAAAGATAACACACCGGCAGTCATACATTACAGTATTGTTCCGGGAGATAAAGTAGAGATAAAAGTTGCTCCGAAAGGATTCGGAAGTGAAAATATGAGCCGTGTATTTATGCTGAAACCGGCAGACGGAATTGAAGGTGTAAAGAATGCAATCCTTACAGCAGTCAGGGATGCAGGACCAAATGCCTGTCCGCCAATGGTAGTCGGAGTCGGTATAGGTGGAACATTTGAAAAATGTGCACTGATGGCAAAAGAAGCACTTACAAGAGAGGCAGGATCACACTCTGAGATCCCATGGGTTAAAGATCTGGAGGAAGAAATGCTGAATACAGTTAATAAACTTGGAATCGGCCCGGGCGGACTTGGCGGAACGACAACTGCATTAGCAGTTAATGTGAATACTTACCCGACGCATATTGCAGGACTTCCTGTAGCGGTCAATATCTGTTGTCATGTAAATCGCCATATTATCAGGGAGGTGTAAATACTATGGAAAAGCATATCACAGCACCTATTACAAAAGAAACAGCAAAATCTCTTCACGCAGGAGATTATGTATATGTCACCGGAACTATTTATACTGCCAGAGATGCGGCACATAAGCGGATGGACGAAGCATTGGACAGAGGCGAAGAATTACCAATTGATATCAAAAATCAGGCAATTTATTATATGGGACCATCTCCTGCAAGAGAGGGGCGTCCAATAGGATCTGCCGGACCGACAACCGCCAGCCGTATGGACAAATATGCACCACGTCTTCTTGATCTTGGACAGACAGCAATGATCGGAAAAGGAAAAAGAAGTCAGGCGGTAATCGATGCTGTTGTGCGCAATGGGTGTGTATATCTTGCGGCAATCGGAGGAGCTGGTGCCTTATTGTCCAAATGTATAAAATCATCAGAGGTTGTTGCATATGAAGATCTTGGAACGGAAGCTATCCGTAAACTTCAGGTAGAGAATCTTCCGGTTATCGTAGTAATTGACAGCGAAGGTAACAATCTGTATGAGACAGCAATCAGGGAGTACAAAAAGATATGAGAAGAATTCTTCTGATGGTTATAAGAAATATTTTGTTTGTGCCGGGTTTATTGGTACAAATTATGTTATCATGCAAGACATGTTGAAAAGTATACAGAGGAAGAACACTATGAATTATTAAGATACATAGATCATCGTGCCAATACTTCGGGAAATATTAATATTAAAGTATATGGACAGGAGAACATCCCGGATGATAATGGATTCATGTTCTATCCAAATCATCAGGGACTTTATGATGTACTTGCGATTATGGAAGCGTGTCCAAGACCATTTTCGGTAGTTGCTAAAAAAGAAGTGGCTAATGTTCCGTTTCTTAAACAGGTTTTTGCGTGTATGAAGGCTTACATGATTGACAGAGAGGATGTCCGTCAGTCTTTACAGGTAATTATTAATGTAAGCAATGATGTAAAAGCGGGAAAGAACTTCTTATCTTTCCGGAAGGTACAAGATCTAAAAAGGGTAATCAGGTACAGGGATTCAAAGGCGGAAGTTTCAAAGCGGCAACCAGGGCAAAATGTCCGATCGTGCCAGTTGCGCTGGTTAATTGTTTTGTGCCATTTGATTCCAAGACAACAGAACAAGTGGATGTACAGGTGCATTTCTTAAAACCATTACTTTATGATGAATATAAAGATATGAAAACAACAGAAATAGCAGCCATAGTGAAAGAAAGAATACAATGTACGATTAACAGTAGTCTTTAGATCTTTAGAATAAAGAAAATAGGCATATATATAATGTAAATATATGCCAGTAAAGAAAATATTAGAAAAATGCGAAAAAGTAATTGACATACGTAGAAAGGCTTGATATAATAACTTTCGCTGGAGAAATACTCAAGAGGCTGAAGAGGCGCCCCTGCTAAGGGTGTAGGTCGGGTAACCGGCGCGAGGGTTCAAATCCCTCTTTCTCCGTTAGGTCAGTGAGAACTGTCTGAAACGAGCTTTCAGATAGTTTTTTACGGCCATATATGATACTGGGAAATGTATTTAAAAGGAAAAATAAAAAAGATGAAAAAACATCTTGACAGTCTATAAAATACATGGTATTATATATAAGCTTTCGCAAATAAATTATTTAAAAGATTTTGTAAAAAAGAAAAG
>ENA-OQHA01001214-OQHA01001214.1-human-gut-metagenome-genome-assembly--contig:-NODE-1214-length-10351-cov-4.600059_pt1 | contig 10351 bp, 11 predicted proteins | sample MGYA00242558_ERZ504707 | MGnify/ENA primary metagenome ERZ504707 (study PRJEB26092, sample SAMD00036197) | human gut metagenome | host: Homo sapiens | study: EMG produced TPA metagenomics assembly of... | reverse complement strand
GATGAACGTAATATAAGACCATTCACCGTGAGTCGAAAAAACTTTCTATTTTGTGCTTCTACCAAAGGAGCAGATGCAAGTGCATCAATATTCAGTCTTATTGAGACAGCTAAAGCTAATAGGCTTAATCCCTTTGACTACATAGAGTACATACTAGATATAATGCCTCAGATTGATATCATTCAGCATCCAGAAAAGATTGACTGGTTCATGCCATGGAGTGAACAAATAAAAGAAGAGTTTGAAATAAAGGACGATTAAATCGAAAATGATTTGATCGTCCTTTTTAGGTACACTATATAATTTGGCGCTTACGTATAAAAAGCTATATTTAGACATTAAAAAACCTTCTCACGAAGGTTTATAATGATAAGAAGAAATCTTGCATCTTCTTAGCTTCTATATTAACGACTATAGTTTTTTGATTGTTTCTAGTGATTTACTTAAGAAATATCCGTTACGTACTTTGTTAGAAACATCCTTCACATTTTTCACAATATCAAAGTACTTTTCTTCTGTCATATCACTCATAATATCAGTTAATTCATTAAGTGACTCTACCGCAAAACCAACATTGTATTTTTCTACGAATCCTGCTTCAGCAGACTGTTTCCATACAATAACTGGAATACCTGATGCAAGGTATAAAGAAAGTTTATGTGGATTGTTATAACGTAAATAATTACCTGTATTACCTGTACATTCATCAACAGATGACCCGTCCCAAACTAAGCCAAAACCTTTTGTTAATTGAGCTGGAACATCATCAGGTGGGAAAGCTCCATTGTAATTTACATTATCTGCTAAACATTCATCACTGCAATTGACACCATATAACTCAAAATTAACATTCTTGATATTCTTTAACTGGCTAATATAATTACTCTTTTGAGGATTTAAGTTACCTGCTAATAATACTGATTTATCATAAGTTATAGTATTTTCATTTGGATATAAATAATCAAATACTTCTAAATCAAAAATTCTATCTTTTGGAATTCCATAATCCACTAAATATTCTGTCATTTTATCATTATGAGAGATAATATAATCTGCAATTTCAAGCATTGTTTTATCCCATAATTCAAACTTTTCTTTATCATCAAGGAATAATCCTCTTAGGGTTTCTAAATCATGAATTAAAAATACATAAGTTAAGTTTTTCTTTTCCTTAATTTTTTTCAATATATTAATATACTGAGTTTCTGTATAAATTGGATGAGGAAAAACTATAAGAGAATCATTTGGGAACCCATAGAACTTTCTTAATGCACAAATGTTATAAATCTTTTTAATGATCTTATTTCCTTCTTTTTTGTTGTTGATATCGTAGTTCTTAAACCCATTTTCTTTTAAAATCTGATAACAGTCTTTTACTGCTTTTGACCCCGCGTCAAATTTATTATCAGCTGTTAAATTTAAATAATACTTTTCCATTTTACTCTCCTTATTTACTCTTAGAAAACTGTTTCTGTCTTACTTGTCCTACAAGTAATGCGAATCTATTCATCTTATGTTTTAAGAACCATAATGGTACTTTACGTGTCATAGACATACCATTATAGTTAGAGTTCTTTATAGCACGTTTAAATAAATCATTCTTCATTAATGCCTTTAAAGAAGACATCGCTTGATCTTTATTTTGTGGATGTGCACAATAATTCACTAAAATAAGTAATACATGATAACTTACAAAGTTATAGAATAATGTTTCTATATTATTATCTTCTGCCATGACATCTTTTAAATCTTCTTCTACTGCTTTCATAGATAAGAGGAACTTATCTGCATAAGCTGTATCAAACTTACGTACTGCAGATTGATCATTGAATATATAATGAACCAAAGGATGTTCATCACCTACAATAACACTCCAGTTCTGTGAGGCACGTGCACAATATTCTGCATCTTCTGCAAGACTTAATTCTTCATTTAATAATACATTTTCAATAGTAGAAGCTTTAATGAGTTTACCCCAGCAGAATCCTACACCTGCCTGTACATTTAACAGATCCTTTAAATAATCCTTCCAGTCCTTATACATTGTATCTCTTATATAGTGAAGCATCTTTTCACTATGATCACTATAATCTCTACTATAGTTACAGATCACACAATCTGCCTCTGCTTCTACTGCATGATTTAATAGTATTTCACAGGCATTACTTTCAATCCAGTCATCTGCATCTAAGAACATAATATAGTCTCCCTTAGCTGTTTTCACACCTAAGTTTCTACCAGAACATACACCACTCTTAGAATTCTTTACAACTGTCACATTATCTTTATTATTTAATTCACTTAAAGTATCCTGCAACGCATCATTACATCCATTATCAATAATAATCACTTCTACATAATCATAAGTCTGATTAAGACAGCTTTCGATTGTCTTATTGAAATAAACAGGATTTCCACGATATACAGGAATAATAATAGATATTAAATTCTTCATTATTCAAATACCTCTTTTACTTTAGCTAATGCAGCTGCGATAACTGCATCCATATCATAATACTTATATTCTCCTAGTCTTCCACCAAAGATCACTTTAGTTTCTGCTTCGCCTAGCTTCTTATATTCTGCATATAAGGCACCATTCTTTTCATCATTGACTGGATAGTATGGTTCATCTCCTAGCTTCCATTCAGAGCTGTATTCTCTACTGATGACAGTCTTTGGCTGTGTACCGAATTCAAACCATTTATGTTCAATGATTCTTGTCCAAGGTGTCTCTGCATCGGTATAGTTTACTGCTGCATTTCCCTGGAAATTTGGCTTATCTAATACTTCTGTTTCAAATCTAACTGATCTGTATTCTAGTGTTCCTAGCTTATAGTTGAAGTATGCATCGATAGGTCCTGTATAAACAACCTTATCTGCTAAGCTATCTAGTTCTTCCTTGTTTTCTAGATAATCTGTATTCAATCTTACTTCAATACCTTCAAGCATGTTTTCTACCATCTTTGTATATCCACCCATTGGAATGCCCTGATATAACGCATTAAAGTAGTTATTATCAAAAGTAAGTCTTACTGGTAATCTCTTGATGATGAATGATGGAAGTTCTGTACATGGTCTTCCCCATTGTTTTTCTGTATAGCCTTTAATGAGCTTTTCATAAATATCTCTACCAACTAATGAAATAGCCTGTTCTTCAAGGTTCTTTGGTTCTCCCTTGATTTCCTGTCTCTGTTCTTCAATCTTGGCAGCTGCTTCTTCTGGAGTCACTACTCCCCACATCTTATTGAATGTATACATATTGAATGGAAGAGAATAAAGTTCTCCCTTATAGTTTGCAACTGGTGAGTTAGTGAATCTATTGAACTCTGCAAACTGAGTAATATACTGCCATACTTCCTTATTATTTGTATGGAAGATATGTGCACCATACTTATGTACATTGATGCCTTCTACTTCTTCTGTATAGATGTTTCCGGCAATATTAGGTCTCTTATCAATGACAAGAACCTTCTTTCCTCTCTTATTGGCTTCATGTGCAAAGATTGCGCCATAAAGACCTGATCCTACTACTAGATAATCATATTTACTCATCTAAGTGTCCTCCTTGGTTAAATAGTAAATCATTTAATACTGGTATAATTGTGAAACAGAATATTGAAAATGTAATTGAAGTAATTCTAGGATTCAATAACTGAACGTTGTAGTAATAAATGCAATAAACAATAATCCGTCTTTCTTATTCTTATAAAGATACCAGATTACTGCTGCTAAAATAATAAAGAATGAAATAAAGAAAATCCATCCATTTTCGAATAAGAGTCTCATATATTCATTATCAATGAAATTGCTTCGAATAATACTATATTCTTTTGCATTATCTAATGAGTAACCAACCAAATCTATATTACTTCCAAACAAACTATATCCTGATCTTTTAAAGTTATAAAATGTCTGATAAAGTCTGTTAGATAATACATCATTCAACTTTGAAAAAGCCTTAAATAGAAAACTATTGATGTTAGCATGATTAAATGCATAGCCAAACATATTTACAATCGCAAAACTTCCAATTGGATAAAGAATGAATAATGATGAAAACAACTTTTTGATAACATCAACCAACTTCTCTATCTTTTTAGTAAAGTTAAACTTATTTAGTACTAAACAAAATACTATTAATTCTGATACTAGGAATTCAGTTCTAGAATTTGTTACAAAATAAGTAAATAACACTAATAACTGATATACACCAATTTCCTTAAAATCAACTTTAAATCTGCATCTATATGACGCATGAAGTATATAAAACAAAACTAATTGCGCTAAATAAGTCGGATACCCAAATCCTAAAGAATGACGTGCTGTTACATCAACTCTCATATTAACGTAGTCGTACAATATACCAAATGAGCATAGTGTAATAAATAAAACCATTACTAGAAACTGCATATTAGTAACTGAATCAACCATAGAATCAAAATCAAAACATGCAGCATAACATAATGCGAGCAATAAGAAAATCAGCGTTTTGTTTTTTGTTAAAACAAAATTAATCACTATACTTATTACTGCAACTAAAGACAAAACAAATAATACCCATTGTTTTGAATTAAATGATTTGATTTTATTGATATATTCACCAATGTCAAGTTTTATTAATCTGCTGAATATAATAAATATAAAATATAGATAACACAAATATCTTAACAGTTTAATTAACACAACTGCTTTTGGAAAACTATGACTTACAGTAGATAAATCTAACCATAATGTAAAATAATAAAGACCAAACATCAACATACCAAAATTAGAAGTTTGTATTTTATGCAATAAACCTTTTTCTTTCAAATTACGCTCCCCCTCATTAACGCATGCTCATATATCTAAAGCTATATGGTGCACCACAGAAATTACTAATTAGATCAGTGACACTCATATTAATAAGATATCTCTGTCCCTGATGAATCACAGGAATGAATGCATAGTCACGCATTGCGACTCTTTCCGCATTTAAGAATGCATAATAACGTTCATCCTGACTTTGTGCATTGATTGCAGCTGTAAAGAAGTTATTAAATTCATTACTACAATAATGATTAATACCTTGATTATTAACTGCAAGAGGGGCTAAATAATCATAAGCATCATTACATGTACCTTTAATACGTAATAAAGATAATTCTGCCTGTTCATAATCCACAGTATTCACTTCTTTTAAATACACCTTAAATTGTTTAGTTGATTCAAGGTCTTTTTTAATCTCACTTGCAATAAGCTTTGATTGTGGATATTCTTTTGTATAAGTTAAAGTAAAAGTAAAATTCTTTAACTTATATTCTTTAAGAAGCTTAGATAAAGATTTCTTCGCTTCTTTTTTATTATGTTTCAACTCATATTTAGAGGCATCTCTCATAAACTGCTTCTGTGAGTTGAAACAGATACCCATAGGAAGTAAGCCTTCAGCTTTCTTAGTTCTGTCATTTAATACATTTTCATCATATTTATCTCTTCTTAGTAGTAAAGACATTGCTTCACGTACTCTTAAGTCTGACAAATACTGATCTTTGAAGTTAGGTACTAAATCCCACATCACACTATCATTATCTGCAGTGCTTGAATCTTTTCCATCATATTTCTTCGCTTTCTCACCAGTCACTGATGCAAAATCAATCTTACCTTCATCAAATAATCTGATTTTCTCATCATTACTGATTCCAAAAAGCATATTCACTTGATCAATATTTGATTTACTCGCAAAGTAACATGTCTTATTCTTCTTTAAAGTAATCTTATCTTTAGAAATAGAAGACACCTTATATGTCCCACATGATAATAGTGTCTTAGGAGAAGTAGCGTACTGATCTCCCTGTGCTTCTACAAACTTCTGATTTAGTGGGAAGAAGACTGGCTGAGTCACTAAATCCATAAAACGTGTTGTCTTATATTGAAGATGTACAACCAATTTCTTATTTTTTACATAAACACCTAAAGTATCTGCAGGTTTTAAACCTTTATAAATATCATCAGCACCTGCAATAGCTGCACCATAAGATGTTAATAGCTTAGATGCTTCAGAACGCATAGATAAGGCTCTCTTCCATGCATAAACAAAGTCTTCTGCAGTCACTGAATCTCCATTGGACCACTTCACGTTCTTTTTGATTTCAAAGGTATACGTTTTGCCATCCTCACTCACTTTTTTACTCTCCGCAATAGCTGGCTTAAGCTTACTCTTTACATCATAAGCATATAAACCATCACCAAATGCCTGAATCACATTTGTAGATGTTTCATCAATAGCCTTTGATGCATCTAAAGATGTCACATAACCAGAATCCGCAAAATTAAATACCTTCTGTGAATCCGCATTATTAGTCAAAGAACATCCAGTCATCAAACTCATTGCGAGAACAAGTGTTACTATTTTCTTAAATAAACTCATTAAAAACTCTCCCCATACTTCTTATGTAAGAACTTAGCCTTTAAGAATCCCATTCCCTTTTTAAACATATCGATCTTTTCCATATATACAAATGGAACTTCTTTGTAGGCATAACCGTTCTCATTCATCCAGACATCTAATAGTACTTCACTAATTCTACCTGGATAACGTGCATGGAAGCTATTATATTCAGTACCTTCAAATCTTTTAGTAAGTTCAAATAGAATATCAAATAACCATTCACAATAAGCATCAAAATATTCTTTCTTCATCACAAACATATTAAAGGCATGCATTGTTTTACCTTTCATATGCTTATCAAAAGCAGGTAAATATTCTGGACACTTCTCTTCAATAATCTTTCTTGTTTCATCTAATGGTTCAGGATAAAGTGTATGAACATAATGATCATAAATTGTTTCAATATAATAATTACGTCTCTTAGTCACTAAGATATCATTATCCTTTAATAGTTCTTCTGCTTCCTTAGAAGTAAGTACACAATCAAAGGATCTTTTGTCTTGTTCTTTACTCTAAAATGTCTACGATAATGGGCTAAACCTACATAATCTGCATCTAGGTTCTTCCAAGCCCAATATAATCCTGTTAATTCACAATACTGTGAATTTAAATTAGAAATATTATCACCTGTATTATCACGTGTATATCCAAGATCATCCTTACCTTCTGCACCAACCTGTACAGGAATATACATCTCATCATCAGGCATACGATACTTCTTATGTGTCGCAATAATAATCTTTACTGATGGCATATTCATAACTCCTTTACATTGATCCTTCTTTTTTGAAAACAACCTGTACTGTCTTCAATAAGATCTGAATATCATGACTGAATCTCCAGTTCTTGATATATTCTTTATCTAATCTTGCGATTTCTTCAAAGTCAGTGATATTACTTCTACCACTTACCTGCCATAAACCTGTAATACCTGGCTTAAATGCAAGACGTGCTCTATGACGTAATTCATACTTATTCCATTCATCAAGAGTAGGGGGTCTAGTACCTACTAAACTCATATCACCCTTTAATACATTAAAGAACTGAGGGAATTCATCTAAAGACCAGTCTCTGATGAAATTACCAACACCCTTCTTAATAGTACCATCGGCTTTCTTTTTACAACCAATAATACGAGGGTCATATTCAAGTTTGAACATCATACCATCTTTAACTCTATTTTGAGCCATAAGCTCTTTCTTACGCTCTTCAGCATCCATATACATACTTCTAAACTTATACATATTGAACACTTTACCATTTCTACCAACTCTCTTCTGTTTAAAGAAGATTGGTCCTGGAGAAGCAATAAAGATAGCTGGGCCTAAGAAGATAGTTAAAATAAGAGTAATCACACAGCCAACTAAACCACCAAGAATATCTAGTATTCTCTTGGCAATCCAGTCATATTCATTAATAGAGTTCATACTGACAGTTAATACCTGATTTTCACCCATTCTTTCAAACTGTTTGCGATATCCCTTTAATGAGTTATATTCACTGATTTCTACATGAACAGCGAGTCCCATTTCAGCTAAATCTTTAACTAAAGAAGTAGAGAAAACATCTTCCCTAGGAAGAATCACTAAAGCTTCATCCATCCATTGTCTTAATACGTAATCTATAACAGTATCCTGAGACGCTACAATAGACCAGCCATTTGATTTCTGACCTTCCATATTCTTATCTAGAACCGCAAAACCAACACTCTGGTATTCATCCAAACCAAATATTTTCTTATTCTCTGTAATAGAATCAATAAATTCAGACTCTGTAATCACGATAAGAGACTTTTTATTATTCTTTCTTCTACGTCTTACAATTGGTTTCATCACACAATGTACAATATAAGTAAACATTGCATCAAATACACATGTAAAACCTAAAGTTAAACGTGATACATCATCTTTTTGCGCATAGAAAATATAAGCAGTAGAAACAACCATTAATAATAATGACTTCTCTATTACTTTAATCATTTCTGTAATATTATTACGCTTCAAAATATTCTTTAAAATATTAAAGAATATAATAATTAACATATCTAATAGTGTCATGACTATCGCAATATTGACATACAATGATCTTGTATATATATCGAGTATTCCATGACGCATGTAGTAAGCTAGAAATAGAGCTAACTGTAGACAGATAAGGTCCGCAATTAAGAAGTCTAAATGCTTCGCCCATCCTCTTAATTTCCTTTTATACATCTTTTTTCACATCCTTATTTTTAAGTTCATACATAAATTACTATACCACAAAATAGTCTATAATTCACTTCATTGCCGTTATTATACCTTATTACAAGCGCTATCTATGTGTAATTTCTGTGAAATTATATAATTTAAGGCAATATTTTCTTTCCTAATCTTAGTTTACGAATAAGTGCTGTAATAATAATAGTGATAGGAATAACGATAAAAGGCATACCTAAACGATAGATAATTGAAGCTTTATAGTTTATTAAACCAAAATATTCGTTAAATACTGAAATAACATAAAAGTGCAATAAATAAATAGAAAAAGTGTATTTCTTCACAAAATTCACAATACCACATAGTTTAGTACTCATCACTCTAGAAGAGATCTGTTTAATAAACAAGAAGATTGCACCCGAATACATCAAGACAGGCGCTTGAGTTAATTCCTTATAAATCATACTAACACCGTTTAATGCATATGATTCATAATAAGTACCACCAAAATGCATTAATAAACCAGCTAAACCAACAAAATAAATAATACATCTTTGATTAGGTGTAAAATCTATTTTATGAATTAAATAGCCCATGATTGTGAAAATACTATAGCCACTCACAACATAGATTGAAACTGGCCAAACCAAATCCAGATGAAATGCGTTAATTACAAATGGAATTGTACCATTGAAAATAAATCCAACTATAAATAGATATTCGAATATTTTAATTCTTTTTGATTCTTCAATAGATGCAAACAAAGGAACACATGCATAAATAATAAATAATGGTGTAAAAAACCAATAATAACTACAAAATCTATTATTAACAAAGCCATTATACAGTAACTCTAATGATAAATCAGATATAGAAATCGTTTTTAAAACAACTATATCAAATACTAACGCGAATAATGTCCAAAACAAGAATGGAATCACTGCTTTCGCAAATCTTTTTCTAAGTATGTTTTAGTATCATATCTTTTTTGATAATCAATAAGCGTAACACTTGAGATCATGAAGAACAAAGGAACCGCAAAAATAAAAACACTTTCAATAACATCTGCAGTAATCCAATATCTTTCTTTACTAAAATCCCAGAAACAGCTATTAGCATGTAAAAACACAACAGCGAATGTAGCTATCACATTCGCAAGATCGATATATTCTATCCTTTTAGTTTTCATATTCTTTCTCCCTCGTTCAAATCACTCACTCTTGAAGACAAACAATTTGCTAATGATATAATTCGCAATGACCACAAGAACCTGTGCGAACACTTTCACAATAATACTATTCATAAATAATATCTTTATCCCGACATACAATACAGCTTCTTCCATGAGAAGAGTAGCGACACGTCCTCCAAAAAACGAAATCATTTCTTGAATAATACCTTTTACATCTTTCGCTATATTTTCAAAAACCCAAATACGATTTGTTACATAAGCAAACAATACTGCAAGTATCCAAGAGAAAATATTCGCAATCATTGGATCCATATGCATACTCACATCAAAAAATGCATAGGACCCAATACTAATAACTGTTGTTAGACCTCCAAAAAACAAATAGAGTAATACTTCTTTATATTTTTCGCTCAATTTAAGAAAATTGTTGCTTTGAGTAATCTTATTCAGCGAATATACCATAACGATATTCGTAATATGCTTCCTTAAGTGAAATAGGCATAGGTGTAGCTCTTACCATTCATTACTGAAAGC
>ENA-OQHA01001213-OQHA01001213.1-human-gut-metagenome-genome-assembly--contig:-NODE-1213-length-10352-cov-2.831980_pt1 | contig 10352 bp, 12 predicted proteins | sample MGYA00242558_ERZ504707 | MGnify/ENA primary metagenome ERZ504707 (study PRJEB26092, sample SAMD00036197) | human gut metagenome | host: Homo sapiens | study: EMG produced TPA metagenomics assembly of... | reverse complement strand
CGAACTTGCTAAGTCTAAGTTTGGTAAGGAATATGCAGAATGTTCAGAGGAAGAGAAGGATGCTATTATGGATTACTATCCACAAAAGATTTCTGAAGCAGAACCTAAAAAATATGGAGGAAACTAATCATGGGAAAATTTAATAAGAGTGGCAAGCGCGAGATGCCTGAATTGAACACCTCTTCTTTGCCTGACCTTATCTTTACCATGTTGTTCTTCTTCATGATTGTAACAACTATGCGTGAAGTTACATTGAAGGTTCAGTTTAAGGTTCCTCAGGCTACAGAATTGGAAAAGCTTGAAAAGAAATCTTTGGTTTCTTTCATCTATATCGGTAAACCTTTGCCGGAATTCCAGAAGAAGATGGGTACTACTGACCGTATTCAGTTGAATGATAAGTTTGCTGAAGCATCAGAAGTTCAGGACTACATCTATCAGGAACGTGAAAACATGAAAGAAGCTGATAAGCCGTTTATGACTGTATCATTGAAAGTCGATGCTAAGACTAAGATGGGTATTGTAACAGAAGTAAAACAGGCACTTCGTCAGGCTTATGCTTTGAAGATTAACTATTCTGCTACACAGCGTCAGTAATAGTTTAAGATAAGCTATAATGAGAGAGGTTACTCCGTTGAAGAGTAACCTCTCTTTTTATTGAGATAATCAAAGTATGCCGTTTCTTATTGTCTTCCAGGATTATTCTTGTAGATTCTGTTAGATTAAAACGAATATTCAGAAATATTAAAGGGAGGTAAATCTAATAATGAAAAGGCCAGTATGCTCCATTAAAATGGAGCTGTATCAAAATAAAAAACTGAGATAGGTTTACTTATCATCTATATAAATTACGACATAAAAACTCCTGCTTTTAGTCCTATTATTATAATAAATAAAGACTAAAGCAGGAGATTTTATTTCTCAATTTTAATCTGTAAGATTTTTACTTTCGCTGTTCTTATTTTGAAAACAGCCTCATTTTTAGAAAACACATTATCTTTTGGTAGCGTCTTTCTATTTTTGATAAAGATACTCAAGTGTCAACTTATACGATTGTCTTTATGCAATTAGAGATTGATATTTCTTCAGCTATATTTATGTGTTTATGAGAATTGCGATGGTAATTGAGGCTGTTTCTAATTCACATTATATACTTTTTGATAGATCTCATTTCTTATTTCAGGATATTGCGGATCTATGTTATCTGTTCCAATATACATCAGATATAAAGGTACTCCTTCACCTCCCTTTCTGTAGGCTGGCTGAATGTAGTCTTTTTCACAAAGAGAAAAGCCACATCGCTTATAAAATTCTATCCGGCGCTTGCTCATTTCATCTTCTGGTCTTTCTACTTCCAAGATGATAAGTCCTGAGAATTTCTTTTTGAGAGCTTCCATGATAAGTTTACCATAGCCTTTATTACGTATGGCTGGTGAGGTAGCCAAATGTTCTACATATCGAAAACCATTTAATTCCCAGACTGTAATCAATCCGATAAGACTTTCTTCTTTTTCATCCACGTTTTCTGTAATCAGATAACAGTGGAATAACGGGTTATTGTCTGTATTAAACCGTTGGCAATCATCATCTCTGCGCTCGTTAAGAGGAAATGACTGATGTAAAAGTTCTTCTACAAAGTCATAATGTTTGTGATTCGTTTGGATTTTGGTAAATGTCAACATGGTTTTAAATATTTTAATCGGTATAGAAATGAATTGTTTTTTCGAGTGAACGTTCGCAAACAGGACAGAAACGAGGTGCTTCGTTTATTTTCATTCTGCATTCTGTTGTCGGACGATAGATTCCTTTTAATGTATATCCTCCTCCTTCGTACACACCTACTTTAGTATATATCGTATTAGGGTCTGTTTCTGCTGGAGTGGGGACAGGAGTTTGTGCCGGAAGCATATCTTTCCATTTGCTTTCAAAATCAACCAGTGTCGTTATATTAGGTTCCCATGGTTCTACGCTATATGGGTATTGCGGACTGGGAGCTGTGTCATACGCATATTCGTCACCTAATCCTCCGAAACTATGGCCTAACTCATGTACTACTACGGGCTTAAACATCGGGTGATGTGCCGTAGTCAGCAAGTATGAATTATAGATACCTCCTCCACCGTAAGTGTCAGTATTGGCCAGAATAATGATATGCTCATAAGGAATGCCAGCAAGCCAGTTATGCATGGCTTTTACGCTGCGAGTTGTCAAGTAGCGGTCGGAATAGAATGTATCAAAATGAGAACTGACAGCAGTATTTTTCCATTCCCCTTTTCTCGGAATGCTCACTCCACTATCGTGCGACGGTGTAGCTACTGCTACGACGTTGAAGCGTTCTTTCAGATGCTTGAATGGTTCGTGAGCAAATATTGCTTCACAAGCAGTCTGAGCGTCTTTGTAGAAGATTTCCATTTCATCTTCGGTATATCCTTCAGCCATGATAGCGAGATCAATACATTTTTCGGGTGTACCGTTTTGAAGCAGATAGCGGTGAGGAGTTATATGCGTTGTACCGCGTTGGTGAATAAGGATATCATCCGGATTGATTTCATGAGTGAGTGATGCACAAGTCTGATGATAAACGTTCTTCAGTTCGATGGTTACCGTTGCTGGTTGTTTAGGATAGGGAAGTAAAAAAGTGTTTTCGAATCCCCTGGTCACACGGCTGGCTTCCTCTTCACTTACCCATTCTTGGAATAGGCTGGAAAAGGATGTACGGTATATTACCTTTCCAGTAGTCTTATCTTTCATTCTAATCTGTCCGTTACCTTCTAACGGAAGTTTATCAAGAAAATTTCTTCTTCCGGCCCATCCGGGAAGTGATACCAGTTCATCAAGGCTTATTTCTTGTTTTTGCGCATTTCCGTTGAACAAATAATCTACTCTCAGTGTTTTATTAGTAAAGAAATCATCGAAGTTTTGTGCATATGCTCCAATCTGCGTGCATGCTGAAATCAGCAATGCCGCCCATATGTTTTTTCTCATAATTCAAAAGATTTAAATTTTTACAAAGATAGGACTATCTGCCAATTTACTGCTAAAACAAAGATAAAAGTTATAATTGCTATCTAGCGTATGGAATAAATATACTATATTTGTACCAAATAAAACATTAATCAATGGGACATCATCAATTAGACAAATTAGACGAACAGATTTTGCGCTTGATTGCTGACAATGCTCGTATTCCATTTCTGGAAGTTGCTCGTGCTTGTAATGTATCGGGTGCAGCGATTCATCAGCGTATTCAAAAGTTGACAAACTTGGGAATACTGAAAGGCTCCGAGTTTATAATAGATCCTGAAAAGGTCGGTTATGAAACTTGTGCTTATATTGGTTTGTTTCTGAGAGATCCCGAACAATTTGATTCGGTGACAGAAGCTCTAAAATGTATTCCCGAAGTGGTAGAGTGTCATTATACAACCGGACAATATGACATGTTCATAAAGATTTACGCCAGAAACAATCATCACTTGCTAAATATTATTCACGATAAGTTGCAGCCTTTGGGATTGGCACGTTCAGAAACCATTATTTCTTTCCGTGAGGCTATTAAGCGTCAGATGCCGATACAAGATTTGGTGGACGATGATGAAGAATAACCTGATATATTGAGTATAGAGATATAAAAAAGTTTCCCCACTTAAAAACAGACTTATCTGTAAAAAGAAAGTCTTTTTTAAGTGGGGAAATTATTTATATACATTGAATATTCTCAGTTTCTTATTCCTTTACCTCTTCAAAGTCAATATATTCACCCTCGTCACTTCCAAATATCTTTTTCCTGCCCGATGTAGTTTCATTGGGCTGACGCTGTGAATTGCTTTCGCTGGAAGATGATGAGTTATACTGACTGTTTCGCGAACTCGTATTAGTCGAGGAAGATGCGTTTCCGGTTGTCATACGACGACCGAGTCCTAATATTGTACGTATCACCTTGGAGATTAAGGCAAGTCCGATAACAAGAATTATCAGAATGAAAAAAAATAGAAATCCTAAAATATGAAACATAGTTATTGTTTTTATTCATAAAGTAACAATAACCGTGCCGCGATTATTGTTTTAATTATTTTTTACGTGTTGCCAATGACAGGAGAATATACCAGATAATGACCGCTGCTATACCGCTTAACTGGAAAATGATAAGCAATGGCAGACTGACAATCAGAAATATATAACTGACTTTGTTGTGTCCCCAAGACAAATCTTTAAACTTCAATGAGAACATTGGCAGTTCTGCGACAAGCAGTAATGACATGACTACCACTAATACAAAAAGATAGATAGCATTAAAATTGTCGGATATTAAAAAAGAATGTCCTCCTACAGCCAGTGAAGCCCAGAATAATGCATTGGCAGGCGTAGGCATGCCGATAAAAGAACTGGTCTGGCGTTCGTCTATATTAAATTTGGCTAGTCTTAATCCCGAGAATACAGCAATCAGAAAAGCTGTGTATGGCATAATGCCTGCTACCGGCATTAAAAAATCCGGATAATATACTTCCTTGAACAAGGAAAAAGCAATGGCTGCCGGAGCCAGTCCGAATGTAATGTCATCAGCCAGTGAGTCTAGTTCTTTACCGATAGGAGATGATACATGTAGCAAACGTGCGGTCATTCCATCAAAGAAATCGAACATAGCACCTAATACAATGAATAATAAGGCTTCCTTATAATTGCCATGAAAAGCCATATACGCAGCTATACAACCTGAAAACAAGTTGCAGCTTGTAAGTGTATTGGGAATATTGCGAACGATTGCGTTTGCCATGTTTTTGCTTCCTTCCTGTATTACTTTAATTTTGCTATGACAGTCTGATTACCTGTTGTCTTTTGCCCCATCTTAACGCACACTTCAGTTCCCAGAGGCAAATATACGTCTACACGTGATCCGAATTTTATGAATCCCATGTGTTCGTCAATGTAGCAGTCTTCTCCTTTTTCTGCATAAGTAACGATACGGCGTGCTACTGCTCCCGCAATCTGTCTGGCCATGACCGTATGTCCTTCCGGAGTATCTATTACCACCATAGAGCGTTCGTTTTCTGTACTCGCTTTCGGTAACCATGCTTTCATGAAACGTCCGTTATGATGATCAACGTGACGAATAACTCCATCTACCGGATACCAGTTGGCATGAACGTTTGTAATATCCATAAAGATAGAAATCATCAGACGACGGTCATGAAAATATTCATGCTCATCTACTTCCTCTATCACAACGATACGACCATCGGCAGGGGCTACGACAATTTTTCTGTTTCACCATCGAACAGACGGATAGGGCAACGGAAAAATTGCCATCAGCAGGTAAAGAATGATGCTGGCAAAAGCTATGATGTAGAAAGGCATTTTGCACTCTAATCCCCAATACAATGCTGCGTTGACAATAAGCAATAAAAGTGCGCTGGTGATTAGAATGTGAGTACCTTCCCGGTGTAATCTTATTTTCTTTATCTTTTTTATTTTGTTCAATCGGGTCATAACAAAGTTTATTTATCGTGCAAAAATATATTTAATTTAAAAACCTGCCAAATAAACAACCGTTAGAATTGTCCTTTATGCCTTTTTTTTACTAAAAAGTATTCATTCGTTACAAGTTTTATCGTTTGTAGTTGGTTGTTCTCCGAAAGCTCGGTATCTTTGAACTCTGTTTTTAATAATGAAAATATGCAAGATTTTGTTCATTTGCACGTCCATACTCAATATTCTATTCTCGATGGTCAGGCATCAATTCCCCGTTTAGTAGATAAAGCCATAGCCAACGGCATGCGAGGCATTGCTGTTACCGATCATGGTGATATGTTCGGTATAAAGGAATTCTTCAATTATGTAAATAAGAAGAATGGCGGGACCAACGGTGAAATAAAGGATTTGAAGAAAAAGATAGCTGCACTGGAAAGTGGAAAAGCTGAGTCGGAGAATCCGGAAGCCGACCTTGCTGCTTGCCGTGAACAGTTGGAAGCTGCCAAGAAGAAGCTCTTCAAGCCGATTATCGGTTGTGAAATGTATGTCGCACGCCGTCGTCTGACTGATAAGGAAGGAAAGGCTGACCAGAGTGGATACCACCTGGTGGTACTTGCTAAAACCTGAAGGGTTATCACAACCTTATCAAACTGGTATCGAAAGCATGGACCGAGGGATTCTATATGCGTCCGCGTACCGACCGTGTGGAACTGGAAAAATATCACGAAGGACTGATTGTCTGTTCGGCATGTTTGGGTGGAGAGATTCCACGCCGCATTACGGCAGGTCAGTTTGCAGAGGCAGAAGAAGCTATCCAGTGGTATAAGAATCTGTTTGGCGATGATTTTTATCTTGAACTTCAGCGTCACAAGGCTACTGTACCTCGTGCAAATCATGAAACTTACAAGCTTCAGGAAGTTGTAAATCAAAAATTGGTAGAGTATTCAAAAAAATATAATATCAAACTGGTGTGTACAAACGATGTACACTTTGTCGATGAAGAAAATGCTGAAGCACACGACCGTCTAATCTGTTTGAGTACGGGTAAGGATCTGGACGATCCTAACCGTATGCTTTATACCAAACAGGAGTGGATGAAAACCCGTGAAGAAATGAACGAAGTGTTTGCCGATGTGCCCGAAGCACTGGCGAATACTTGCGATATATGCGATCAGGTAGAGTTTTATTCGATCGATAATGCGCCTATCATGCCTACTTTTGCCATTCCCGAAGATTTCGGAACAGAAGAGGAATATCGAAAGAAATTCACCGAAAAAGATTTGTTCGATGAATTTACCCAAGATGAAAATGGCAATGTGGTCATGGATGAAGCGTCGGCAAAGGCCAAGATTGAGCGACTGGGAGGTTACGAAAAGCTGTATCGTATCAAGCTGGAAGCCGATTATCTGGCAAGCTGGTATACGACGGAGCACGCCGCCGTTATGGTGAGCATCTGGAAGATGAAGTAAAAGAACGTATCAAGTTCGAACTTCATATCATGAAACCATGGGTTTCCCGGGTTACTTCCTTATTGTACAGGACTTTATTTCTGCGGCCCGCAATCAACTTGATGTATCTGTCGGTCCGGGACGTGGATCAGCAGCCGGTTCGGCTGTAGCCTACTGTCTGGGTATTACGCAGATCGACCCTATCAAATACGATTTGCTGTTCGAGCGTTTCCTGAACCCTGACCGTATTTCTTTGCCTGATATCGATGTCGACTTCGATGATGACGGACGAGGACGCGTGTTGAATTGGGTAACTGAGAAGTACGGACAGGAAAAGGTTGCTCATATTATTACATACGGTACGATGGCTACCAAGCTTGCCATTAAGGATGTAGCACGTGTACAGAAATTGCCTCTTTCGGAGTCCGACCGTTTGTGTAAGCTTGTACCCGATAAGATTCCTGATAAGAAACTTAACTTGCCCAATGCAATAGCCTATGTGCCCGAGCTTCAGGCAGCCGAAGTATCGTCGGACCCTGTGCTTCGTGATACCATTAAGTACGCCAAGATGTTGGAAGGAAACGTCCGCAATACGGGTGTACATGCCTGTGGTACTATTATCTGCCGTGACGATATTACTGACTGGGTTCCTGTCAGTACGGCCGACGATAAAGAAACCGGCGAGAAGATGCTCGTTACCCAGTATGAAGGTTCGGTTATTGAAGATACGGGACTGATCAAGATGGACTTCCTGGGGCTGAAGACACTCTCCATCATCAAGGAAGCTCTCGAAAATATTAAGCAGAGTAAAGGAATTATCCTGAATATAGACGAGATACCTATCGACGACCCTGCTACTTACCGCCTTTATAGTGAGGGTAGAACCATCGGTACGTTCCAGTTCGAATCGGCTGGTATGCAGAAATATCTTCGTGAACTTCAGCCGACTACGTTCGAGGATTTGATTGCCATGAACGCCCTTTACCGTCCGGGACCGATGGATTATATCCCCGACTTTATCGACCGTAAGCAAGGACGTAAGCCTATCGAGTACGATATTCCCGTCATGGAGAAGTATCTGAAAGATACATACGGTATTACTGTCTATCAGGAGCAGGTGATGTTGCTGTCGCGTCTGCTTGCCGACTTTACCCGTGGTGAATCGGATGCCTTGCGTAAGGCGATGGGTAAGAAGTTGCGCGACAAGCTGGATCATATGAAGCCTAAGTTTATCGAGGGAGGTAAGAAAAACGGTCATGATCCGAAGATTCTGGAAAAGATCTGGGCAGACTGGGAAAAATTTGCTTCCTACGCCTTCAATAAGTCGCATGCTACCTGCTATTCGTGGGTTGCCTATCAGACTGCTTATCTGAAAGCCAACTATCCGTCGGAATATATGGCGGCTACCATGAGCCGTAACATTTCGAACATTACCGAAATTACCAAACTGATGGACGAAAGTAAGGCTACCGGGGTGAACGTACTGGGTCCTGATGTAAACGAAAGTAGCCTGAAATTCTCTGTAAACCGTCATGGAGATATCCGTTTCGGACTGGGAGCTATTAAGGGAGTGGGAGAATCTGCTGTACAAAGCATCTTGACCGAACGGCAGAAAAACGGACCGTTTAAAGATATCTTCGACTTTGTGCAGCGTGTGAATCTTTCGGCATGTAACCGTAAGAATATCGAAAATCTGGCTTTGGCCGGAGCATTCGACAGCTTCCCGAACATTCATCGCGAAGACTTCTTTGTAAAGAATGCCAAAGACGAAACATTTGTCGAAGTACTGGTGCGTTATGGAAACAAATATCAGATGGATAAGGCAGCTGCCGCCAATTCGTTGTTTGGTGGTGAGCATGAGGTGGAAATAGCTACTCCCGAAATTGTCCGTGCATCGGCATGGAGCGATCTGGAACGCTTGAACAAAGAGCGTGAACTAGTAGGTATTTATCTGTCTGCACATCCGCTGGATGAGTTTTCTGTAATACTTGAAAATGTATGCAATACCCATATGGCACAACTGTCTGATCTGACTCCGTTGCAGAATCATGACCTGACACTGGGAGGTATCGTAACCGGTGTACGCGAAGGATATACCAAAACAGGAAAACCTTTTGGCGTGGCAAAAGTGGAAGACTATTCCGGTACGACCGAATTTGCATTTTTTGGCAATGAATGGGTAGAAAAGAAAAACTTTTTTGCCGAAGGAATGTTTTTATTTATGCACGGTAAGTGTCAGCCTCGCCAGTGGAAGCAGGAAGAATGGGAAGTGAAGATCAATAACATCGAACTGCTGTCGGAAGTAAAAGACCGGCTGATAGAAAAGCTGACGGTTACCGCTCCTTTGTCTGCTGTCAACGAGAGATGATTATGGAGCTGAGTTCGCTGGTAAAAGAAAATCCTGGAAATGCCGAACTGTACTTCTATATCCGAGATGAAGACGGACAGATGTATGTCAATCTGATGTCACGTACAATGAAAATATCAGTACGAAAAGACATTGTAAATTATTTAAAAAGTCAGCCATTGTTGGACTATAAAATAAATTAGTATATATTTGCGTATATAATTGAATAACCTAAACAACTAGAATTATGGCATTGAACATTAAAGATGACAATTTTGAAGCTATTGTAGCAGAAGGAAAACCTGTAGTATTGGATTTCTGGGCTACTTGGTGTGGACCTTGTAAGCAGATTGCTCCTTACATCGAAGAATTGGCAGAAGAGTATAAAGATACTGTAAACATCGGTAAATGTGATGTAGACGATAACGCTGATCTTCCTGCACAGTTTGGTGTACGTAATATTCCTACCGTATTGTTCATCAAGAACGGTGAAGTGGTAGACAAACAGGTTGGTGCTACTACAAAGGCTGCTTTGAAAGAAAAAGTTGAAGCTTTATTGAAATAAAATAACTTAAAACGCGCTAAGACTATGGGAATGGAGGACGATTTCTTGTTGGAAGATGAGGACGATGAAAAAACCATCGAGTTTATTAAGAACTATTTGCCTCAGGATTTGAAAGAGAAGTTTACAGACGACGATTTGTATTACATTCTCGACTTGATAGTAGACTATTATACAACCAGCGGATGTCTGGACGCTCAACCTGACGAAGAAGGTTACATCAACATCGACCAGGATGAAATTGTAAACTACATAGTCAAAGAGGCTGCAAAAGACGGTATGGGACCTTTCGAACCCGACGATGTGTTCTTTGTAGTTCAGGGCGAAATGGAATATGGAAATTCATTGGGACAAGTCGATTGATTTGTCAGCAAGAAATAAGGAAAAAGAGGCTTTCTTCAAAAATGTACTGCACCCCAAAAGTTAGACACAAAACTTTTGGGGTGTTTTTTATGAAGTACAGTTATGAACAACGGCTTATTATCGTTAGCCGGGTAAAACAAGGAGAGTTAATAGCTCATTTGTCAAAGGA
>ENA-OQHA01001210-OQHA01001210.1-human-gut-metagenome-genome-assembly--contig:-NODE-1210-length-10367-cov-1.670410_pt1 | contig 10367 bp, 20 predicted proteins | sample MGYA00242558_ERZ504707 | MGnify/ENA primary metagenome ERZ504707 (study PRJEB26092, sample SAMD00036197) | human gut metagenome | host: Homo sapiens | study: EMG produced TPA metagenomics assembly of... | reverse complement strand
TTCCTCCTCCATGGCCAGCGTCTGCGCCAGCACCCTGTCCCTGATGGATGCCGGCGTGCCCATTAAGGCTCCGGTTTCCGGCGTAGATGGGTCTGGTCAAGGAAGGCGAACACTTCACCATCCTCACCGATATCCAAGGGCTGGAAGATGCGCTGGGCGATATGGACTTTAAGGTTGCTGGTACTGCCAAAGGCATTACCGCCATCCAGATGGATATCAAGATTGACGGCATCAACAAGGAAATCTTCCAGCAAGCCCTGGCCCAAGCCAAAAAAGGCCGTGCTTCATCCTGGGCAAGATGCTGGAATGCATCTCCGAACCCCGCAAGGAACTGAAGAAGTACGCTCCCAAGATTACCACCCTGAAGGTGAACCCGGACAAGATCAAAGATATCATTGGACCTGGGGGCAAGGTAATCAAGAAGATTGTGGAAGAAACGGGTGCCAAGATCGATATCGAAGACGATGGTACTGTTTACATTGCAGCCGTGAACTCCGAATCTGCTGACAAGGCCATTGCCACCATCAAAGGCATTACTGCTGAACCGGAAGTGGGCAAGATCTACACCGGTAAGGTAACCCGCATCATGAACTTCGGCGCATTTGTGGAATTCATGCCCGGCCGTGAAGGTCTGGTACACATTTCCCAACTGGCCAAGGAACGGGTGGAAAAGGTGGAAGACGTGGTCAGCGTCGGCGACGAAATCGTCGTGAAACTGGTGGAAATCGACAGCAAGGGCCGGATGAACCTGTCCAGAAAAGCTGCTCTGTAAGTTTAGACAAAAAAGACTTCCTGGAACTCCGTAAGGAGCGCCAGGAAGTCTTTTTGCGTAAGAAGGGGCAGGGAAGGGGACTGCTGACAAAGCGTCCTAAAATGGTAGAATTATAAAGATAGCCCTGTTTTCAGGGTATGGGAAAGAAAAACAGGGAACGGCGTTCCCTATCAGCTGGTATAAAGGAGTAGGAATATGCGTGTAAATGGCAGCGGCGGCAGTTTTGTGCAGCAGGCTTTTCAGATTCCCCTGGAGGCTGCCTGGCAGCTGGGCTTATGGTCATTGCCGATATGGGCATTGAGGCAGAAAGCCAGGACGATCAGCAGCATCTGTTTTCTGGGTCCCTGCTGACGGAAGAAAAAAGCTTTCTGTTTGGCCGGCCCAAGCGGAAATTCGTGACGTTTGCGGTGCAGCCGCTGGAGGAGGGCTGCCAGGTGATTGTGGACATCCACAAAAACACCTGGAGGTGTACAGCCTGACGCCCCAAACCGGGAAACCAAGCAGTTCATGGAGCTGTTCCAGCAGAAGGTGGACGCCTATCTGCACCAGCGGATCTGCAGCCCGGTGCGGTCAGGCCGTGGCAGTGGGCATGGCCTTTTGCCCCTACTGCGGGCAGAAGCTGGACTAGGGCAGAAGGGTAGGCGCAGCCCAAACTGCGCAACAAAAAAGGACCAGTTGTCAATGACAAACTGATCCCTCAGCTTTATAGCTTAGATGCGCGGGTTACCTTGCCGGAACGTAAGCAGCGAGTGCAAACGTTGATGCTTTTTACTTCACCGTCTACCACCGCTTTAACCTTTTGTACGTTAGGTTTCCAAGAAACGTTTTACATGTCTATTGAATGGCTGACGTTGTTACCGGACAGCTCACCTTTGTTGCAGATTTCACAGATGCATGCCATGGTCCCACCTCCTTCTAGTTATAAGGCAATGCTTTACATTTTTTTAAATCAGTGTATCTATTCTAACATATACGCTTAGTTTTATGCAAGTATATTTTCAGCAAGAGGAGAGAAAAAAGATGTGGTGGCAGGAACCCATTACCAAATTAAAAGGCATCGGGCCCAAAAAAGCCCTGGAATTCGAAAACTTGAACATACAAACCATTGGGATCTGCTGAACCATTTTCCCCGGCAGGGCTGCTACCTGGACTATTCCCATGTAAAAACCATCAAGGAATTGACACGGACGGGGAAATGCAGGCTGTTCAAGGGACGGATTGTCCGGCTGAACCAGCGGCGCAGCGCCCGGAATATGAAATACGCCACGGTTACCGTAGGGGACGACACGGGCTTTGCGGAAGTGATGCTGTTCGGACCCCAGGTGTACGGGGTGCGGTTTTTGAAAAACGGGGAGGAGGTACTGGTCATCGGCAAGGTGACCCAGGGCCGCACGGCCAAAAGCGTGACCAATGCTTCCCTGTCGGCGGTAAAGGAGGAGCAGCAGGCGGCGCCTGGGATTTTGCCCACCTATGCCCTCACCGGCGGCCTGAGCCAGAACCAGGTGCGCAGCGCCGTAAAGCAGGCCCTGGCTTTGGCCAAAAAGGAACTGCCCGAGTGCCTGCCGGCGCCCATTATGGAGAAATACCATTTTCTGGGTCGCTACGAAGCCCTGCGGAACATCCATTTTCCCAGTTCTCCCAAACGCCTGGACGAGGCTACCCGGCGCTTTGTTTTTGAGGAACTGTTCTTTCTCCAGTGCGGGCTGCTGCACCACCGGACGAAAATCAAACAGGAAAACAGCGGCATCAAAATGAGCCCCAACGGAAAGCTGTGGCTCCAGGTGAAGCACAACCTGGGGTTTGAGCTGACCGCCAGCCAGAAAAAGGCCTGGCAGGAAATTGACGACGATATGCAGGGCACGGAACCCATGAACCGGCTGGTCCAGGGGGATGTAGGCTCCGGCAAAACGGCGCTGGCCCTTCTGCCATGGCCAAGGCCGTGGAAAATGGCTACCAGACCTGCCTGACTGGCGCCTACGGAAATCCTGGCAGAGCAGCACTACAAGGAAATGCAGAAGGTGCTGGAACCGGCGGGCATCCATACGGCCCTGCTTACCGGCAGCCTGAGCGCCAAGCAGCGCCGGGAAGTGCTGGAAGGCCTGGCGGACGGCAGCATCCAGGCGGTGGTGGGCACCTACGCCCTGATTCAGGACGCAGTGGTGTTCCAGTCCCTGGCTCTGGTCATCACCGACGAGCAGCACCGGTTTGGCGTCGGCCAACGCAACGCCCTACGCGCGAAGGGCCCCGGTGCGGACCTGCTCGTTATGACGGCCACGCCTATCCCGCGCACGTTGGCGCTCTCGGTCTATGGCGACCTGGATACGAGCATCATCCGCCATCGTCCAATTCCGGGTCGCCGGCGTGACGACGCGCGTCCTCACCGAGTCGAGTCGCGACCTGGCCTATGGCGCCATCCGTGAGGCGCATGAAAAGGTCAGCAGGCTACGTGATTTGCCCGCTCGTGGAGCCGAGTGACTCGGCCGATGAGCTGGAAGACGTGCCCGGTATTGCCCGCGACGATGAGGGCCGCGTGACGGTTCCCGTGCCGCTGCACGATACGGCGACCGAGCTCGATCGCCTGCGTCTGGCGTTGCCGGGCCTTGCCATCGAGCGCCTTCACGGCCGTATGCCAGCGGGGGAGAAGGACCAGGTTATTGATGCCTTTAAGCGTGGCGAGATTGACGTGCTCGTCTCGACTACGGTGGTCGAGGTGGGCGTCGACGTGCCTAACGCCACCGTCATGGTCATCGAGAACGGCGAGCGCTTGGTTTGGCTGCCTGCACTAGCTGCGCGGTCGCGTGGGCCGCGGCAGTGTGTCGGCACGTGCCTGGTCATGACGCACTCCAAGGGCAACGGCGGCGCGTCGCCAGCACAAGATCGCCTGCAATCGCTCGAAAAACTTCGGATGGTTTTACGCTTGCCCAGATGGACCTGCGTCTGCGTCACGAGGCGAAATCCTGGGTTACCGTCAGCACGGCGGCGTGACCTTGCGCTTTGTGGACCTGGACGCCGATGAGACCTTATCGAATGGGCCATTTGGACGCGGTCGAGCTCTTGCGGTATGCTTGCACCCTTGACTCCGTGGCGACGCGCCCCCTGCGCGATGCGGTCGCCATGCGATATCGACACATTTTTAAGGAGGTCAGCGGAGGATGAGAATCATCGGCGGTGAATGGCGCGGTCGCAAAATCGAAGAGCCGCGCGGTCGCGATGTTACGCGTCCGACGACCGACCGCGTGCGCGAAGCGTGCGCATCCATGGTCCTATCGGCCTTTGACTTTGATTTGGACGAGGTCCGCGTACTGGATGCCTTTGGCGGCTCCGGTGCCCTAGGCATTGAGATGCTCTCGCGGGGAGCCCGTTCGCTCACGACGTTCGAGATCGATCGCAATGCCGCGAGGCTCATTACCAAGAATATCGAGTCGCTCTGCCGCGATCGCGCGCGTTGGCGTGTGGTGACGGGCGATGTCCTTGCGAGCGCTTCGCGCGGCCGCGTGCCGGGCGGCCCCTTTGATCTGGTCTTGCTCGACCCGCCCTATGCTTTTGGTGCCGAGCCGGTCGATGAGCTGCTGCAGAACCTGGCCCAGCAGGGTTTGCTTGCACCTGGCGCTTATGCCTGTTTGAGCATGCCGCCGCCGATGCGGGCGCGCATCCGGCAGGCTTTGAGATCGTGCGCGAGAAGCGCTACGGCATTACCTCGGTCGACCTGCTTCGTTGGGTCGGCGATGACGATGGTGAGGAAGATTGCACCGGCACCGATGCTCACAACAACGATGCCATGACGGTTCAGGAGAACGCCCATGAGTGACACCATCAACCGCGTGATCGTCCCGGGCACCTTCGATCCCATCACGTTTGGCCATATCGATGTGATCCGCCGCGCCCGCCGCATCTTTCCCAGCGTGATCGTCGCTGTTGCCGAGTCGCAGGGTAAAAACGGTGTGGGCACCACGTTTATGCTCGATGAGCGCGTGGCGCTGGCCCGCGAGGCGCTCGGTGATATCGACGGCGTCGAGGTCCTGCCCTTTACCGGCCTCTTGGTCGACTTCGCTCGCGAGCAGGGGGCGGGGGCCGTGGTCAAGGGCCTGCGCGCCATGACCGACTTGAGTACGAGCTGCAGCAGGCAGATCTCAACTATCGCTTGGATAACGAGCTGGAGTCCATCTTTGTCATGAGTGCGCCGCAGTACGGCTATATCTCGAGCTCGGTCGTTCGCCAGATCGCCTCACTCGGCAGCGATGTATCGACGTTTGTCCCGCCCAACGTGGTCGAAGCGCTCAGACATCGCTTTTCGTGACGTTTTTTATTGCCTGGTGGCATGTGGTAAACTACCACGATGATATGTTACCTATGAAAGGAGACCGGATGCCGGGCGAGAATTTTCCTGGCGATAGGATCGTCAGCTTGGTCGATGAGCTCGAAGGGCTGATCGAGGAAGCCAAGCCGCCTTTCGGCAAGAACGCTCAGTTCAAGGTCATCGACGCCGACGTGTTCTTCAACATCCTCGACGAGATCCGCATGAGCTATCCCGAGGAGTGCAGAAGTCCCGCCGTATCCTTAAGGAGCGCGAGGAGCTTATGGCTTCCGCCGCCGCTCAGGCCGATTCCATCATCGCCGACGCTCAGCAGCAGGCCCTCACCATTGCCGGTGAGCAGGAGATCGTCCGCTTAGCCCAGCAGCAGGCCGACGACATCCGCGATCGTGCCCAGCAGTACGAGCGCGAGACGCGTTATGCTGCCGAGGACTACGCAGAGCAGGTCTTTACGCACCTGGAGGAGAACCTCAAGAGCCTGACCGGCACCGTTACCCGTTGCCGTCAGCAGCTCAACGAGGGTGCCGCCCAACAGAATGGTCAGTGGTAATGGCTGAGTTCCCGAGCGTTACCGTCGATCTTTCCGAGCAGCTCGAGTTTCCCGGAGATTCGTATCCGCTGACCGGCAAGGTCGATGTCGCCACCTACACGGTGGGCGAGAAGGAGTACCAGCTACAGGACGGCATCGACTACGACGTTGTCTTTACCAATGCCGGTACCGGTGTCTTGCTCACGGGCATGGTCCGCGCGCACGCCACCGGCGAGTGCGACCGTTGCCTGGAGCCCGCTTCGTTTGATATCGCCGGCGAGATCGAGGAGTTCTACCTCTTCGAGGAGCCCGAGGATCCCGAGCCTTCGAGGACGGCTACGAGCTCCTGGGTGAGGACCGCATCGTCGATCTGGGTGAGCCCATCAACGACGCGGTCGTCATGGACACGCCGTTTGTGGTGCTCTGCAAGCCCGATTGCCGCGGTCTGTGTCCCACTTGCGGTTGCAATCTCAACGTCGAGCAATGCGATTGCGCCGCACAGGCAGAGGCAGAATGGGCCGCTGCCACGGAAAATCCATTTGCAGCATTGAAGAATCTTAAGCTCGATGAGTAAAACTGTGGTAGTATCGCTACTTGCGCGTAATCGCCACACTGGATAGTTCATAAGGAAGGTCACTATGCCCGTACCTAAACAAAAGCAGGGTCGTATCCGCACTCACACCCGTCGTTCCGCCAACATGAAGATCTCGCTGCGGCTCAGTCCACGTGCCCCCGTTGCGGCGCTGTCAAGCTTCCGCACACGTGTGCCCCAGCTGCGGTTTCTATAAGGACCGCGAGGTTATCGTTACCGAGTAACGGTATACTCTGGATGCGATGCCGTTCCAAATGGAACCACAATGCCCGGCTCAATGAGTCGGCCATTTTTGTATAAGGAGTATGTATATGAGTAACGTTCGCGTTTGTGTAGACGTTGTGGGCGGAGACGAGAAACCTCAGGTTGTTCTCGATGGTATCGAGCTGCACTTGCCGCCGATCCCGATATCGAGGTCCTGGCAGTCGGTCCCGCCGAAATCGTCAATCTCTTTGCCGCGGCCCATGCACGTGTGGAGGCTCTGGAAGCCCCTGACATTATCGCCATGGATGACGATCCCATTCGCGCCGTGATGACCAAGCGCAAGTCCTCGATCGTGCTTGCCTGCCGCGCCATCAAAAAGGGCAACGCGGACGCGTTTTTCTCCGCCGGCTCCACCGGCGCCATGACCGCTGCCGCGACCGCCTACGTGACGCCGTTTAGGTATCAGCCGAAGGCAAGAAGCAGCCGGTGCGCCCCTGTTTGACCAATGCGCTGCCCAATCGCGCCGGCGGTCTGACGGTGCTGTGCGATATGGGCGCCAACCCCGATGTCGAGGTCGACGACATGGTGCGTTTTGCCCAGATGGGTAGCGCCTATGCCCGCGTTGTCCTGGGCATCGAGCATCCTCGCGTGGGCCTGCTTGCCAATGGCACCGAGGATGAGAAGGGTTCCAACTTTACCAAGCCTGCTTCCCGGCCATGAAAGCCGCCGTTCCCGGCTTTGTGGGCAACTGCGAAGGCACCGACCTCACCTCGGGCAATTTCGATGTCGTTGTTGCCGACGGCATGTCGGGCAATATCGCTCTCAAGGCTACCGAGGCGCTGCCAAGTTTTTGCTACAGGAGCTCAAGGGCGCCTTTATGGCCTCGCTCGGCACCAAGATCGCCGCGCTGCTCATCAAAAGCAGATGCGCGAGATTAAGGCCAAGCTCTCTGGTGATGCCAAGGGCGGCGCGATTCTTTTGGGCCTGCGTGGAGTGGTCCTGATCGGCCATGGCGCCACATCGGTCGAGGCTGTTAAAAACGGTACGCTCGCGGCGGCCGAAGCCGTGCGCGCGGGGCTGGTCGAGAACGTCGCCAACTCCATGGACGGCATCGTTTTGTAAGAGCGAGTTAGAGCGCTGTTATGTGCCTCGCGGCCTGCTTCGTGGGTAGAATCAGAACCGTGTCTTGGTACCGCCGGGCGGTACCATTCTTTGGTATTCATGCACTATGAGAGGAAGCGCTATGGACCGCTCCGAAATCTTCGACAAGATCGCCGAGGTCGCTGCTGACGTTCTGGGCGTCGATGTTGCCGAAATTAGCGATGAGACCACCTTTGACGACCTCGATGCCAACTCGCTCGAGCGCCTGCAACTGGTTACGGCTATCGAGGACGAGTTCAATCTCGAGATCGATGACGAGACCCTGCTCTCGCTCAACTCTGTCGCCGACGCCGTCGACGCGATCGAAAACGCCAGGGAGGCTTAGGTCTTGGCTTTATCCGAACGACTTACGCGCGCCCAGGAGATTCTGGGCCACGAGTTCAATGACAAGGTGCTGCTGCGCGCGGCCCTTACGCATCCTTCGGCCGTCGAGGGCCAGCCAGTCTCGGCAAGCTACGAGCGCTTGAGTTCTTGGGTGATTCCATTTTGGGCGCCGTTGTCGCACGCTCCCTGTTTGTGTCCTATCCGGAGTTTGACGAGGGCAAGCTCACGCGCCTGAAGGTGTCCCTTGTCTCGGGCGCCACGCTGTCCGAGGTGTCGCACGAGCTGGGTATCGATGACATCATCATCTTTGGTGCCTCCGAGACCGGTACCGGCGCGCGCGGCCTGCACTCGGCGCTCGAGAACGTCTACGAGTCGCTCGTGGGCGCGCTGTATCTGGACGCCGGCTGGGATGCCGCGGCGGAGTTTATCCACCGTACGCTTAAGCCACATTTGGCATCCGAGCGTGCCGAGCACCCTGCGAACCCCAAGTCGTATTTGCAGGAGTGCGTGCAGGCCGACGGCCACGAGCCCCCGCGTACAAGCTGGTCGGCTCCGAGGCCCTGCGCATGCGCCCACCTTTACCGCCGTGGTGTTGATCGATGGTATTCGCCAGGGTCGCGGCTCCGGCTCCTCAAAGAAGGAAGCCGAGGGAGCCGCTGCGCTCGAGGCACTTGACCGCATGGGCTACACCACCAACGGCGTGATTCTCAACAAGAAGCCTGTTTAAGCGAGGAACCGTGTATCTCAAGTCCCTCACGCTCAAAGGGTTCAAGTCGTTTGCCGACCGCGCCCATATGACGTTTGAGCCGGGCCTGACCGTCATCGTCGGTCCCAACGGCTCGGGAAAATCGAACATCTCTGACTCGATTCTGTGGGTCCTGGGCGAGCAGAGCGCCAAGCAGCTGCGCGGCCAGGCCATGGAGGATGTCATCTTCTCGGGCTCGTCAGCGCGCAAGCCGGTGGGTGTCGCCGAGGTCACGCTGGTGCTCGATAACTCGGACCATATGCTGCCCGTCGACTTTGACGAGGTCGCCATCACCCGTCGTATGTATCGCTCGGGCGAAAGCGAGTACCTCATCAACTCGAGTCCGTGCCGCCTGATGGACATTCAGGACATCCTGCACGATTCGGGCTTGGGCAAGGATACGCATTCCATCATCAGCCAGGGCAAGCTCGACGCCATTTTGCAGAGCCGCCCCGAGGAGCGCCGCGCCCTCATCGAGGAGGCCGCCGGCATTTCCAAGCACAAACGCCGCAAGGAGCGTGCGCTCAAAAAGATTAAGTCGATGGACGAGCACCTGACGCGTGCCCGCGACATCAATAAGGAAATCGCCCGTCAGCTGCGACCGCTGGAGCGTCAGGTCGATCGTGCGCGCAAGTACAAAGAGCTGTCCTCGCGCGCGAACGAGCTTACGCAGATGCTAGCCGTCGACGAGCTGCGTTCGCTGCAGTCGCAGTGGAACGACTTGGAGAGCCGCTCCAAGGAAGGTGCCGCCGAGCTGGAGCTTGCACAGTACCGCATGGGCGAAAAGGAGCGCGAGCTCGAGAAGCTCCAGGTTATGCTCGAGGAAAAGGGCCTGTTTGTGGGCGATCTGGGTGAGCAGCGCCGCCATATGCAAGACGTGGTCGGTCGCATTAACTCCGATATGCGCCTGCTCGAGGAAAAGGGCCACAACATGGTGTCGCGCCTCTCCGACATGCGCGGCCAGATTTCGAGCTCCGAGCATCAGCGTCGTCGCGTGGTCGAGGAGCTCGAGGATGCACGTGCGCAGCTTGAGGAAGTGACCGGCGCGCACATGCAGGCCCAGGAGGACGTGACGCCGCCGGACCTGCCGCCGCCGAGCTCCACGAGCGTCGCGTTGCGCTCGACAATCAGATTTCGCAGCTTACGCGTGAGCAACGCGATGTGCAGCGTGTGGCCGATAACGCGGCGCTCGAACTCGCTAAGGTGAAGGACTCGCTGAGCAACGCCGAGGTCGAGGACAACATGTACGCCTCACGCCTGGAGCAGATCGACGAGCAGCTCGAGGAAGTCACGGCCTCACTCGAGAGCCGTCGCGACCGCGCGAGGAGCTCGACAGTGCACTTGATCAGGCCCGTCAAGCCAGATTGATGCTCGCGAGGCTACCGAGGTCGCCCGTGCAGCCCTTAAGGACCTGCGTGCCCGCGAGAGCGAGGCGCGCAACAAACTGTCCGAGGTGCGCTCGGAGCTTGCCAGCCAAAAGAAGCTCGATGCCCGCATGGCTGACAGCTCGCCGCTGGTGAGCCGTCTGATGGGTGCGCTGGGCGACGATGTCTCGGGTCGTCTGGGCGACGTGCTCGAGGCCCCGCGTGAGCTTGAGGGCCTGGTTGAGCAATTGCTCGCCGGCGATATCGATGCGCTGCTGTTCGACGATGCGTCCGCGCTTGAGCGTGCCGGTCGTGCCGCTCTGGACCAGAAGAAGGCTCGGGCGAGGCGCTGCTGGTCGCGCGC
>ENA-OQHA01001209-OQHA01001209.1-human-gut-metagenome-genome-assembly--contig:-NODE-1209-length-10377-cov-2.153561_pt1 | contig 10377 bp, 14 predicted proteins | sample MGYA00242558_ERZ504707 | MGnify/ENA primary metagenome ERZ504707 (study PRJEB26092, sample SAMD00036197) | human gut metagenome | host: Homo sapiens | study: EMG produced TPA metagenomics assembly of... | reverse complement strand
AAGCCAAGAGCCTTGGCAAAGCTGAATGAAATGAAGAATATTACGCTAAAAATGTATGATGTGGAAGCTGCCGATAATGGATTTCATACCAAAGGATACATTTTCAAGAAAGAAGAAGTTTATAGAATTATCCTTGGTAGCTCCAATATGACAAGCGCAGCGCTTACCAGCAACATAGAGTGGAATACAAAGATTATATCGACTGAGCAGGGTGAAGTAGCAAGTGAGATTGTAAAAGAATTCAATTCATTTTGGAAGTCAGAGTATGCTTTGGATTTTGAAACCTTTTATGAAATTTACAAAGCACGCTACGAGATCATCAAACATCAACGAGAAGAGGCTAAAAAAGACAGGATTCCGTCTTTTGAAAAATATAAATTAAAGCCGAATTCCATGCAGGAAGAATTCATTGTTAATCTTCGAAAAATCATTGAAAAGGGTGAGAAAAGAGCATTATTGATTTCGGCTACGGGAACTGGAAAAACATATGCATCAGCATTTGCAATGCGTGAATTAGGTTTCAAGAGAGTATTATTTCTTGTTCACCGGGCGCAGTTAGCCAAACAAGCCAAGAAGTCTTTTGAGCGGGTGTTTAATAATTCCGTTTCCATGGGCATCGTAGGCGATGGAAAACACGAATATGACTGCGATTTTGTATTTGCTATGGTAGAGACGCTAAATAGAGATCAACATTTGTTCCAATATGAAAAAGATGCATTTGATTGTATCATTCTCGATGAAGCACACCATAGTCCAGCGAATACCTATCAGAAAGTAATGAACTATTTTGAACCACAGTTATTTTTAGGTATGACAGCTACGCCGGATAAACGGGATGATCATATAGAAGGGCGAAATGTCTATGAACTTTCCATCATCAAATAGCACATGAAATTCGATTACAGAAAGCAATGGAAGAGCACTTGCTGTGTCCATTTCATTATTTTGGAATCAGTGATATTGCATTGATAGATGATAAAACATCTAAAGGAAAGAACCTTACAGAAAAAGATTTTAATCTTCTTACAAGTGAAGAACGCGTAGACCACATCATTGAACAGGCACAGTATTACGGCTATAGCGGAGAACGCGTGAAGGGACTGATTTTCTGCAGTAGAAATAAAGAATGCGAAACCTTGTCAAACATGTTCAATGAGCGTGGTTATAGAACACTTGCACTTAGTAATGAAACGCCGCAAAAGCTTCGAGAAACAGCATTTGAACGTTTGGCTATGAAAGAAGAGGATGCAACGGAGGAATTACAGCCCTTGGACTACATTTTCTCTGTAGATATTTTGAACGAGGGAATTGATATTGTTGAAGTCAATCAAGTCATTATGCTTCGTCCAACACAGTCACCCATTGTTTTTATCCAGCAATTGGGAAGAGGCTTGCGTAAGGCGGAAGGAAAAGAATATGTAGTGATTCTGGATTTTATCGGAAATTACAATAATAATTTTATGATTCCCGTCGCTTTATCTGGGGACAATACCTACAATGCGGATGTGATTCGGAAATATGTGATCAGTGGAAATAGTACCATTCCGGGAGCATCTACTATTCATTTTGATGAAATAGCAAAAGAAAAGATTTTTCATGCGATTGATTGCATCAAACCAAGCACCTTGAAAGAATTGATGAAAGAAGGATACGTTAATTTGAAAAACCGTCTCGGAAGACGTCCAATGCTTTTGGATTTTTATGAAAATGCGGAGATGGATCCTCTTGTAATTGTTAAGGAATACAAAACTTATTATTCTTTTGCAGAACAAATGGAGAAAAAGGAGCAGCTGTTTCGGCTGTCAGAACAGGAAAAGACAACACTGGAATATTTGTCAAAGACGATATTAAGCGGTGTAAGACCAGATGAATTGGAGATTTTGCGATTATTTTTAGAAAAAAATCAAATTACATATTCTGAAGTTATCGATAGCTGCAAAGAGCGATATGGTTATGAGATAACAACGCAAAAGATTGATCTTGCATGTGATGTTCTGAAAGGAAAATTTGTCACAAACAGCACGGAAAGAGAGAAGTTTTATCAGATTGATATTCTGGAAGCGGATGGAGAGAATCGTTTAAAGAGAATTTTAAGTTATACAGAACGCCTGGCACATAAGGATTTTTATGATCAGGTCCAGGACATTGTGGCTGTTGGTTTAGCCAGATATCAAGATAAGTACGCAAAACCATATAGAAATGGAGTGCCATTTGTACTTTATGAAAAATACTCAAGAAGAGATGTTAGTTTGCTTATGAATGCAGGCAAAGATTTGTCGTCAACAATGTATGGAATGTCGCAACTAGGAGACGATGTTTTCATTTTTGTCACGTATCATAAAGAAGAAAACACAGATGAAGAAAAAGAATATGTTGATGGAAAGCCTGATTATGCGGATGAATTCGTAGACAACGTAATTTTTAGATGGGATTCCCAAATTGATAAAAAGTTAGATGGTGCATATATGGATAAGGTTTTAAATACACCAAGAAAACATCTTTTTGTTCAAAAGACGGATGCAGAAAACAATTTTTTCTATATGGGAGAATTTGATGTCTTGGAGGCTCATGAAGCGGAAAAGAAAAATAATAGAGGCGTATTAAAACCGATTTGTAAATTAAAATTTAAAATGCAAACAGCAGTAAGAGAAGACTTATTGAGATATTTGCAGAGTGGAAAAACAATGGAGGAAAAGTAAAATGAAAACAATCAGAGTTGTTGCAGCAGTAATAAAAGCAGTAAATAAAACAGGAGAATCCATCATTTTGTAACCCAGAGAGGTTATGGAGAATTTAAAGGCGGCTGGGAATTTCCGGGAGGAAAAATCGAAAAAGGTGAGACACCGCAGGAAGCTTTGAAAAGAGAAATTATGGAAGAGTTGGATACGGAAATAGAAGTGGGAGAATATATTGATACGATTGAGTATGACTATCCGGCGTTTCACCTTTCTATGGATTGCTTTTGGTGTGAAGTTTTAAATGGAGATCTTGTATTGAAAGAACACGAAGCGGCAAAGTGGTTGACGAAAGAAAAACTGAACGAAGTAGAATGGTTACCTGCAGATATTACATTGATAGAGGAAATTAGAAAAGGAATGTAGGAACAGAAAATTAGGATATATTTCACGAAAAGTGCTGTCGAGTAGAAAATGAGTGAGGTGGAAAGAAACTATGACCTTGGAGCAAACAAAAAATTTACAGAGCAGGACGAAAATACACTGCAATATTATAATCAAAATGCGACTAAATTTATTGAAAATACAAAGAGTGTTGAGTTTCATTCCGTACAGGATAAGTTTCTTTCCTACCTTTCGGCCGGCTCTTATATTTTGGATTTTGGCTGTGGATCCGGACGCGATAGTAAATATTTTCTGGAAAAAGGTTATCGTGTCGATGCGGTAGATGGATCGGAACGAAATTTGTAAAATTACCAGAGAATATGTCAAAATTGAAGTGAAAAAAATGTTATTTTCGGAACTTTCGTTCGTAAATAAGTATGAGGGGATATGGGCGTGTTCTTCTATCTTACATCTTTCGAAAGACGAATTACAAGATGTTCTATATAAATGATGCGTGCCCTAAAGAAAGAAGGATATATTTATACTTCCTTCAAGTATGGAGAATATGAGGGATATCGTGAAGAACGATATTATACCGATTTTACAGAAAATTCTTTTGCGGCATTTATAAAAGACTTTTCAGAAATAAAGATAGTAGAATGCTGGATATCGAAAGATGTCCGTCCGGGTAGGAGTGAGGAAAAGTGGTTGAATTTGATACTTCAAAAATCGGATATAGTTTGAAACTGGATGGGAAATATTACAATACATTAGATATTGAAGGGTTTTCACACATGATGAAAGATCCGTCCTATTGTTACAAGTTTTATTGGTTGGAAGCGATTGTCCAGCTTATTGCGGAAGGCATAAAAGAAACCACTTTTGATGCGGTGATCGATGAAATGATTTGCAATGCATGGTACTCGGTCCGCGAGTTTCACATCCATCTGAGCGGAATGCCAATCGATGGACAAGTAAAAGATGGATTGGAGAGAGCTGTAAGTAAATTATCAGAACTCAGCAATCTGCCTGCAAATGCATCCAAGGTAGAAATTAAAAATGCGATTAAAAAGTATGCACTGGAATTGAAAACATCAAAAGAGCAGCTCACCAATATGGTTCCGTACAGAGCTCTTGCAGGATTTTTTGATAGAGCGGAAGAACCAGCAGATTGGGGAAGCGTACGGCGAATGACGGAATATATTGAGAGAATTAATGAGCACGTTGTGATATTACCGTATACACTGGGAACAGGGAGTAAGCTCAAAAAAGAAATATATTTTCAGCCATCTTGGACAAAGATGATTCAGGATAACACGGTATCGATTCTCGGATGGATTCAATATGAAAAGGTCAAATGGTTGCAAAACAATAATCCAGAAGTTCCAGGTCTTGTATATAAACTGGCGCCGATGGATGAGAAAATGCGGAAATTGAATCATGTGCGGAAACTATGGGAGGGTATTCTGGAACTGACGGAAGTCAGAGACGTGTTTACCGGAGAAGTTGTCGCGCCAAAAGCATATGATGTAGATCACTTTATTCCATGGTCGTTTGTCATGAACGATGAACTTTGGAATTTGATGCCGATGGATTCTTCCTTGAATTCGGCGAAAAGTAATAAGCTTCCGAAATGGGATCCGTTTTTTGAAAGATTTGCTGAGAATCAGTATTTGCTGTATGGGTTTATTCATGAAAAGCCGGGAATACATAAATTGTTTGAAGGATGCTATCGAGATAATTTACATTCTATCTGGGCTGGAAGAGAACTGTATTGCAAGGGAAATTCACGGGAGCAGTTTTATAATATTTTACAGAAGAATATGCAGCCGGTGTATGATTCGGCGAGACGGCAGGGGTATGAGGTTTGGAATAGAGGGACGTGAATGGGAAAATCCTTAAAAGAATGGTGTATGGAACATGAGCGACAAGATATTTTGGCACGATGGGATAAAGAGAATATAGAAGAGCCAGAAAAATTGTCTTATGGTAGTGAAAAAAAGGTAAGCTGGATTTGTGAGTTTGGCCATCGGTGGGAGCATCGCCTAATAAAATAACATCTAAAAAACAAGCGGGTGTCCTTATTGCGCGAATCAGAAGGTGTGGAAAGGCTTTAATGATTTAAGCACTTTTCGACCGGAAGTTGCTCAAGAATGGAATTTTGAAAAAAATAAGAATTTGACACCAGATCAAGTGACCGTTTGCTCGAATAAAAAAGTATGGTGGAAGTGCAAAAATGGGCATGAATATGAAGCGTCAATTAATCAGCGAACAAGAAAAGAACGGGGAGAAGGTTGCCCATATTGTGCAAATAAAAAATTATTGCCGGGCTTTAATGATTTGAAAACAGTATGTCCGGAGGTAGCAGTAGAATGGCATCATTTCGAAATGGTAATTTTAGGCCAGAGGATGTTTTTGCATCTTGTGGAAAGAAGGTTTGGTGGATTTGTTCGAAGGGACATGAGTATCAGCAAAGCTTAAATGCGCGTGTAAAAAAAGGTGAAAGAAAAAGTGGTTGTCCAGTTTGTGCTGGAAAGAGGAGAGAAAAAGGAGTTAATGATCTTGAAGTTTGTATCCAGAGATTGCCGTAGAGTGGGATGTAAAGAAGAATGGAGGGATTACACCGGATCAGATAGGGCCAGGAGCACACAAAAAATACTGGTGGATCTGTCCTGTAGGTCATTCTTATCAGGCAGCTCCGGAAAATAGAACAAAAATAAGAGGAACTAGTTGTCCAATTTGCGCGAAGGAAAGGCAAACCTCTTTTCCTGAGCAGTGTATTTATTTTTATTTCAAAAACAATATCCTCAGACAGAAAATAGATACCAATTGGAAGGAAAAGAATTAGATATTTATATTCCGGAACTTAAAGCAGGAATTGAATATGATGGAAAGCGATTTCATACAAATAGAGAAAAAGAGCGAAAAAAGGATCTTTTCTTTCAGAAAAAAGGAATTCGTGTTATTAGAATCAAAGAATATGAGGGAGAAAAACCGCAGGAAGAAAAAGATATTATTTGGATTCGAGAAAAGGATAATTTGTTTAATAATCTTTCTTTCGCAATAAGACAAGTTTGCTATTTGCTGACAGGAGATTTGAATGTAGAAATAATTGATTTTGAAGAAAAAAGAACAGAAATATGGAATCTCTATTGTTTTTCAATAAAAGAAAATTCTATTGCGGCGCGTCATCCGGAATTTTTGAAAGAATGGAATTGTGAAAAGAATGGTAAATTGAAACCGGAACAAATATCATATGGGAGTGGAAAGAAAGTCTGGTGGGTTTGCAAGAAGGGGCATGAATATCAGATGGCACCATGTGCACGAGCTAAGGGAGCTGGATGTCCGATTTGCGCTGGCCAGAGGCTATTGAGTGGATATAATGATTTGCAAACACGATATCCAGAAATTGCAAAGGAATGGATGAAGAAAAGAATGGAGGACTGCAACCTAGCCAAGTGATGCCCGGAACTGTAAAACGCGTTTGGTGGAAATGCGAAAGGAATCATAGTTATATGACAACTGTTGCGAGTAGAACCAATGCAAAGAGTGGATGTCCGTATTGTTCAGGAAGAAAGGCTATTTGCGGGGAAAATGATTTGTTTACAATATTTCCTAAATTGGAAAGAGAATGGGATGTAGAGAAGAATAAGGATGTTGATCCAAGAGGAATGAGCCCATATACCCATCGAAAGGTCTGGTGGATTTGCCCTAAGGGACATTCTTATTTATCCGCGGTCAGTAATCGTACCAAAAATATGGCAAAGACCAATGGAAATGGTTGTCCCTACTGCAGTGGACAGAAGTTTTGTCAGGATTTAATGATTTGCAAACGAGATATCCAATGATTGCAGCTATGTGGCATCCAGCTAAAAATGGCGAAATACAATCAAATATGGTTGCTCCATATAGTACCCAAAAAGCATGGTGGATTGACTGGAATGGGAGAGAAGTTTATCGTAGAATTGATTCAATGGTGGCGATGGCGAAAAAGAGAATTTATTTAGAGTAATTATGAAAATGTGAATGCGCTTATGATATGATTTTATTTGAAAAGAGCAAATTTTATGATTAAAGAAACTACTGGATATGAGGAGGTCTAGCATTTGTGTACATTGTCGAAGGATGAAATAGATAAAATATCAGTCATGTACGAGGGGGATAAAAAACGCGATGCGACAAGTAAAATAAGGGGGTTTATATTTCAAGACTACATTACTATTATGTGTCTTCTTCGAGACAAAGTAGAATATGTTTGTTCTGAATATTTGGAGGATGTGGATGTTTTCTATAAAAATGGAAAATTTGAGTTTATTCAGGTAAAGTATTATCCCAATACTTCACCCCAAAGGGAAGAAATATTTACCGATCTTTATTATCAATATCTTCGCCTTAAGATGCTTGGAAGTACCTTGGATGCTATACCGAGTCTTTATATTCATAGAGTACCTGAGATTAATAAGCCAATCTACAAGAGATGAAAGATTATTTAAAAATTAAAATTCCTAAGAAAATTGATTATTCAACGGTAGAAGATTCGAAGAAATGGCTTAGAAGTAATATATATACTATTTCTAAGAAAAAGGAACAGAAAGCAAAATTTTTTAAAACTATGGCATCAGAGGATTCATTAAAGGATTTTATAAATCAATTCAAAATTTCTTCACAAAAGAATATCGTTGAGTATAGGGAAGATTGATGGAAAAATTGGAAAAAGAATTCCCTAATTATGTTAAGGGGAGTAACGAGGATAATTGGCCGGTTATTTTATTGGGATTAGCTATATCCTATATTCAAAAAAGATATTCGCTGGTCGATCCGGATTTTGCTAGTCTGAAATTTGAAAAAAAGACTTTACAAGATATATGCTCGAATCGAGCCAGACTAAGACAGAGAATATTATTGTTAGTTATTTGGTTGGCATTGCATCTGAGGTATATGGGGATATTATCGGTGACAATGGTTTGTCTGAGCTACAGATGGCCTTATTAGATTTGATTTATCGAAATACTGTTTGTTGGATTGAAGATGTTGCAAATACAGTTGATGGACAGTATAAGCTATTGAATACTTTAGCTTAGAAGAGGAAAGAAAAGTCTCTGAGTATAAGACTTATCAATGGATACACGTGTAATCAAAATTGCTGAATGCAAACTTCATATATATTATTTTAGAATATATGTGGAAGATTATTTGAATCTTTAGCCAGGAAAAATTCTACAAGTAGAGGACATTACAATTAATATAGAGTTGTTGAGACCAGATCATTATATCGATGGAAGGGTCATGGAATACGTCTGCTTCAATTTTCCAGATGATAAGTATGTGAGTCATTGTGTAATACTTCCTAACCCAGGGGGAATTTTAGACGGATAACACGAAAAATAGCCGGGCGTATGATAAAGCTATACACAAAAACCTGAAAAATGGTTTTATGAAAATAATAAAATTCTTATGGGAAAAAATTATTATAGCTATAGTCAAGCAGATATAATTGAAAATCCTACGGTAGCTGATTTAGGGGAAGATAGCTTTTATATAGAATGCATGGATTGCATTGGAATAGATGAAAAGGAATGGAGTATTCCGGAGATATGTAGAGATTGTATTTTCTCTGAAAATGTGTTAATGGGGAGGAGTAGTTTTGATTTTACAAGATGAATTTAAGTCAAATGGGTATTTAAATCTTTTGGATAGCGCGAATATTATTGACGATGAAATAAACCTTGAGGATTTATTTGATATTGATGATAAACCTGTGGAACTATTAGGAATTTATATTAGTCAAAATCGTGATGAGCTGTTTTTTGTATTAGATGGTAATATAATGGATATTAATGAGTTGTGTGACACATGGGATGATCGTATCCGTGTGTTTGCAATCATTAATGGTAAAAACACGGATATTCATAGGCTTAAATACAATATCGTTCAACTGATAATTTGTTCAGACGATAATCCGGATAAAAATCGAGAAGGAAATTTACTTGTTTCGCGAAAAATCATTCTTAAGGGAAATATGAGTGATAGAAATAAAATAATACTTGATGATGATGAAGCAATTGAATTACCTTTCATATGATTCCCATAAAAGATTTTTGCCTGATGAAGAACAGATAGGTTTATTAAGAAGACTATTGCCAGAAGATGAAAGCGTTTTTTTCGTTATTAAAAAGGCAACATAAGAAAGCAAAAAGAAAAGAACATGAAGGTATAATTGATAAGTCGTTTAGTGTTCAGGATTTTGAAAAAATTAAGGAGTGGCTTGAAACGTGATTATTCGTAAACTAAGAATGGTAAATTTCAGAGGATTTCGTGACAAGACAATTGATTTTAATGATAAATCCGTTGTTTTGTTATCTGCTGCAAATGGAATAGGAAAGACGACCACCATAGATGCAATTGAATGGTGTTTAACAGGTGAAATAGGACGTTTAAAAACAGCGTTTAATAATAGGAGTACAAATGAATCTGATCGAAAACAAAATACAAATGGGATATTGAAGCATAGAGATTCTAGTAATACATCAAAAGTGCAGGTCTATCTTTGGATAATGGATGACGAAAATGAAAATATTCTCTGTAGAGAGCAAAAAAAGATGAATTAAACCCGGATGTCTCTAAGGTTACGCTTAATGGAAATGAAAATGAGGCTAATGCATTTATTAATCAATATGTTGGACGTAGTTTTATAATTTCCATTTTTGCGATGTTCAAAAATCATTTAGCGTTCAAAGTACCAAAAGAGGAGATCTTGAAGCATTATTCAGTGAATTCATTACAAATTATGATGAGCAAAAACAGATAGCCGAAAATATAGAGATATTTGCCGATGATGTGGAGCGCTACATAGAAGATAAGAAAAAGCAAAAAGTGCCACAAGAGCTAATCACTAACCAAGTGGATCAGTTAGAAAAGGGGCAGAGAGAATCTAGTCAGGTTTCATATCCTGATACAATATTTTATCTTGGAGAGAATTTAGAAGTTGAAAATTTAAATAGGGATGCACTTTTAGAGCAAAAAATTGAACTGAAAAACTGTGGATACATAATAGCTAAAAATGAAATTCGAAAGCTGATTAGTAATAATTCATTAAAAAATCAGATAGCTACAGTTGAAAAAATAATGGTTTTACTTACAACTAAGGAGGATTCTATTCGCGAGGCAGTGTCGGCAGGATTATTTAATAATGATGATGCTATTACAGCTCTTGAATTGAATTATGAAAAGTTAAACAAATTAAAACTTACAAGAAAAACAATTCTTCAGGATTTTGAAATTGTGGTTACTTATGATGAAGGAAAATTTTATAAGAAAG
>ENA-OQHA01001208-OQHA01001208.1-human-gut-metagenome-genome-assembly--contig:-NODE-1208-length-10381-cov-4.685196_pt1 | contig 10381 bp, 12 predicted proteins | sample MGYA00242558_ERZ504707 | MGnify/ENA primary metagenome ERZ504707 (study PRJEB26092, sample SAMD00036197) | human gut metagenome | host: Homo sapiens | study: EMG produced TPA metagenomics assembly of... | reverse complement strand
ACCTTGGTGTTCCACGCATACGCAGGCACAGAAGATAGAAACGCTCCAGGCAGCTCGTAAGTAGGTATGGACGTGTGCAGCGGAGGCATTATCGGCATGGGAGAAATCACCTGTCCAGCGGGTGGAACTGGCACTGACCTTGCGGGAACTGGAGGTACAGTCCATCCCGTTGAACTTGTTGCAGCCCATCAAGGGAACGCCGCTGGAACACGCAAAGCCGCTGACGGCGGAAGAGGTACTGCGTACGGTGGCCATGTTCCGCATGGTGAACCCGACGGCTTTCCTTCGCTTTGCCGGAGGCGCTCACAGCTGAGCGAGGAGACGGTGGACCGTGCGCTGTATGTGGGAATTAATTCGGCCATTGTGGGGGATTTGCTGACTACCCTTGGCTCAAAAGTAACAAAAGACAAAGAACGTATAAAGGAGGCAGGATATGAATTGTGAGAATTTGTTTGACGAATTTGACCGGAACCATTTGTGGCATCCGTATACTTCAACTTCAAACCCATTGCCCACTTATAAGGTGGAACGGGCACAGGGTTGTACCTTGACGCTGGCCGACGGTACGGAACTGATTGATGCATGTCGTCGTGGTGGTGTGCTGTGCATGGATACAATCATCCGGTGTTGAACCAGGCAATAGAAGAACAGCTTCACCGAATGTCGCACGTGATGTTCGGGGGACTGACCCATGAACCGGCCATTGAACTGGGAAAGGAACTGCTGAAAATCGTGCCTCCCAGCATGGAGTATATTTTTTATGCCGACAGTGGGTCGGTGGCTGTGGAAGTGGCCTTGAAGATGGCGGTGCAATATCAGTTTGCGGCAGGTCATCCGGAGAAAAATAATTTCGTGACCATCCGTTCGGGCTATCACGGCGATACGTGGAACGCCATGTCGGTATGCGACCCAGTGACGGGTATGCACAGCCTGTTTGGTTCAGCCCTTCCGGTGCGCTATTTTGTACCTTCTCCGCAGTGTCGTTTCAATGCCGAATGGGATGAGAAGGACATCGAACCCTTGCGTGAAGTCATCAAGCAGCATCACGGTGAGCTGGCGGGATTGATTTTAGAGCCGATAGTGCAGGGGCCGGAGGCATGCGCTTCTATCATCCGCAGTATTTGCGGGAGGCGGCACGCCTCTGCCGGGAGCATGGTATGCTCCTGATTTTGACGAGATAGCCACAGGCTTCGGGCGTACGGGGAAATTGCTTGCATGGGAACATGCGCAGGTGGAACCGGATATCATGTGTATCGGTAAGGCACTGACAGGAGGTATATGACCTTCTCGGCGGTGCTGGCTTCGGCAAAGGTGGCCGACTGTATTTCTTCCAAGGAGCCGCGTGCGTTCATGCATGGTCCTACGTTTATGGGCAACCCGCTGGCTTGTGCCGTGGCACTGGCTTCCGTGCGTCTGTTGTTGTCGTCAGGCTGGCAGGAGAAGGTGCGCCGTATTGAAGCACAGTTGAAAGAAGAACTGGCACCGGCGGCTTCGTTGTCGCAGGTGGCCGATGTCAGGGTACTGGGTGCCATCGGAGTGATTGAAACCAAGAAGCCGGTCGACATGGGCTGGATGCAGCGTCGGTTTGTGGAAGAAGGTATCTGGTACGTCCGTTCGGACGGCTGGCTTATATCATGCCGCCTTTCATTATTCGTCCGGAAGAACTGACGAAACTGACGAGTGGTTTGTGTAAGATTGTCGGTGAAATGCCGGAATAAAAACAAAGGAGGTAAATCATGGAAAATGAAATACAACCCGGACTGGACGGAGATTTTCAGTTGGAAATGGATAAGTTGAAGGCGTGTGGCAACCTGCGTGTGTTGCCGGAAACCTGCAGCGACGGGAAATGGATTGAGGCCGGTGGACGGAGGATGTTGAATCTGTCGTCGAACGATTATCTGGGACTGGCTTCGGACAAGGCGTTGCGTGAGGAATTTCTGCAGACGGTGAAGGAAAGGGATTTGTGCTTTTCTTCCTCGTCCTCACGGTTGCTGACGGGCAACTTCCCAGCCTATCGGGAACTGGAATCGCTATTGGCTTCGTTGTTTGGAGCGGAGAGTGCGCTGGTGTTCAGCAGTGGGTATCACATGAATACGGGGATTCTTCCGGCGGTGACCGATGCAAACACGCTGATTTTAGCCGACAAATTAGTACATGCGAGTCTGATTGACGGCATCCGCTTGTCAGCAGCCAAGTGCATCCGTTACCGTCATCAGGACTATGCGCAGTTGGAGAATCTGCTGTCCAAACATCACGGCGAGTATCACCGGATTATTGTGGTGACCGAAAGTGTGTTCAGTATGGACGGTGACGTGGCTTCGCTCGACCGGCTGGTGGAACTGAAGCGTCGTTATACCAACGTGATGCTGTATGTAGATGAGGCGCACGGTATTGCCGTACGGGGCCAGCGAGGACTGGGGGTAGCCGAGGAACAAGGTTGCCTGAAGGACATCGATTTCTTGTGCGGTACTTTCGGCAAGGCGATGGCTTCCGTGGGAGCGTATGTATGTGCCGGAAGGTGATACGCGATTACCTGGTGAACCGGATGCGTACGTTGATTTTCACCACGGCCTTGCCGCCTATCAATGTGGCATGGATGCGCTTTGTCTTGTCGCACCTGGAAGATATGCAGGCACGGCGGGAGCATCTGGCCAGAATCTCAGCAAGCCTGCGGACGGCTATCCGTGAGAGTGGGGTGGAATGTCCGTCGGAAAGTCATATTATTCCCCTGGTAGTGGGAGCCAATGAGAAGGCCATTTGGAAGGCCTTGCAGATGCAGGAACGCAGCTTTTATGTGTTGCCCGTGCGTCCGCCTACCGTACCCGAGGGAACAGCGAGGTTGCGTTTCTCGCTGACTTCGCTGATTGAAGAAGAGGAAATGGCACGGTTGTGTCATGAAATGAAAGCATGAAAACAGAAAGAAATTAAGATATGAAACAACGGTTTATCAAGAAGGAAGGAAATTCTACATTGCTGCTCTTCTTTGCCGGATGGGGCTCGGACGAAAATTTATTTGCCGGACCGGTGCAGGAGGAATGCGACTGCCTGTTGTGTTTCGACTATAAGGATTTGGATTTTGACTACAGTCTGCTGGAGGGTTACAAGGAGATACGGGTCATGGCCTGGTCCATGGGGGTATGGGTAGCCTGCCAGACGTTGGCCGGAAAAGAATATCCTTATGGGATGAGGCTGGCAGTGAACGGTACGCCTTTCCCTATTCATGATACAAAAGGCATTCCTGAATCCATCTTTCAGGGAACTTTGGAGAATTTTTCGGAACCGGTACTGATTCGTTTCCGTCGGCGGATTTGCGGGTCGGCCGCACAGGTGAAGACATTCCTGTCGCATCACCCTTATCGGGAGGTAGACGATTTGCACCAGGAGCTGGCGGCTTTGTGGACGGCAGTAAAGAATCGTCCGGCTGTGGAGTGGACCTGGGGCAAGGCGATTGTCGGGACGAACGACAAGATTTTTCCGCCTCAGAACCAGCGCGAAGCCTGGCAGGGAGTGGCCGTGGAAGAAGTGGATGCGGAACACTATGACGAGGAGTTGTTCGTGAGTTGCTGAACGGAGAAGTCGCTTATGGACAAGGCCCTGATTAGTCGGCGCTTTGCCAAGGCCGTGGAACTTACCTGGACAAGGCCGACGTGCAGCGTTACGTGGCATCCCGGATGGCGGAACTGACCGGGCGTTACATTCCTTCGGACATACAGGAGCGGGTGCTGGAAATAGGCTGCGGTACGGGCATGTTCACGCGGATGTACTTGCAGCAGGCTGTACCGGAAGAAATGTGGCTGAACGACCTTTGTCCGGAAGTGGAACCTTATCTGGCGGATGTGCTGGGTGAAAAGGTGCATTTCATGGCGAAGGATGCGGAGACATTAGCTTTTCCGGAGGGGCAGGACCTGATTGTATCGTGCTCGGCGGTGCAGTGGTTTGAAGATTTGCCACGTTTCTTTTCAGGATGCCGGAAGTTGCTGCACGAAGGGGGATACCTGGCTTTCAGTACCTTTGGTCCTCACAATACGGAGGAGGTGGCGACACTGACTGCGGCGGGATTGTCGTATCCGTCGCTGGAGGAACTGAAAGAGATACTGGCGGCACGCTATGAGGTAGTATATGCCCACGAGGAACAGTTGCGCCTGTCATTCTCTTCTCCTTTGGACGTGTTGAAGCATTTGAAGGAGACCGGAGTGACGGGTACGGCTGCACAGCCATGGACACGCGGCAGGTTGCAGGAATTCTGCCGGAATTATACGAGACAATTTTCGGATGAACGGGGAAAGGTGTACCTGACCTTTCATCCTATTTATATGGTATGTAGAAAATAAAAACGTTACGAGTATGAAAAAGAATGTATATTTTGTCAGCGGTATCGATACCAATATCGGAAAGAGTTATGCTACGGCTTACTTGGCCAAGACTTGGAACGAGCGGGGCATCCGCACCATTACGGAGAAACTGATTCAGACAGGGAATACGGATATGTCGGAAGACATCGAGCTGCACCGCCAGATTATGGGTACCGGCTTGTTGCCAGAAGATAAGGAACGATTGACCATGCCGGAGATTTTTTCTTATCCCTGTTCTCCGCACCTGGCAGCGGAGATAGACAAGCGGCCGATTGATTTCGATAAGATTGAACGTGCCACTCAAACACTGAGTGAACGCTATGATGCGGTGTTGCTGGAAGGAGCCGGAGGACTAATGGTTCCGTTGACCCGTGAACTGTTGACCATCGACTATGTGGCACAGAAGCAGTATCCGCTGGTGTTCGTCACTTCTGGTCGCCTGGGAAGTATCAACCACACCTTGCTGAGCCTGGAAGCGATGACGCGTCGGGGCATCCATCTGCATACGCTGGCCTACAACCTTTTCCCGGAAGAAGATGATGAGATTATCCGTCGCGATACGGAGGAATACATGCGCGACCTGTTGAAACGGGAATATCCGGAAGCAGAGTTTGTGGTGGTTCCGTTTTTGGGTACTAAATAAATGGGCCGGTGAAACAAGGATATTATCACGTGATGGCCATTGCCGTGGTCGTGGTGTGGGGACTGACCTACATCTCGACCAAGGTACTGATTCAGCAGGGGCTGCATCCGCATGAGATTTTCTTCTACCGTTTCCTGGTTGCCTATGCGGGTATCTGGCTGATTGCTCCTCGTCGCTGCTGGCCAATACTTGGAAGGAAGAAGGCTTGTTGGCTTTGGCTGGTTTCTTTGGCGGCTCGCTTTATTTTTATACGGAGAATACGTCTTTGGGACTGACGCAGGCCTCGAATGTGGCGTTTCTGCTGTGTACGGCCCCGTTGCTTACGGCCTTTCTTTCGGCGGCATTTTATAAGGAAGACCGTTTGACCCGACGGTTACTGATGGGCTCCATGCTGGCCTTTGTGGGGTGGGACTGATTGTGTTCGGTGGGAAGGAAGGCTTGAAAGTCTCTCCTGCAGGCGATTTGCTGACGTTATGTGCTGCCTTCTCGTGGGCTTGCTATAGTTTGGTCATTCGTCGCTTGTCCGGACGTTATCCGGTGTCGTTTATCACCCGGAAAGTGTTCTTTTATGGGGTACTTACCATTCTGCCGTTGTTTGCCGTATTTCCCTTCCGGCAGAATACGGCCATCTTGTGCCGGCCCGAAGTGTGGTCGAACCTGTTGTTTCTGGCTCTGATAGCTTCGTTGGTTTGCTTTGTGGCTTGGAACGTGGCACTAAAGAAAATAGGTGTGCTGCATACTTCCAATTATATTTACCTGAGTCCGCTAGTCACCTTGGGAGCTTCCATGCTGATTTTGGGAGAAGGACTGACCTTATGTTCGGCAGTGGGTGCTGTCTGCATTCTGTGTGGCGTGTACTGGGCGGAGAAAAGGAAATGAAGCATACAGATGCTGGAAGAAGTTTAGGGAAATCCCTACCTCGAAATAGGGATTTCTGCTTGATAGGGAAAAATATCTTCCTAATTTTGTATCAGAATAAAAAGGTAGAACCGTTAAATGATATAATTATGATGAAGGTGAAAGTATTTGCTTCGTTGATGTTGGCTGGCTTGCCATTTGTTTTGGCAGCCCAGAGTAACGACGACCTTTACTTCGTTCCCAAGAAAAAAGCGGAAACAAAGAAGGAAACCGTAGCGGCCCCGAAGCAGAATAGTCAGGGGACAACGGTGTATTCCACATCGGCTGCTTCCACTCCGGTGGTAGTGAAGGATGTGGCTGGAAATACGCGTGATGTAGACGAATACAACCGTCGGTACACATCGCGTGAGAACACGTTCTCCATGCAGAACGATACGCTTTACATTCAGGAAAAACCGTATAGCGAACGGGGAGAGTGGGTGAACGGATTTGAAGGTACGCAGGATGATTACGAATATGCCATGCGTATTGTCCGTTTCCGTAGTCCGCGTTATGCCATCCCGGTAAGCAGTCCGCTGTACTGGGACGTAGTGTATGGAGCTTTCCCGTCATGGGACTGGAATGTATACGATGACGGACTTTATGCTTACGTATTCCCGACTTACAGCAATCCGCTGTGGTGGGACTGGAGATGGAACTGGAGCATTGCCGGACCAAGATTCAGCTTTGGTTGGGGATGGTCTTCTCCATGGTATTACAGTAGCTGGTACTCTCCATACTGGTATGGTGGTTACTGGGGTGGCTATTGGGGAGGCTACTGGGCTGGTTACTGGGGACCGGGATGGCATCATCATCACCCGTACTATCCGTCGTATGGATGGGGAGGAGGATGGCATGGTCATTCTTACACCTACAATAACCGTCGTGCGGAAAATGTGGTGCGAAGAGGCACGGTAGGTTCAGCATTCGATCGTAATGGACGAACCGGAGGTCGTGTTGTGAGTGGCCTTGATCGAAACGGTAGAACGGGAGGTCGTGTGGTAAGCGGTACGAATGGAGTACGCTCTGTACGTCCGGATGATGCTTCAAGAGTACGTAGTACGGGGGTGAGATATACCCGTCCGTCACAAAGCGTAGGTGAATCTACTTATTCTCGTCCAAGCAGTACCCGTCCGAATTCTTATCGAAATACTGGAGCATTTGACCGGATGAATCAGAATAACAGCAATCGGATGAATGGATTTGATAATTCACGGACAAATTCTTCTGTAAGAACCAATCGGGTTGATTTTGGTGGAGGAAGTTATCGTACGACAATAAGTGGCGGTGGAGGTTCTTCCAGCAGAGGAGTCAGTACCGGTGGTGGTGGCGGTGCACGCAGAAGATAAAGTGAATGTAAAATGGAAAAGAGTATGAAAAAAGATATATGTATGCAGTGGCTTGTTCATTGTTGTGGAGTGCACAAGCTATGGCACAGACTGCGTATGATGCGGTGCGTTATGCTGGTGATGAATTAAACGGTACAGCCCGTTTTGTAGGTATGGGAGGAGCCATGGGAGCTTTGGGAGCGGATATTTCCACTATTGGAACAAATCCGGCTGGTATTGGCTTGTTTAGAGGACATGATTTATCTACTTCTTTTGGTATGAATAGTACGAAGACAGAGAGTGATTTTGGCGGGAGTATGATGAATGATAAACGAAACAAGGCTTCATTTGATCAGATTGGTTTTGTGTATTCCACAAAAATTGGTAACCGTACGACGCTTCGTTACTTGAACTTTGGCTTTAACTATCATAAAAGTCGTAATTTTAACAAGCTGTTTGCTGCAGGTGGAATGCTTGGTGGGCTTTCTCAAACACAGCAGATGGCCAATATGATGGATTTATATTCTATTAAAGAAATAGATAACATCTATAATTACGGTGCAGAAGGTTCGGGAAATCTTTCCAATCCATATTATAATGTGGATTATCCATTTTTAGGCATAATGGGTGTTCGTACAGAACTGGTAGGAATAGGAACTTTCTCCAATGATAAAGGAGAAGCTTATCAGAGAACGATTGGATGGAATGGAAATTCCAATGGCTTCCGTAGTCGGGAAGAAGGTGGAATCAATGAGTATGATTTTAATGTGGCCTTTAATGTGGAGGACCGAATGTATTTCGGTATCACTTTAGGTGTAAATGATGTGAATTATACTCGTAGTACCTATTATACGGAAGACATTTATGATGGTGGACATTCTGGATTTTATGAATTGCAGAATGCCTATCGTACGGAAGGAACAGGGATTAATCTGAAGCTTGGTGCGATTTTTCGACCGATAGAAGAGTCTCCATTCCGTTTTGGGTTGGCCATTCATACGCTACATGGTACTCGTTGACGGATACGTACTCTTCCAACCTTTATTCTAAACTAACTTACCAGAAGGAGGATGGAACAATGTTAACTCCGTTAGAATTTGTGGAAAAGACAGTAAGTTATGTGGGAGATATAGTACAGGATTATCGTTTGATAACACCATGGAAGTTCAATGTCAGTGCAGGAACTACTTTAGGAGGTATCATGGCTTTGGGTGCGGAATATGAGTATGCTAATTTCGGCTCTTCCCGTTTGTATTATAATGACGGAACTCCAATGGATAATCAGAATGAATACACTAAATCTACGCTGAAAGGTCAACATACGTTGCGTGTGGGAATGGAAACTCGTATATCTTCAGCTTTTAGTGTGAGAGCAGGTTACAATTATTCAACATCGGCTTTTAAGGATGGAGCATACAAGTCGTTGAATGCAAATGATATGCGTACGGATACAGAATATACCAATGATTTGGCCCGTAATACGGTAACTGTAGGTTTGGGTTACAGAAGTAAGTGGTTTTATACCGACTTGGCTTATAAATATGATGTATACAAGTCTGATTTTACGCATTCAGTGATGAGGCTTTGCAAGCTACAAAAGTAACCAACGAACGTCATCAGTTATTGTTTACGCTGGGCGTTCACTTCTAGAAGTTCATTGTGTTTGTTTTATTTAATATGGGAGTTGCTTTTATTCACTGGGGCAACCCCCTTTTTTATTCCTTTTTTTCACGGTATTCTTTCTTCTTCCAGAAATTGAATCCCATGTAAATGCGCAGGCTTCCGAAAGAATTGGTCATAGAGAAAGTGGGTTTCCGGTAGTCGTATGTGTGAAGTACGAGAGACGCTCCTACATAGTATTTGCTGTTGTTCCAGGTGATGCCGGCACGTGTAATCAGATCAAAGTTGATGTCTTTTATCCATTGTGCCCAGTCGGTTCCGCTTTGAGTAGGCTGGTCGTTGATACGTGCTTTTTTATAGGCTATGGCCGGAAGGAGAGAAATATTCAGCAGACAGTTTTTTGCAAACACCCAGTTGTAGCCGTAGCCCACGCTGAGGTTGTAGTCGGTGTAGCGCAGGCTGTGAAATTTCAAGGAAGGGCTGAGCTGCTGTTGCATTTCTTCGGGCAATTGCGTATGGTCGAAGGAAATGTTATGCTGGGAATAGGAGAATCCGGCCAGCAGGGAGCCGCAGCTTTTCCGCTGGTTGGTCGACTGGCTATAGGCTGCAGGATAGGAAAATCGCTTGTGGTTGAAAATCCAGTAGGCATTCAGTCCTTTGATGTTGCTTTGAAAACCGTTGAATTGTGTGTTCGTATAGCTTTGGCTCAGGTTAAACTTTTCATAGGAAGACAGCTTGAAGTCGCTGCCTGTTTTCCGGTAATACAAGTCTACACCAAATTTAGCGCTGTATAGATTGAATACAATTTCTTTTCGGGGAGCTTTTTCCTTCCCTTTGCCGATAAGGTCTTTGATGTCGAAAGAAAGTCCTAAAAAGATCCATCTCCAGCCGAAATAGACTCCTAGCTTAGTATTGATGTTCGGGGCAAAGTTCAGACTTTGTCCGTCGTTACTTCCCAATCGGTAATGTTCATACCAGGAGCTTTGCTCCAGCATGAAAGCCAGGTTGTATTTGTTGGGAGAAATGTAGGTGGTATCTATGGTGTTCAGTTTGGCACTGGCTTTCTTGATTTCTTCTCCAGTAAATTTAATGGAACGGACAATGCCGTCGGTCAGACTGCTTAATGACAGTCGGGGAGAAGCCACAGGAGCCGGTTTATTGATTGACATGCTGTCTTTCTTCTCTATCTGAGCCATGGTGTGCGTTGGATAGAGAAGGAGTATAGACAATATGGTCAACAAGGAGAGTGGTTTCACCCCAAATAATAATGTATTGGTTAAAGTTTGTTCAGAATTCGGTCCATTACCCAGTTGGTAGGAGTGGCACTGACACCGTCGCAGGTGCAGACTGCCTTTCCTTGCAGATGCTCTACTACCGCTTTAATCAATGGAAGCTGTACATGAGGAGGGTTAGGAGGCAGGATTTCTTCACGTCCACGTTCCGTATGCAGGGCTATCGGGTCGTAGGGTGAAGACGGGAGAAGCAAATCATGCCTTTGTCTCCGATAATCTCAATACGGTCTTCCTTGGCGGAGTCGTGGG
>ENA-OQHA01001207-OQHA01001207.1-human-gut-metagenome-genome-assembly--contig:-NODE-1207-length-10383-cov-4.679992_pt1 | contig 10383 bp, 12 predicted proteins | sample MGYA00242558_ERZ504707 | MGnify/ENA primary metagenome ERZ504707 (study PRJEB26092, sample SAMD00036197) | human gut metagenome | host: Homo sapiens | study: EMG produced TPA metagenomics assembly of... | reverse complement strand
TGCAGATTCTCCGCGTACTTGGCGTCATTGTCCATCTGCATGGCTTCGGTCAGCGGCCACAGGCCGATAAGCGCCGAGCCGGCTTCGGCGGCCTCAGTTACCGCCGGCAATGCCGCGACCTGTGCGATTGCCTCACGATTGAGTTCAATGGTCATCTATGCTCCTTCGCGTCCACCACTCGATTGTAGTGCGTCTTGGCTCCCCTCTCCGAGGGGAGCCAATGTCCTAACACCAGTGTGCCGTTACTTGACGTTGGCTGCTGGGTCGACATACGTGATTGACATCACACGGCCGGTTTCGTTGTCGTACGTCACCGAGGTCACGGAGGCGAGCGCCGTGTGCCGCAGGAACATCCAGTGCTCGGGGTGGCCGGTCTCCAGATAATGGCGATAACTGAAAATCGGCGATTCGTGGCTGACCACCACAATCTGCTCGCCGGGGTGCTGGGCCACCTTCTCGCGGGCGAAGTCGTCCATACGCGCCGCGATGTGCTGATAGGACTCACCCCAGCTCGGCTTGTACAGGTTGGTGACGAGCTTCCAGTTGCCGTTCTTCCACAGCGCGCCCTCGCCATGGCCGATGCGCTTGCCACGGAACTCGTTGCCGGCCTCAATCACCCGTTCATCAGTGGTGAGCGTGAGCGAAGCCTCGCCACGAGCCTCGCGCACGGGGTTCAGCGCATCGAGAATCGCGCCGGCGGTCTCGCGCGTACGGTCGAGCGGCGAGGAGTAGACGGCTGCAATCGTATTGGTTTGGGGATTCTTGGCCAAGTATGCGGCGGTGGCTTGGGCCATGCGACGGCCAAGGTCGGAAAGATGGAAGTCGGGCAGTCGCTCATAGAGCAGATGGTCGGGGTTATATACCTTGCCATGCCGGACGAAATGGATGGTGGTAGCGCTCATGAGCCGCCTTTCTGCTTCCCGCCCTGAAGGGCATGAGAACGTTGTCTTAATATCTCCAATCTACCGCGTGTCGCGGAGTGGACACTCGTAGAGTATCCGTGACGCAAATATGCGGATGGGAAAATCCGACGCAAACTTGCGCGACCATGGACAACACATCATTCGATGAGCTTCGCCGGCAACGCCACGCCAGCGGGGACATCCGAATCGGGAGCGGAAAGGAGCGATAGTGCTGTTATGTCCAATAACTCGTCCAACTCGAACTCGAGCACCATTCTGACCGGCATCAAGGAAGTAGGCCACAAAGTCTTTGGTGGGTATGCGGAACTACTGCGCATTCCGCATACCGCCCGTTATTCCATCGGCTCGGTCATCGCCTGCATGCCATTCCCGATGGTCGGCATGACCATCACCATTTCCGTACAGCATTATTACGGCAACTATTCGCTGGCCGGCATGCTCACCGCCATTCAGGCGATTGCGCTGGCCGTGGCCACGCCGCTGCTGGGCAAGCTGACCGACAAGTTCGGCCAGAGGCAGGTCTCGATTCCGACGATTATCGTTTGGATTGTGGCCGCCATCGCGCTGGTGACGGCGATTACCAACCGCGCGCCGGAATGGGTGCTGTACTGTCTGACGCCGTTCCTGGCCGCCATTCCGCCGTGGGGCGCGATGAGCCGCGCGCGCTGGACCAAGATTCTTAAGGGTGACCGGGAGCGCACGAACCGCGCGCTGTCGCTGTGCGGCGTGCTCGACGAATGCATGTGGGTGATCGGTAATCCGCTGGCCTCCACGCTGGCCGTGATCTCCGGTTTGCTGGCGTTCTCGTTCACCGGCATGTGCGTGGTGGTCGGTGCGCTGATGTTCCTGACCGAGCTGACCACTGAGCCACCGTCGCAGACCGCGCTGGCGCGTGCCGAGGGCATCTCCCGCAAGGAATACCGTGAGCGCGAGGCCGCCAAGGCTGAGGCGCTGAAGGTGGAAACCGCCGCCGAGGAGACCCGCCGCCGTCTTGAGCGTGAAGGCGTGACCGATGAGGCCACGATTAACGCCGCCATTGAGCAGGCGGTCGCCGATGCGCGTTCCGGCAAGAAGGCGTCCATCTGGGGACCGGGTCTGATTGCGGTATGCGTCACCTGGTTCGGCTTGGGCGCGTTCCAGTCGGCTACAGGCATCTCGATCATCGCATTCGCCACCGAGTCGAATATGAAGCAGTACACGGGCTTTGTATTCGCCTGCTTCTCCATCAGCTCGTTGATGGGCGCCTTGGTGTACGGCGCGAAGAACTGGTCGATTGCCCTGTGGAAGCGCTTCTACTTCTGCCTGGCCGTGGTGAACATCGGCATCAGCACGTTCCTGTTCGCCAAGCATCTGTGGTGATTATGATCATCTACCTGATCATCGGCGTGTGCCAGGCTCCGACGTGGATTAACGGCAACCAGCTCATGCTGCACTTGGTGCCGCCTTCCCGCCTGACCGAAGGCATGGCGTGGATGGGTGCGATGAATTCTATCGGCTCCTCCGCCGGTTCGGCGATTGCCGGCCAGTTCATCGACCGCATGGGCTCGCATGGCGGCTTCATGGTGGTGACCACTTTGGCACTGGTCTCGCTGGTGATTGCGCTGATTGGCTTCAAGCAGATCAAGGGCTCCACCGAGCAGCCGACCTTGACTGAAGTGAGTGTGTGAGACAAAAGCTAAGCCCCCTCTGACGAGGGGGCTTAATACGTCAAAACGCTACTTCGGCCAGCCTTTGGGCGTGTGTTCCAGGGACCAGATGCCGAGCTTGTGGGAGAAGCTGTTCTGCCACTTGGCTTCAAGCTCCTCGGCATTCAGTCGATTTTCAGCGGACTTCAGACGGTTCATCGCATTGGTGTGCGTATCGTCGAGCAGCCACTTGCGAATCAAGAAGTTCCAGATCATTACCACGGCAGTGGCCACCAACTTGCCGATATTGGTGCGCAACAGATATTCGGCATGCTGCGATACATAGGCATCATGGTTCATGCCATAAGTGGAAATCCAGATAATCGCGTCATTCATGAACAGACCGACTACAGCGCCCGCCACGAAGATAAGAATCTCCATCCAGCGCGCCATGTCATCACGATGCTTGAATACGAATTTCATGCTCGCCAGATAGTTGAAAATCAGCGAGATGATGAAAGAGACGGTGGCAGCCAGCACGTTGTGCATGTGGAATATGCCAACCAATAGGTTGAGAATACCCCAGTCGATAACAAAGGCGATGACGCCCACAATGCCGAACTTCATCAGTTGTTCAATCAGTTTTCTCACAAGAGTATTCAACACTATTGGGCTGACTGCGGAACATATATTGGCTGGAAAGGCCAATAATCTCCCCAAATTGGCCTTGCCCCGGTCCGTTCTGCAAGCAGCTTCCTACATCCGCATGCCATGTTCAACAGCAACCGCTGAGGCTAGACTGGAAGCGAACCGAATCAAGGAGGAATTATGCCCGTTATTCACACTCATGTGTCCGTGCCCACCACCCCTGAGCAGCGCGAGGCGTTGAAGGCTGCCTATGGCAAGGCGATTACCGCCGTGCCGGGCAAGTCCGAGGGCTGGCTAATGTGCCCGTTCGAGGACAATATGCCGATTTACTTCGGTGGTAGCGATGACCAGCCCGCCGCCTATGTGGAAGTCAACGTGTTCGGCCGCTCTGTGCCGGGCTCTGCTTGGGAAAAGCTGACCGAGAGCATTATGGCCGCGCTGAACTCCACGCTCGGCATTCCCGAGGACCGCACCTACATCCGTTACACCGCCACCACCGACTGGGGCTGGAATGGTGGCAACTTCTAGTTGCCACCATTCCCCTCGCAGCATAGCTGCTCGCATCGCCTACGGAAAGCCCGGTGGGCTTTCGTTTAATGGCTCAGGGTAGCAACTTCTAGTTTGCGTATTCTGGCTCCCCTCAGTCAGCTTCGCTGGCAGCTCCCCTCAAAGAGGGAAGCTCAGATGTAGAAAGCCCGCCGGCGGCGGGCTTTCTACGTTTCAAGGGGCTGATTTCCAACATTCAGAAGCTCTACTAGCGTTTCAAGGGGCTTTTAAAACAAGAAACCCAGAGTATAAACATTGCAATTTCAATGGTCATACTCCGGGTTTCGCAATCGAAGAGCCCCTCGAAACGCAGATAGACCTCCGGAAAACCGGAAATCCGCCCCTCGAAAGCGAGTTACCTCACCTTGTGCCTGTCATCACACGATCTTGGGCATGGGGGTGGTGAGGCTGGTGGTCAGGTTGACGTGGACCAGACCGGCACCGGCATGCACCTCGACCTTCTTCAGGGTCACGGTGCGCTCTTCTTCGGGGGCACGGTCGTTGTCGGTCATGGTCGCCGGGGACTTGACCGCCACGAACGCAGATCGTCCAGCGAGATGCCTGCGCTCTGGCACAGTTCCATGGCCTCGGACACGGACTCGGTGAAGCCCGGCTTGTAAATCACGCGCTCGGCCGGTACGCCGTAGGCGTTCTCGGCCACCCACTTGGCGTTCTCGGTCAGGGCCATGCCCTTGTGCGAGTACGGTTCGGCCGGCATGGAGCCGTTCTGCAACGCGTCGACGAAACCGTCAAGCTGCGGGGCCAGCGCCTCGCCGCCGTCGCGGAACAGGTTGCCGATGATCGGCGTGCGGAAGCCCAGCTCGTCGGCGGTGGCCTTCAGGGACGGAACCTGATCGTCCTCGCCTTCCCACAGGTTGATGAGCGGGAAGGTCGGAATGTCCAGGTTCTCCAGGCGCTGCACGTGGAACGGGTAGCGCCAGGCCAGCTCGGGATCGTCGCGCCAGGTGGAGGCACGGTCACCACGATGGCGGCGGACGGCCACTGCGCGCCAGTATTCGCGGCAGGCGATGTCCAGCCACTTCTGGGCACCGGCGTCGGTGCCGTAGCCGGCCTCGACGATGACCACGTCATGCAGGGCGCAGGCCATTTCCACGGAGACCAGCGTCGGAATGCCGATGGACACGTTGGCGAACGGGCCACCGTGCACGTAGACCGGGGAGCCGTTTACGGTCTCGGTCTTGGCCGGCTTGACCGCGTCGGCCAGAATGCCAGTGATACGCCACAGGTCCACGAATTCGCCGAAGGTCACGGCCTTGCCGTCCTTGGTGCCGGCGATCATCTTGGACACGCGCTCGGAAATCTCGTCCATCGAGCGGGAGAGCACCACAATCTGCATGAGCTCGCAGGTCGGCGTGAGCACGACCTTCTCCGGCACGTTGCCCTTGCCGTAGTCCACAGCGGTGGAGCGCAGGGAGCGGCTCGGAACCTCGGAGACACGCGGCACGAGAATCGTGTCGAGCTTGCCGTCATCGATGGCCTTCTCGGCGAAGGAGACGAGCAGGTTCTGGGCCGCCTCGATGGCGCCCATTTCGCCGCACAGACCCCAGTCGATGAGCTCGGGGTGGGTCAGGGAAGCCTTGCCGCCGCCGGAGGCACCGCCCTTGGAACCGGCTGCGGTGATGCCCATGCTCGGCTGACGCAGCACGGCGGTCGCATCAATGCCGCGCTTGTTCAGAGCGTCGATCAGGGCGATGGTCGTGGTGGTCTTGCCTTCTCCGCGCGATGCCTTGAGCGGCGTATCGGCGGTGACGAGCACCACCTTGCCGTGCTTGCGCGGGGCGTCAGGGTTCTCGGCCAGGTACTTCATGTAGCCGAATGCGTCGATCTTCTGGACCAGACCGTACTGGCTGGTGAAGTCTTCGATGGTGGTCATATAAAGCCTTTCTGTGTTTGTGTGGTGGGGCGGGGTGGTGGGGCGGCTGCCGCCGCCTCTTCGCCTAAAAACAGCCCACTGGGCTGTTTTCTTAACGGCTCAGCCCCTCAGGGAGGGGAGCTCAATACGGACTAAAAGTCGGACATGTGGAAGCCGTTCTTCATTTCCATGCTGCGAGTGTACAGCACGGAGTCAAGCAGCTTTTCGGTTTCCTCCTTGAGCTGGTCGGCCATGGTCTGGTTGGCGGCGGCGAGAATCTCGCGCACCTCGGGGTTACGCAGCGCGGCGATGGTCTCGTCCGGGGTCATCGGCTGCACATCGCCATCCACGTTGTCGGCCTCAAATTCCTCTTCAGCGGCGGACTGCGCGGCTTCCTCGGCGGCCGTCAAGCCCAGACGGGCGATCTGCTCGTCGGTGGCGGCGACCAAGCGGTGGCCCATCGCACCGGTCTTCTCCTGGTAGCGCTCAACGGCGTTGGACGTGGAGCGGAAGGCGCCATCGCACAGGGCGGCGATGATGCGGTTGGCCCAGTAGAAGTTCTCGGACGTCACGCGGGTGGTGGTGTCCTCAAGGTAGGCGGGCGTGGTGTCCACGTTCGGGAAGAACGGTACCAGCGTGTTGAACGGGTTGGAGCCGTATGCCATCCACTGGATGGCGCGGGAGCCTGCGGGCGGTACGGGCGGATCTGCATCACCGCGAGCTGGCTCTGGCGGTTGATGCCGATCGTGCGGTACATGTGGCGGGTGCGCTCATCGCCCAGCTGGCCGTACGGATCGAACGGGGTGCCTGGTAGTGGGAGCTCAGCACGTACTTGATATCCTCGATGGTCACCTTGCGCTCAGGCTGACGGGCCCACGGGATGTCGTCGGAGGTGGGCTTGTGGTCGGCGTCCGGGCCGTCCCACACCTCGTCGTACGGGTTGAGGAAGCGCTGCATGTACCAGGCGCGCGGGGTGTTGTACACGTGGTCGGAGTCGGAGTGGGAGCCGAAGGCATCGCGCGGGTTGAACGGGGTAGTGTTCTCCACCGCGAGGTCCAAATGGTTGGTTTCGATGAATTCGGCAAGGTCTTCGGAACACATGTGCGCTTCCTGGTCACCCAGAGCGTCCTCAAGGTCGAATTCGTCGATACCGAGCTGGTTCGGCATGGTCACGTAGGCCTCGTCCGGCACGCGCTTGGCAATCCAGTGATGGCCGCCCACAGTTTCCAGCCACCAGATTTCGTTGGAGTCGGAGAAGGCGACGCCATTCATCTCGTAGGTGCCGAATTCCTCAAGCAGCGCGCCGAGGCGCTGGACGCCCTCGCGTGCGGTCTTGACATACGGCAGCACGATGGTCAGGAAGTCCTCTTCGCCGATGCCGCCGGGCACCTCGGGCTCATCGCCCTTGGCCGGCGTGTATTCCACGAACGGGTCGGCGCCGAGCACGCGCTCGTTGGTGGTCAGGGTTTCGGTGGCGCTCATCGCCACGTTCGCCTCGTTGACGCCGGCCTCGCCCCAAATACCTTCCTTGAGGTCCGCGTTCGGCACGGCGGTGTACTGCAGCGGGTCGTCCGGCAGGGTGATGGTTAGGTGGGAGATCACCGACTTGTATTCGCGCGGCTGTTCCTCCGGCTTCACGACGATGAAGCGCTTCGGGTTGAACTCGCCGTTCGCGGAATCCTCGTTGCGGGCGATGATGGTCGAGCCGTCATAGCTCGCGTCTTTACCTACCAGAATCGTGGTGCAGGCCATAGTGTGATGGTGTCCTTTCTTTGTTGTGGTCACGCTCCCACTGGCGGGAGCTGGACGACGAAGTCGGACTGAAGGTGGTTTTGTACTGACCCACCCCCAGTCAGTGATGCTGACAGCCCCCGCCTGCGGGGGCTCATGTGGCTCACGCCTTGCCGGTCAGGAAGATGCCGTCGGTGTCGGGCACTTCACCGCTGTTGCGCAGCGCGTGCAACAGCTCGTTGAGCCAGAAGCCCTGATTCAAGCCGGGCAACGGCTTCTTGGTGGCCCACACCTGCAGGTAGTACTCATGATCCTTGTCCGGCGGCTGCGGACCGTTGTACCGCATGATCACCGCCGGGTCAGTGCTGCGGCCCAAGAACTTGGAGGCCGAGGAGTTGCACCCCTGCACGGTCTCGGGAATCATGGCCGGCAGCTGACGGGAGAAGTCCGGCGGGATGGCCAACGCATGCGAATCATTGAAGTCGTACATCAGCGCATCAATCGGCAGATTGGCCACGGACCAGTGAATCCACTCGAAGCCGCAGACCGGAATCGAATCCGGGTCCACGAACTCCCAGTGCAGGTAGCGGGCCTCGGGATCCACATCATCGATGTAGAACGGGAAGGAGACCACAGGCACGCCACCATTGAAATATTCAGGGGCCGCAGCTTGGCGAAATCGTCCGGGATGACGGTGAAATCGGCGGAAATCTTCATACGTCCCAGTATCGCTCATATGTGTGACGTACTGGGGGCTGTGCGTTACGGGGTCTCTCCCCCAGTCTCGCTGCGCTCGACAGCCCCCACTCATCAGAGGGGGGCTAGTTGCGTCGGGTTATGAGATCAGGGCGCAGAAGAGGGACTCGAATACCAGTAGCGGGTTGCCGTTGCCGGCTAGGCGCTTGCGGGCGTGGGCCACTTCGTCCAGACGGGTCACGGCACCGGCCCGGTTCAATCGCACCGACAATTCGGTGATCGACGAGCGGTTCTCCAGGTTGATGAGGCCCACCGAATCCTCCGCATTGTTCTGCAGCACCGCCACATCTCGGTAGATGGAAGCGATGGAGTTCAGCGCACGATCCAATACGTCGCGCGTACGGCGGGTGACCAAACGCTTCACATCGTCTTTCTTGGCAATCTGGTTGAATGCGCCACGCAGTTTCGGCGGGATGCGGTCGCTCGGTGCCAGTCCGTTGATGCGGCGGAATTCCGCTTCCTGGCCGGCGGTGATGCGGTTCGCGTCCGCCTCGGCCTGGGCCTTGGCATTGTCGATAAGATTGCCGGCCAACAACACTGCATCCGAGGCACGGGCCAGATTCAGCACACCGGCCACAAGTTCATCGCGGTCGGACATAACCCGTTCGTCGGTGGCGTACAACTTGGCGATGCCGATATGGCCTTCGGCGAGTCGGGCCGCACGCTGCGCCACTTTTGGCTCGACATTGGTGGTGGAGGTCAGGAATCCGGCCACCGCCTGGGTGGAGGGCACGGCGAGGTTCACGATGCGTGTGCGCGAGCGGATGGTGGGCAGCACGTCCTGAGCGCTGGGCGCGCACAGTAGCCAGATGCAATGCTCGGCCGGCTCCTCAATCTCTTTCAAGAGCACGTTGGTGGTGCGCTCAAGCATGCGATCCACGTCTTCGATGATGATGATGCGCCACGGCGCGGTGGCGGGCATCTGCTCGGAGGTAGTGATGATCTCACGCACCTGATCGATACCAATAGTCACCTTGTTCGTGGTCAGCACCGTGACATCCGGATGCGTGCCGGCAAGCACCTGCTGGGTGACGCGCGTGGGCTCAGCGCTCATGCCGTGATCCGGGCTTTCCAGCGCCGCCGCGAATGCTCGGGCCATGTTGGAACGGCCCGATCCGGGAGGTCCACAGATCAGCCACGACTGGGTGATCTGGCTCGGGTCGCCCTGCGCGATACGACTGAGCATGTCGATTACCGGCTTTTGGCCGACTAGTGAATCCCATACGCTCATGCGAGCTCCTTGATGTCGGATTCGATGGCAGCCCATACCGCTTCAATGCTCTGGCTCGCATCGATAACGCGGAAACGATTCGGCTCGGCGGCGGCCAAGTCCAAGAAGGCCTGGCGGGTGCGGGACTGGAAGTCATCACCGGCCGATTCCATACGGTCTTCCGTGTGTTCGAGGCATGGTGGGACAGGGCTGGGTCCATATCCAGCAAATACGTGCGGTCGGGCAGCAGGTTGTTGGTGGCCCACATGCTTAAGGATCGAATCTCTTCTGGCGTGAGTTCGCGGCCACCGGCTGATAGGCCAAGGAAGAGTCTAAATAGCGGTCGGTGATCACCACTTCACCGCGCTCCAATGCCGGGCGGATGGTTTCGGCAACGTGCTGGGCTCGGTCTGCAGCGAATAGCAGCGCCTCGGCGCGCGGTGCGATGTCGACTGCGCCCCATCCACACCGTGCAACAGCAGTTGGCGAATGGCCTTGCCTAACGCAGTGCCTCCCGGCTCACGGGTAACGACCACGGTACGCCCCTGAGCCTCAAGATACGCACGCAGCCGCTCGACTTGCGTGTCTTGCCCACGCCATCGACACCTTCAAACGAAACAAACAGACCGCTCATGCTATTGACCTTAGCGTTAGGCGCAGAGTTGCGCCCAACAGGCAGTTAAACCAGCTCTACCTCCGTTTCAAGGGGCTGATTTGGTCTTTTCTGAAGTCTACTTCCGTTTCGAGGGGCTGTTGCCCAAGTAGACAACGTTCCAAAACGGCGGAATGACGTTGGCGCGGAGCCGTTCATACTCGTGGTTCAGCAGATGACCAGCCCTTGAAGCGGAAGTAGATATTCTCAAAACGAGAAATCAGCCCTTGAAACGCAAGTAGAGCAATAATTCCGCTCAGCACGCTTGGGAATTACGGCGGGGCGCTCGTAGCCCTCGTTGGCGGTCAGCCAGTCGACGTCCTTTTTCACAGTGGCGGGGGTGGAACCGAGTTTTTCGGCGATGCGCTGGTTGGACCAGCCTTGTTCGCCAACTTCTTGACTTCGGCACGCGTTCGGCG
>ENA-OQHA01001206-OQHA01001206.1-human-gut-metagenome-genome-assembly--contig:-NODE-1206-length-10388-cov-1.988305_pt1 | contig 10388 bp, 14 predicted proteins | sample MGYA00242558_ERZ504707 | MGnify/ENA primary metagenome ERZ504707 (study PRJEB26092, sample SAMD00036197) | human gut metagenome | host: Homo sapiens | study: EMG produced TPA metagenomics assembly of... | reverse complement strand
TCTTATTAAATGTAAGGAAACTTGCCAGCGCCCCAAGTGTAAAACCACCGATTCCATTAATCGCAAGAATACCACCGATGATTGCTACGATAACATAACTGATATTTCCAATCTGTGCATTGATCGGTCCTAAGAAGTTGGCAAATGTATTCGCTCTGTCTGCGCTGATATATAACTCATCATTCAGTTTCTTGAAATTCTGCATATTCTCTTCTTCATGACAGAACACCTTTACGACCTTCTGCCCGTTCATCATCTCTTCGATGTAACCGTTCACAGTTCCCAGGTCTTTCTGCTGTTTTGCAAAATATGCCCCGCTCTGTCCTGCAGATTTCTTCGAACAGAATACCATGATTCCGACCATGACCATCGTTACGATAGTAAGCGGGATGCTTAAGATCAACATACTGATAAATACACTGACGATCGTAATCCCACTGTTTAAGAGCTGTGGCATACTCTGGCTGATCATCTGTCTCAATGTATCGATATCATTCGTATATACCGACATGATGTCACCATGTGCATGGGTATCAAAGTATTTGATCGGCAGCTTTTCCATATGTGAAAACAGATCATTTCTTAAGTTACGGAGTGTTCCCTGTGTCACATTTACCATCAGACGGTTATAACCGAACGTTGCAAGTACACCCAGCGCATAAAATGCTGCTACTTTGGCGATCGCATGTGCAAGCGGTGTAAAGTTCGGATTATCCGATAATAAAAATGGTGTAATATATTCGTCGATCAGGTTCTTCATGAACATCGTTCCCTGCACATTACAAAGTACGCTGACAACGATCAGTACTACGACACTGATGCAGTGGAATTTATAGTCTTTCAATACATATTTCATAAGGCGGAGGAATAATTCACCCGGATTTTTTACCTGTGATTTCATTCCTCTCGGCTGTCTTCCCGGTCCCGGCATCTTATTTCTCCTCCTTCTCGTCAAAATCGCCGCCACCGCTGGTCTGTGATTCATAGACTTCACGGTAGATATCATTCTGTTCCAGTAATTCTTCATGTGTACCGAATCCATTGACCTTACCGTCTTCCATAACGATGATACGGTCCGCATCCTGTACACTGGAGATTCTCTGTGCAATGATCAGTTTCGTCGTATCCGGAATCTCTTCACGGAATGCTCTCCGGATCTTCGCATCCGTTGCGGTATCTACCGCACTGGTACTGTCATCCAGAATCAGTACTTTGGGCTTCTTAAGTAATGCTCTTGCGATACAAAGTCTCTGCTTCTGACCTCCGGATACATTGCTTCCGCCCTGCTCGATATAGGTCTCATATCCTTTCAGGAAACGGTCGATGAACTCATCCGCACATGCAAGTTCACACGCGTGTCTGCATTCTTCCAGAGTTGCCTCCTTGTCTCCCCAGCGGAGATTATCAAGGATTGTTCCTGAAAACAGCACGTTATTCTGTAAGACTACTGATACCTGATTACGAAGCACTTCCATATCATAGTCTTTGACATTTTTGCCACCAACCAGTACTTCGCCTTTCGTCACATCGTAAAGACGGCTGATCAGGTTAACCAGACTCGTCTTGGCACTTCCGGTTCCTCCGATGATTCCGATCGTCTCACCGGAACGGATCTTCAGATCAATATCTTCCAGTACCGGTTCGTCACTGTCCTTTTTATACGCAAAGTCCACATGACGGAATTCAATACTTCCGTCTTCCACTTTCATGAACGGATGTTCCGGATTCTTAAGATCACTCGTCTCATTTAACACTTCGGAGATACGTTTCGCACTTGCCATACTCATCGTGATCATAACGAATACCATGGAAAGCATCATCAGGCTCATCAGGATATTCATACAATATGTAAGAAGACTCATCAGTTCTCCTGTCGTCAGGGAATTACTTGCGATCATCTTTGCTCCGAACCAGCTCACTAACAGGATACACGTGTATACCGCTGTCTGCATCATCGGGGCATTGAATACCAGGTTTGTCTCTGCTTTTACAAAAATGTTATAGATATTCTCACTTGCTCTTCTTAACTTGGATGTCTCCTGTTCCTCTCTTACATATGCCTTTACGACACGGATCGCAGATACATTTTCCTGTACAGACTCATTCAGGTCATCGTACTTTGGAAATGCCTGCTGGAAATATTTTGTCGCATGGCTCATGATCAGGAATAATAATATTCCAAGAATAATAACCGCTACAAGATAGATGCATGCAAGTCTTGCATTGATCGTAAATGCCATGACCATCGCACAGATCATACTTGCCGGTGCTCTGGTGAACATACGCAGAATCATCTGGTATGCATTCTGTATATTGGTTACATCTGTTGTCATTCTGGTTACAAGTCCCGCCGTGCTGAATTTATCAATATTCGCAAATGAAAATGTCTGAATATTGTTAAACATCGCCTCTCGTAAGTTTCTTGCAAATCCTGCCGATGCTTTTGCACCGTATCTTCCGCCCATCATTCCGGCGAATAATCCGATGGCCGCTGCAACGACCATGATCCCGCCGACCTTGTAAATATGCTGGATGTCCCCGGCATTGACACCTTTATCGATGATCGATGCCATCAGAAACGGGATGATCATCTCCATCAATACTTCAAGGATCATAAAGAGCGGAGTTGCAATGGATGCTGCTTTGAATTCTTTGATCTGTTTTGCTAATGTCTTAATCATTCCATTTACGCCCTTTCTGTTTCATTTATTGTTTTATAGTTACATTTATAACTCCGATTTTCCGGATTACCTGACTTCATATTTCTTCACATTCTGATTGATCCGGTCTAATACCTTATAAAAAATATGAAGTTCTTCTTCTGATATTCCTTCGGAAAGCTCTTCTTCGATATGCTCCACAATATCTTCAAAAGATTCCTGGCTTGCAATCCCTTTTTCTGTCAGGATTACTTTTTTTAACCTGGCATCCTGTTTTACCGATTCTCTTTTTACGAATCCCTTCTTTTCCATTAATTGGATCAGATTCGTAACCGTAGATCTCCCTACTGCAAATCTTTGTTCAATATCCTTCTGAAAAATATCCTGCTCCCGGTTCTCATACAGATACCGTATGATCCAGCCATGCATCATCGTCACTTCATCCACTCCGGATTTTCTGACATGTGCTGACAGATTTCTTGACAGTTTCAGATCCGTACAATGAATTTCCGGGCCAATCTTTCTGTCTTCTTCTTTCACATTACCATCCTTTCTCTATTTTTCAAAAAATGTTTGCTTTCGAATTGTTCGTTATCAAATTGTTTGCTTTCAAACATATTTTATCATCATACTTAAGAATGTCAACACTTTCCACAAATTTCAGAAAATTTTTTCAACATTTTTTCCCTTTCTGTATTCAAAAAAATGCTTGCTATCTAGTTTTCAAAACTATATAATAATTACAATTGAGGTGAATAAGAATGACAATAGACACAAAAGATATGCTAAACAGCATTTTATCAAGCATCTCACGAATTGATTACGTGAGGCCGGATGACATTCCGAATATAGATTTGTACATGGATCAGGTTACTACCTTTATGGAAAAAGAACTGGCATCCAGTAAACGCCACGAAGATGATAAGATTCTTACCAAGACAATGATCAATAATTACGCCAAGAATAATCTTCTTCCACCACCGGTGAAGAAAAAGTATTCCAAAGAACATTTACTGGTAATGATCTTTATCTATTATTTTAAAAATTTTCTTTCTATTAAAGATATTGAAACCATGTTAACACCTATTACAGATAAATACTTCGATACCGACAAAGATTTTGATATCACTTCTATTTATAAAGAAGTATGTGAACTGGAAAAATCACGGATTCCGGAATTCGAAAAAGAAATCATCCGTTCCTATAATACTTCAAAAAAAGCTTTGTCGAGGTCCCGGAAGATGACAGAGATTCTCTTCAGTTATTTGCATTCATCTGTAATCTGAGTTTTGATATTTACGTAAAAAACAGATTGTCGAAAAATTATTGGATAATTTCCCCGATCTGCTTCATTCCGAAAAGAAAAATTCAAATAAGAAAGATTCAAATAAAGACACGAAAAAAAGAAATAGGGCACAAGGTCCTATTTCTTTTTTTCACGTCTTATTCTGCTTTTTCTTCTTTGGCTTCCCCAAGTCCAATTCTTTCAAAGACCATATCATATCCGTCATTTCCATAATTCAAGGAACGATTCACACGACTGATCGTTGCTGTAGAAGCACCTGTCTTCTCTGCAATCTCAAGATAGGTTTTGTGTTCTCTTAACATCTTTGCAACTTCAAATCGCTGTGATAATGAAAGTAATTCATTAATCGTACAGATATCTTCAAAAAATGTATAACACTCCTCTTTATCTTCGAGGCTTAAAATTCCCTGAAACAGATAGTCAACTGCCTCTGTTCTGATTTTCTTACTCATAGCATTATCTCCTTTTGTAGCAGATTCATTACTGTTACATTTTAACACACTAAATTCATAAAATCTATAGCTTTTTGCCATATTTTATACAAGCTTTCAATTTTTCCAGTGAAAGATTGGCAATCAGTTCCTCCGGAAAATTTGCTTTCTTCAAGATTTCTTCCGCGTATGGATATTCTGCAATATCTGCATCCACATGAGAATCACTTCCGAGTACGATCATTACTCCCTGTTCTTTACACTCCTTTACCATTCTCAGACAATTCTCTTTCGTATTCTCCCTAAAGCCCTCCGGACGCAGTGACGAATTATTTACTTCCAGTAACGTTCCTGTCTTTTTGCTTTACTTACCAGACGTTTCATATCTACAGGAAATCTTCCGTCATCCGGATGTCCAATGATGTCAACATATGGATTTTCCATAACATTCTCATATGCGGCAGTCACATTCTCTACAGTTCTTTCATCTCTGAAACATGGAATATGAATACTTGCAATTGCGATATCAAGTGTCTTAAGTACATCTTCAGAAAGATCCACTTTACCCTCCGCATTCATAATATTCAGTTCGGTTCCTAATAAAAGTTCAATTCCAAATCTCTTTCTCGGAACAATCCTTAAATTCTGAAAATAGTATAAATGACAGGTCCCGGGCATCTCCGGTGCATGTTCCGTAATCGCAAGGCCTTTTAATCCCTTATCTGCCGCTGCTTTCGCCATTTCATTCATTGTATTATATGCATGTCCGCTTGCCAGCGTATGTGTATGAGTGTCAATCTCAACTCTCATCTTTTAACTCCTTTCCTTTTATTTTTTAGTTCTTTTATTCATGCTTCTTTATTTTCTAATCTGTATCTGATTGTTGCTTTCCTTCTTTCTAGCTTTAACACTCTACAATTTTGCAACAGGAAATATTATACAGTATAATTTTCTTTTTTTCCACCTATTCTATTCTGGAAAGCATATTTTCATCATTTTTTACTAAATATCAATTATTTATTCGTATTTCTAATGAATGTAAGGAGTTTTTATTATGAAAGATGTAAAACAATCGACCCGCTTAAGACCTCTGACCAATCAGGAACTGATTGATTCTTATGACTATCTTTCCGGTGCCGCCTCGTCCCAGGATTGTACCGGCCTTATTCCATCTGCCCCTCTTTCCGAAGCAGAACTTGATTCTTATGAAGAATTGTACCCGTTTCTTCCTCCTGTTCCTCCGGCTTCCGATATAAAAGACAACAACGAAGCCCCTGAAGATACATCTGGTATCACCGGATAAAATCCTCTAAAATCCATTGTTTAAATTTCTTTTTTCCTTGACATGCCTCTTAATCACGACTAATCTTATAGAAGAGTTTAAAACAATGAATTATTGAGAGGTAACTGATCATGAAAACCATACTAATGATAGCAACCGGTGGTACGATTGCATCCAAAGAAGGGGATCTTGGACTGACACCGGCTGTAACAGGCGAAGAACTGGCAGCCAGCGTACCTGGTATCAAAGATATCTGTCATCTGGAAATACTTCAGCTTATGAATATCGACAGCACGAACATGCGCCCGCGCCAGTGGCTGATGATCCGCGATGCTATCATGGAAAATTATAATCATTACGACGCTTTGTCATCCTGCATGGAACAGACACCATGGCATACACCGCCGCTGCCCTGTCTTATCTCATTCAGGACAGTGTAAAGCCGATTGTACTCACCGGTTCCCAGAAACCGATGGCCAATCCTTATACCGATGCGAAGATCAATCTGTTCCAGAGCATTCTGTATGCTGCCGACGATCTTTCCTGCAATGTCTGCATTGTATTTAACGGAAAAGTTGTCGCCGGAACACGTGGACGCAAGCAGCGCACCAGAAGTTTTGATGCCTTTGACAGTATGAACTTCCCGGAACTTGCCATCATCCGTGACAGCCGCATCATCCGTTACTATACGGAAAAACGTCCTGCTCCGCAAGATCTGAAATCTTACGCAAGTCTTAATGACCGTGTCTTTGTGCTGAAGCTGACACCGGAAGTCAAAGCTGAGATTTTTGATCTGCTGAGTGGTCACTATGATGCTATCATCCTGGAAACCTTTGGTATCGGCGGTATCCCGGAATATGATGATTCCTTTGAAAAGGCAATCTTCTCCTGGGTGGATTCCGGCAAGACGATCGCCGTCACCACACAGGTGCCGGAAGAAGGCTGTGATCTTGGTGTATATCAGGTTGGAAAAAATTCAATAATCATAAAGGAATCCTTAAGTCCGATGATATGACGACAGAATCCATTGTTGCGAAACTGATGTGGATTCTTGGTCAGACGGATAAACAGGATGAGATTGCACGGTTATTCTATCGCGAGATCAATCACGACAGAGTCTGATTTTTTGTTTTATGCATTATGCGCTATCACCGACTGGTGATAACCGCCATAATAATAACAAACTAAAATTCTACAACTACTTATCGCTTTCTTCTCCAGCTTCCTCATGTGTTTCAGATAGATGAGTAACAACAACCCTCCGGTAAAGATCCACGATGCAACATACACATTCATCAGCATCTCATATGTCGGAACCATCTTAAAGACAGTCAAAAGCCAGATTACACGGAATACCACTGTTCCAAGCACCGTAATAATTGAAGGTTCTAAAGATTTTTCCATTGTATTACCCTAAATTTTTAATAATGTTCCAACTTATCTTTTGTTTTTGATATTTTTCCTACTTATCAAAATCTACTTCGAATGTTCCTTCCGGTGTTTTCATTGTCAGAACTCCCAGATTAAAATCCTCGTCATTAATAGTAATATGATATTCAAATATCACATCATCCTCAAATTTCGAAAGCAGCAGATATGTCCCATTTTCTTTTCCGTCAATCTGATCACAGATATCATCATATACATCTGCTCCGGAAATCTGACGTGGATATCCCGATTCCTTTATTTTCTTTTCAATCAATTCATATAATTCGTTCATTTTTTTCTCCTTTGATTTTCTTTATTATGATTTATTTTTCTCTATAGTAATGCCATATATTTTCACGCCTATTGCCTTCATCCCCCATCTTTGCAGGTTCCTGCCATCTCATACCCCATTGATTCATAATACTGATTAAGAAATGGATTGTCGATGGAACAGTCCAGGCGCACTCTTTCTTTGTGATCATTTACTGCCAGTGCTTCGACAGCTTTTATGATTTCTCTTCCAGCCCCTTCTTCAGTCAGGTCGGTTACAAAATTGTGCAGATAACCATTGTTGTTCCACTGATCGATTCCTTTTTCGTTCATTCACTACTTCATCTTTAAATCACCTTATACCTTAACCATCTTCTGCTATGGAATCTCCATGTAAATATTACTGCACGCACTGTCCAGTCGGCAAACATACCGATCCAGACGCCCATCGGTCCAAATCCCAGAAATCGGATCAGTATCACGCACAGACAAAATCGGCACAGCCACATGACCAGACACGACGTGATCATAGAAAATTTTACGTCTCCCGCCGCACGAAGTCCGTATGCCGGAACAAATGCCAGCTCCATACAATCGGCTTCACAAGCGTAATCCAGGTTACCATATGGAAACACATCTTTGCACTTGCAGGCTCCATGCCGCCAAGAACTGTCACAGGCTGATCAATGCAAATACCAGCAGGCAGCTTACAATGATTGCCACTTCTGCGATCACACTTAATTTTTTTATGTAATAGACCGCCTCGTCTTTTCTGTCCGCTCCCATACACTGACCTACAATTGTCATCAACCCTACGCCAACTCCGATTGCCGCCATTCCATTCAGATTCTCCAGAATATTTGTCATTGCCTGGGCTGCGATTGCAGTTGTACCTAATGTTGATACGGTAGACTGTATTGCCAGTTTTCCAAGCTGGAACATACTGTTTTCCACACCGGACGGAATTCCAATCCCGAGTATTCTCCGGATCATCGCCCAGTCCGGACGGATTTTCAGGTAATCTCTTACCACAATTGGCTGTCGGTCTTTTCTTAATTGAATCAATACTACCACTGCACAGAATATACGGGAGACCAGTGTAGAAATTGCCGCACCTGCAACTCCCATATGGAAAATCCAGATCATAATTGCATTTCCAACAATATTCATCGCATTCGATATCATGGAAATGAGCATTGGACCCTTCGTATTCTCCTGCGCGCGAAAAATGGATGCCGCCGAATCATATGCCGCTATGAACGGAAATGAAATAGCTGTATAAAAGAAATATGTCTCTGAGGCTCTCATAACGTCAGCTTCTACTGAACCAAAAATCAGGCGCAAAAGCGGTTTCTTAAATCCCAGACATAACACACTGACTGCGATCGAGATGGCCGTGATGATGAATAACACCTGTCTTGCAGATTCATTCGCCATCTTTTTATTCTGTTGTCCGATATACTGTGAACAGACAATTGCTCCTCCTGCTGCCAGTGCCGAAAATGCCTGTATCACAAGAATATTGATAGAGTCCACCAGCGATACTGCCGAGATAGCTGCAGATCCAATATTACTTACCATCATCGTATCTGCCGTTCCCATAATTGAATTCAATAACTGTTCCAGAACGACCGGTATCAGAATACCGGCGATCATTTTATTTGAAAACATATGCTGTTGTTTCACTTTTTCTGTCATCACTTTTTCTGCTCCATAATATGAATGATTTCTTTATCCGTCTGCGCCATCCCCTGATTACCGATCTGTGCCATATGACGGATACAGTCTTCCGGTGTCTCTGCACAGATACCGTCACTCACACGAAGCGGCGCATCATGAACGGCCGTCAGCGCACAAAGCAGGGCTGCCGATGATCCTGCTGCAACCTTCATTGCACAGCCGACCTTTCCGCCGTCACAGATCATTCCCGTTACCGTCCCAGACATATTTCGCACCGCATACCCAAGCTGTTCGTCACTGCCTCCCAGCAGGTAAGCAATTCCTACGGATGCAGCCGTTGATGATGCCATGACACAGGAGCACATCGGTGACAGCTTTCCTATATAAGCATTGATATAACGGTTCACCAGGTGAGCAATTGCAAGCGCATGCACCTTTTTCTCCATTGACACTCCCAATGCGTCTGCTGCTTCACTGACCGGCAAGATCACTACCAGACCTTTTGTTCCCGCACCGGAACTGCTCATCGTCGGCAGCGGACAGCCGTCCAGACGGCTCTCGGCTGCCGAACTTACTTTCAGCATAATTCTGGTCAACAGATCATTCTTCAACACCTCTGAACCTTTTTCACTCCGAAGCGTATCTGCAATTCCTACTCCGACTTTCTTATCTTCGGAATAAGCTGCCAGTCTTTCATTCATTTCCACTCCATCCATCAGGAAATGTAATTCTTCCTCTGAAGCTGTATCTGCAACCTGGCGGATCTGTGCAATTGTCATCTGTTTCAACGCCTCAATCAGAGCATTATCTGATGCCTGTCCGTTTTCCTGATTTTTTCATATATAATCTTTCCATTTTTCTCCAGATATACAAGATTCGTATGTGTTCCTCTGATAACCGATGTGATCATATCTGCTTCTGTCTTGATCTTACATTTCACATACAATCCTTGCTCCTGCTCTTTAATCTTCACGGATACAGCAGCCATACCGCACAGTTCTTTCATCTGTTCCAGAATTTCCGGTGTGATATCTTCCAGAAGTTCCAGCCCTTTTTCCGGATTCTTAAGGTATGCTCCCAGTGCTGCTGCATATGGAAGTCCTACATAATCACAGCCTGGGATTCCTGCCGACATTCCATTTTTATAGATTCCTGCATTTACTTCCACTTCTATCGAGCGAATCTTATTTTCCGTCATTTTCCCTGCATTTGCTGCGCACAGTGCTACACATACCGGTTCCGTGCAGCCAAGTGCCGGAACTACGTCATTCTTTAAAAGTGTAATCATTTCTTCTTTTTTAACATATCTCTTCCCCAAACTTTTTATTTCG
>ENA-OQHA01001205-OQHA01001205.1-human-gut-metagenome-genome-assembly--contig:-NODE-1205-length-10398-cov-3.493331_pt1 | contig 10398 bp, 16 predicted proteins | sample MGYA00242558_ERZ504707 | MGnify/ENA primary metagenome ERZ504707 (study PRJEB26092, sample SAMD00036197) | human gut metagenome | host: Homo sapiens | study: EMG produced TPA metagenomics assembly of... | reverse complement strand
CTAAGAGCATAAATATCTTGCTTCTTTTTTCTTATTATTTCTTTTTGTTTTTTCCCTTAACTTTTAAAGTTTTTATTTGACTTTCTTAATTATTTCTTATATATATTTTTATATTATAAAAACAGAGAATGACATAGTAAAGAAATGTGAGGCATAAGAGATATGATGGCTGGTGCGAATCATACGCAGACATTCTTGAATTCACCATGGAGTTGGAAGTACAAAATACTTCCCGGGTTGCCCGTTATCGCTATTTAGTGAGGTTAGTCTATGACTAATGAACTAGAGGTGGTACCGCGATAATTCGCCCTCTTGGGGTGAATTTTTTGTTTTTAGGGGAAAGAAAAAAGGGAGGAATCTATTATGAAGAAGTTTGTATGTGGTTTAATGGCAGTCGGTCTAGCATTAACTGGCTGTGGTAGTCAGTCTAGCACTAAAGATAAGGCTGATGTAAAAGTTGGAGTCATCCAGTATATGCAGCACGATGCATTGGATGCATCATATAAGGGATTTAAGGATACTCTTGTAAAAGCAGGTTATAAAGCTTCTAATATTACTTTAAAGAATGCCAGTGGTGAAAACTCTAACTGTGAAACTATTGCAGAAAGCTTAGTGAACGATGGAAATGATTTAATTTATGCAATTGCAACTCCTGCAGCTCAGGCTGTTGTAAAGAAGACTAAAGATATTCCAGTTGTTGTATCTGCTGTTACTGATCCAGCTGACAGTAAATTAGTAAAATCAAATAAAAAACCTGGTGGAAATGTGACTGGAGCAAGTGATTTAACACCAGTTAAAGAACAGATTAAATTATTAAAACAGATTATGCCTAACGCAAAGACTGTTGCAGTTATGTATGCAGGTAATGAATCTAACTCTGAAATTCAGGGTAAGATGGCTGTCAAAGAAATCAAAGCTCAGGGTATGACACCATTAGTAAAGACTGTTTCTGAATCTAATGAAATCCAGTCAGTTACTGATTCTATTGTAGGTAAAGCAGATGCTTTATATATTCCAACTGATAACCTGCTTGCTTCTAACATCCCAGCAGTTGTAAAAGTAACTGATCAGGCTAAAATCCCTGTTATTGTTGGTGAAGAAGGTATGTGTGCTAAAGGTGGTTTAGCTACTTATGGTATTGATTACTATAACTTAGGTAGTATCGCTGGTAAACAGGCCATTAAGATCTTAACTGGTAAAGGTAAACCAGCTACTATGCCTATTGAATACTTAAAAGCGAGCGATTGTAAATTAAAGGTCAATAAAGCTCAGATGGAAAAACTTGGTATTAAAGTTCCACAGGAAGTATTAGATAAGGCGGAACTTATTTAAGGAGTGAATGAGAATGTCTTTATTTTTAGCATTACAAAGTGCGACTTACCAGGGTGTCTTATGGGGCATCATGGCAGTTGGTGTTTATATTACATTTCGTCTGTTAGATATTGCAGATATGACATGTGATGGTTCTTTCGCAACAGGAAGTGCTGTATGTGCTGTTATTCTTACAAATCATGGTAATCCAATCGTTGCGATTCTTGCTGCAACTCTTGCGGGGGCTTTAGCTGGATTTGTGACTGGTTTATTACATACTAAATGTAAGATTCCCGCTATCCTTGCTGGTATTCTTGCACAGTTAGGCTTATATTCTATTAACTTACGTATAATGGGTAAATCAAATATCCCATTACTTCAGACAGAAAGCTTATATGACTGGGGACCAATGGTTGGTTTAACAGTATCTCAGTCAACACTAGTTGTAGGTGTTATTGCAGTAACTATTGTGATTGCCCTACTCTATTGGTTCTTTGGAACTGAATTAGGTAATGCATTACGTGCGACTGGTAATAATGAACAGATGGTAAGAGCTGTTGGTGTCAATACTGATTATACTAAGCTACTTGGTTTAGTGATTTCAAATGCCTTAATCGCCTTAAGTGGTGCCATGGTCGGTCAGTCAGTTGGTTATGGTGATGTCAAGATCGGTATGGGGGCAATCGTTATGGGTCTTGCTTCTATCGTTATTGGTGAAGTTATCTTTGGTCGTTATGGCAGTTTCTTAAAGAGACTCATTGCGATTATTGTTGGTTCAATTATTTATCGTATTATTATCGCCATTGTTATCCAGTTAGGTTTATCAACTGATGACTTAAAGCTACTCACTGCATTTATTGTAGCTCTCGCATTAACTATTCCAGTATTAATGGCAAATAGAAAACAGACTGCAAACTATAAGAAACTTACAAAAGAGGTGGATGAGAAAAATGCTTAAGATTGAACATGTATCAAAAACATTTAACCTTGGCACTATTAATGAGAAGAAAGCTTGATTGATATTAATCTTCAATTAGATGATGGAGATTTCGTTACTGTTATTGGTGGTAACGGTGCTGGTAAATCCACTTTAATGAATATGATTGCAGGTGTTTATCCTATTGATTGTGGTCATATTAAACTAGATGATAAAGATATTTCTTTGTATCCAGAATATAAACGTGCAGGTCTTATTGGTCGTGTATTCCAGGATCCGATGATGGGTACTGCAGCTGATATGCAGATTGATGAAAACCTTGCAATGGCTAAAAGACGTGGTCAAAAGCGTACTTTAAAGTGGGGTATCAAGAAAGAAGAAAAGAAGTTATATTATGACCTCTTAAAGACTCTAAATTTAGGTCTAGAAGAGAGAATGACAAGTAAGGTAGGTTTATTATCAGGTGGACAAAGACAGGCCTTAACACTATTAATGGCGACTGTCACAAAGCCTAAGATTCTCTTACTTGATGAACATACAGCCGCTCTTGATCCGGCAACAAGTGCTAAGGTATTACTTTTGACTAATAAGATTGTCACTGAACAAAAGCTAACAGCAATGATGGTTACTCATGATATGCAGCAGGCTATTGATGTAGGGAATAGATTGATCATGATGTATAATGGTCAAATCATCTATGATGTAAAAGGTGAAGAGAAAAAGAAATTAACTGTTCCTTTCCTACTTAAGAAGTTTGAAGAAGCAAGTGGTAGTGAATTTGTGAATGATAGAATGTTGTTGAAATAAAAACGAAGGGAAAGGCTATTTGAGGCCTTTCCCTTTAATTATGCTGTATCTCCTTTTACAAAAGTACATGTTGAATATATTTTAAATCTATTCATTTTCTGATGTGAAATCTCTTTTTATAATAATTCCATTGCAAGAGATGCTCTTTGTACATATATTATTCTATTATTTGTAAGCTGATAACCATAGGTGCAATAATCTGGAATTTGCTATTTCGTTGCAACAATACTTATCCAATGATTTTTTATATTTGAATACGTTTTAATCTCTGTAAAACCCGCTTCTTTCAAAGCGGCAACAAGTTGTTCAGATGTGTAAATCTTCATACCGTTAATCATCTTTGTCCATTTTTCATCTGCGGCATTCGTCCCGTCGCTCTCGTTACAAATCAGGAATGTGCCTTTGCTTTTCAGTACACGGTTGACCTCTAAAAAGCATTTTGCTAATCCAGGCCAGAAGTAAACTGTTTCGAAGGCAGAAACATAATCAAAAGCCGCATCAGGAAAGGGTATAGCAGATACATCACCTTGTACTACACTACATTTCCCTTGTTTGATGGCGTAGGCGTTCAATTTTTGAGATTCTGCCACACTGACCTCAGAATAATCCATTCCTGTCACGTGGCCATTTTTACATTTATCGAGCCAGACTGCAATATTTGCTCCGCCGCCACAGCCGACGTCCAGCACTTCAGCATCCGGCTTCGCGGAGATATTTGAGAATCCCCATTGCGATAACTTGCTGTGACCGCTGTTCATCATCTTCGTCATCAATTTTCCGCCGAAGCCTTGTGGCTTACGGGTGTTTTCAAAAAAATTCATTACAGTATTCCTCCTACATAAATTTCGATTTTCTTAATTCGACAAACCTGTATTGCTCAATCTTTTTTCTCCGTTAGGAGAATATACAATCCATAAATAAAAAGAACAAGGAATAAAACCGTAGGAATCAATAATCCATTTTCTAAAATGCTTACAATCATTCTTCCAAGTAGCATATCCCATTCAGTTGCTGGATTTTGCATTGCCGCTATTATCATTCCTACAATACCAACAACACCACTTAGTGTTAAAAAACCACCTTTTATATTTCTACTCACAATCATCACCTCCTCATTAAATACCGATTTCTCAGTTCAAAAACTGGAATCTTTCAACTTACGATGTGATATTATTCCGAAATCCACTCATACAGCGCCACCGAAAGTCTTTTGTCTATGTCTTTTCTTGCGGCTTCGCACTCATTGGGATATTGCTTTGCTGAACGGAAAATAAAGCGCATAACAAATTTCAGCCTATTGGCAGTGCCATTCGCAGCATGGATTCTGGCAATACAAAATGTGTACCATGTTTATACGTTATAGCCTCATATTCACACTCATGCGGATATTTCTGCAACCGCTGATCCATACGTCGGATATACTTACCTGCCTCCCACAGGCTGTCATCGTCTGCACCAATCAGGATAAGCTTCCCCTTGATATTTTCAATTTTTATCATTTCTTCCTCTGTATGCTCACGTTCCTTTTCAGAATCTGCAAAAAGACAGGTCGAGCGTAGAAAATCTCCTGATCCTTTTGTTTCGGTCTCAATCTTTTTCCAATACGTTGGATGTTCGTAGACAAATGGCATATAAGCAAGTGGTTTCCCACGATAGGAAAGTGTAGAAGTTCCGGGCACAGGCCACTCCTTGCATCCATCCTTTTTACCCTGCTCAAATCCCTGCCATACAAAATCGCTGGCAGTCAGCCCAAATGTCAGCGTTATATCCGGAAAAAAGGATGCTGCAGCCAGTGCTTCCATTCCTGCCGTACTCATCCCCATAATACCGACCTTTCTGTTTCCATGAGTCATTAACACGTAACCGCTGTCTCAATTCTCTCAAGCGGACAGTTGACATGACTGTAGTTATGGTTTCCCGGAGACATACAAAGGGCATTGACGCCATTTTTGTGCAGCCATTTAGCACCACATTTTGCCATATAATCATTTGGATCATCTCCAAAGAGACCAATCACAGCACAGTCCGCCCCTTCAGTATTTTCATAATATGTACCATAAAAGCCATCTTGATCTGTTTCAAAACAAATTTTTTTCATTGCCATTACCTTTCACCAAATTCCAATTTTAATATCAGACGTGTGGTTTTATATTCACGTATAAAGACTCTTTCATATGCTTTGTTCGTCCTTTTCAAATATCAGAATCGTCTGCGTAACCTTTTTTGCAATCGGTAATAACGCCAAAAGTCTGTATGCAGAGGAAAATAACTCCATGCCACGAAGAATATTATCATCTTTTATTTTATGATACCCTGTTGTCATATTCCCAAGGTCTTCAAATGATCTGCACCGAAGACAAATTTTGAGCCTGTTTGCTGTATGGATTTTTCTATTCCTTCTTTCTTCACCCATACCTTTGCCAGACATTCCATAAGAATATAGGCATTATCAAAGTTGTCCTTTATTATTTTTAATATCTTACCGTTTTCTTCTGCTGTCAGATACATTGATAATCCTTCAATGATAAAAAGCATTTTCCCCCGCACTTTTACTTCTTTTGACCATGCAGGTCAAGTGCAGAAATTCCTATCGTAGAAACACGTCCTGATTCCTCGAAAATCTGATTGCGGATTGCTATCGTTTCTGGCAAATCCAAATTATACCAAGTAAATTTACCATTATCCATGCGATAAAATCTCGTATCCAGTCCACAGGCAATATTAACCACCGTACAATCAGGATTTTTCTCTATAAAATTCTTTACTAATTCATCAAAAACTACCGTTCTAGCAATTACCCCATTTCCCATCGTAGAATCCTTGGCTACTGTAGAAAAATCATAATCAATTTTGTCAACTAATTCTACTGCCTTTGCATCATAAAATTTATTATGTTTATTTTTGGAATATTGGGCTCTAGCATAAAAGCTCTGGAGCATTGTCTCTGCACTGCCAATGATAGTAGGTTTTATTCTTTCACTCATACATTTACTTTTTTTGCAATATAATTAGTTTTAACTAACTTGATTGTAACGCATTTCATGAAAATAAACAATTCAAATTGACATGTCTTGGAGACAGCCCCCATAAACTTTTCATTTGTTTTCTTTATTTTGTGCTTTTCTTCAAAGTTATATAAGAATTTGGAATTGCTTACTTCCTTATTGTATTAAGAATATTTAAGGCTTTTTCACCTTCATCTTTATTTGTACTCCATACGCTGATAGATAACAATTCACCCGCAGAATAATACCCTACATAAACAACACAAATAGTGCTGCTATCTTCTGTTAATTCTTCATCGTATATCTTTGCTTCAAATCCACTCGGAATGTAGAAATCTAAATTTCGCTGTCTTGCAGATGCTGGTACTGTTCTGATATAAGCTTCTTCCATTACTTCTCTTGGTGCAAGCATACCTTCCCTTTCTGCGCGAAATGGTGTTATACGAATTGTCAAATCACTACTATTAGGATAAAAAATATACTCCCCATTCTCTTCATCGTATTCGCCTTGCCAGTTATCTGGCATAGAAATTTGCCAATCAAAGAGTAATTTATAAGAATTCATGTTGCTCCTCCAACTCCCGATTTCTTAGTTTCAAAAATCATAAATTCATTTTAACAAATATTTTTCAAATGCTTTGTAAGTATCAAAGTGAACCTCTTTGAAAAATAAGACGATCCAAATGACAAAAGCTGGAACAGCCATATATGGACTAAAAAATAAGATAGCACTGCTCCAATTAACATTATGACAGCCCATGTAAAACATTGATTTCTTATATCACGAGAAATATAAGCTTTATCATACAATGCCTGCTCTTCTTTCGACAATAAATTGAATCCCGAAACAAATTGTGCTGCTTTTTCCTTTAAAACCGCAAATAACACACCTATAATCATAAACAGTATTAAAAAAATTATACATGACCAAAATCCTGTATTCATAATACATTCAGCCTTATTAAATATCGATTTGTTACTATCATGATATCATATTTTTTCTACATTTACATCTACATAGAATAAGGTAATTTAATAGCGAATCATGAACGCCATGATTCGCTATCATTCTAGCAAGAATTAAGATCTACGACTACCGGTGCACTTACGTGCGAATAATCAAATAATTTTCTTTTTACTTTATCTGTACTTATCATAGACCTGTGATGAAATTGAATTATATTTATCCCATTCATCCGCTTTAATAAAAATAGCTGATGATGATTTAAAATCTTTATAATACAATTTGCCACTATCAATTTTTGATTCTTTAACTAATAGTGGTCTTTCTTGTCTACAATATTTACTCAATCTTGTAGACACAGGCACATACGTTATCTTTTCATTACCCTTATACTTATATCCATCTACTTTATCTAGATGTTTCAGGAATATAATATATTCCTGATTAGAGTTCATTAACACATATCCCTTTTCTGAACTCATACTTCCATACCTTTAAGATATGAGATAGAAAATGGTTCTTGAATATAGATAGTATCTCCTTTTTTTAAGGAATCCTTATCACTGTATATATCGATTATTTTCACTGGTCTTTCTATGCTGTTATAAAATAATTTACCATCGTCAGGTTTCACTTTCACAATGAGATCACTGCTTTTTTCTAACTCATCCAATGAACTAATAGATTCATTGAAATACTCACTGTCCTCAATATTAAAATAAACAAAATTTTCAAGATTATATTGTTTCTTAATTTTATTGAGATCATAATCCCCTGTGAAAGAATTCTTAGTCACAAATGCTAATCCTATAGTCACAGTAATTAAAGCTATAATACCTATGAAATATAGTTTTGTATTCTTAGTCATTTTTTTCAACTCTTTCTACTCTACCAGAATTTAAATATATCTTTTCATCGAACAATTCATCAATATCCTGATGATTATGAGTCGCAATGATGATGCATGCATTGCGACTTTTTCTTCTTCCATCATTTTCTTGAATTGAATAACAGCATCTGGATCCAATGCATTTGTAGGTTCATCAAGCAATATAAGCTGAGGCTTTTCCATAACAGCCTGTGCTATAGCTAATCTTTGTTTCATTCCTAGTGAATATTTTGCGACTGTTCTTCTATCATTAGAATCTAATCCTACTCTTTTTAGTGCTTCTATTATATCGTTCTTTGAAATCTTGTTTTTAATTTCAGCTAGATACTGAAGGTTTTCCATACCTGTATAATATTTAAAGAAAGTAGGTGTCTCAATAATCAATCCCATTTCAGGTGGGTAATCAATATCCTTATGAAGAGTATTTCCATCAATCATGATTTCTCCATGATCTATCTCAATCAACCCTGCAATAGCACGTAACAACATTGTTTTTCCTGAACCATTGTGACCACATAATCCATATATTTTTCCACTTTCAAATTGTAGATTTATGTTATTCAAGATAATATTAGACTTCATTTCTCTTGAAACATCTTTTACACTAATTTTCATAATGACCTCCTATTAATTCTTTTCTATCAATAGCACACATAAGTCCTGCAGCACTAATTCCCAACTCAATAACCTGACTCACAATAGATAAAAGGTATTTATAGTAAGGCAATGGTGAATAAGTTATAGACATGCTGTAAAACGTATATGTAGAAGCATGATAATAATTATAATTACCATGATTTAAAGGAATATACTTACAAAACTCTAGACTAGATGAAAAATAATCTAGTATAACTCCCGAAATAATAGCTGGACTCACTACAAGCATTAAAGAAAGAATAATACCTATTTCAAACTTAAAACAATATAAGAAGAATTCACTCATAAACGATATAATTAAAAGCTGGACGGTAGATGTCAAAAGTAATTTGATGAACTCAGTTCCTATCGCATAAAAAGGATTAAACTGGAAGGTCATAAACATAATAATGATTACATAAACAGTTTGATAGAATAATGAATAGAATACATTCTTAATAGCGATAAGCATTAAGATTTTACTGTTCTTTCCATATCTATATTTTATGTAGATTTCATTTTCTTTTATCTCCTTAATAATCTCATAAGGAACGTAGTATATAAACAACACAGTATTTATCAACAGAAGCATAATCTGTAATACTGATTTACTTTCTTCTAGAAAGATACCTCCCATATACATCTGGTACGCACCTAATAAATCATTAGGCGTATAACCATTATGAGTTGCATACTTAAGTAGAAAAGAGAAGGCAATCAAAAAAAATATCCTGAGCAATATCTGCTTATTTCTTATAATAAATTTATAATACAATTTTGGACTCTCCTAATAACTCAAATCTGTTGACTACTCTATATAGAATCACAGATAATAGAACAATAAGCACACTCATCACAATAAGAAGAGTTGCAGGCTTTTCATACTCCAAAAGCATAATTGATGATATGCTTGGAATACTATTTTGTCTAAGAAAACTGCCGAGTAAAGTGGTGATGTTGCATAAGAAGTAAGAAATAATGATGGATATATTTTTATTTCTCATCTTTAAATAGACGATGATATATATTAGACAGACAAAGATCAAAGTCATAAAGAAACTGAAATAATATCTCATGATCATAAAAAAACTCATATGATATATTACAGTTCCCACAAGATGAACAGGAACTAATAATAGACATGTCATTTTAAAAGAATCCATAAGAATTCTTTCGACAATAAACCCAAATAACTTTTTCTTAGACTGGAATCTAGGTATAATCATAAAGTTAAATATTCGCAATATATCCGTAGAAAAATAGGACAATACAACTGGAATGATAAATATCATAATTACGATGACTGAAAATGTATTACCCATTACATCACTCGTATGTATTGAATTTTTAAACATGAATAGAACAACTAATTCAACAACAGCGAAGAAAATAGAATTGTTCATCTGGTCCTTATGAATGAATTGTTTCATATTTCTTCATTCCTTTGAATAAAATCAATACTTCAGTGATATTCAATACTATTATCGATACACATACACTTGAGAAAGAGATTCTAGCATCTACATACATATACGATATGTAATTAATAAAGCTAATATGAAGAATAACACCTATAATACTTGCAACTGCAATCGCAATAAACGTCATAATGCATATTTGTATGAATTCCATTTCCTTAAATGGCTTAATAAAGCTTAAACAGTAAGGAATATTTGAAATTGTCGCAAGAAAAGTACTGACTATAATATTTTTTATAAGAATACGCTAAGTTTATGAAAAATGTTGCTACTAGATCATTAAATTTAGCTTAACGCCTATTTTTCTGCTTTATAGCCACCTAACTCTAATCATCATTTCTCGAATAGTTGTAAAATGATCTTAAAAGGTC
>ENA-OQHA01001204-OQHA01001204.1-human-gut-metagenome-genome-assembly--contig:-NODE-1204-length-10400-cov-1.401343_pt1 | contig 10400 bp, 16 predicted proteins | sample MGYA00242558_ERZ504707 | MGnify/ENA primary metagenome ERZ504707 (study PRJEB26092, sample SAMD00036197) | human gut metagenome | host: Homo sapiens | study: EMG produced TPA metagenomics assembly of... | reverse complement strand
TTTTTTGTGTGTTGATTTATCCCAGGAGGCCTTGCGGCTGGAATCTTACAGCTCTTTATATTCAGCTGTCCATTGGCTGTCCAAAACAGCTTGGGCAGGGTCGGCAATGGCTTTTTGGTTGACGCCTTCTTCTACAATGCGCTGGGCCACCTTCTGGGCCAGCACCACCGTGAAGTCCTGGAGATGGGTAACCGGCGGCAGCACAGAGGCACCGGCGTTTTCCACCTTTACTTCATCAGCCAGGGCATGGCAGCAGCTGCCAGCATTCCCTGGGACACGCATTTGGCGTGGCAGGCAGTTACGGCCAGTCCCATCCCGGGAACACCAAGGAGTTGTTGGCTTGGCCAATCTGGTACTTCACCCCTTGGTATCCCACTTCCTGGGAAGCAGTGCCGGTAGCCACCAGGGCCCGGCCTTCCGTCCAGGCAATCAGGTCCGCAGCCTTGGCTTCTGCCAGTTCCGTGGGATTGCTCAGCGGGAAGACAATGGGGCGTTCCGTATGGGCAGCCATTTCCTTGACGATGCTTTCTGTAAAGGCACCGCCCACCGTGGAGCAGCCCACCAAAATGGTAGGATGAATGGCTTTTACCACTTTTTCCAAGGTGTCCAGGTCGTGACTGTCCGCAAATTCCGTTCTCTTGCGGGTAAACAGGTTTTGTTGGGGGGTCAGGGCATCGGAATCCTCAAACAGCAGGCCCTGTTGGTCCACCAGGTAGAACCGGTCCTGGGCTTCTTGGGGGGTCAGGCCCTGGAGCAGCATTTCTTCGTAGACCTGGCGCACAATGCCCATGCCGGAGGTGCCGGCGCCAAAGCACAGGAATTTCTGGTCCGTAAGCTTCTGCCCGGAAATCTTCAGGGCGCCCAGAATGGCTGCCAGGGTTACCGCCCCGGTGCCTTCAATATCGTCGTTATAGACGGCAAATTGGTTGGCGTATTGGTCCAGCAGACGGGCTGCATTTTCCCGTCCAAAATCCTCAAAATGGATGTACAGGTTGGGGAACAGCTTTTCAGCGTTCTCACAAGGCGGTCCACAAAGGTATCGTAGGCAGCGCCCACAATCCGTTTGTGGTGCAGCCCCAGGTACAACGGGTCATCAATCAGGCTCTGGCGGCTGGTGCCAGCATCCAGTACCACCGGCAGCACCTTGGCCGGGTCAATGCCGGCAGCGGCGGTGTACACCAGGATTTTCCCGGTGGAAATGCTGACCCCGTTGGTGCCCCAGTCCCCGATGCCAGAATGCTTTCCCCGTCGGTAACTACGATCAGTTCAATATCCCGGCCGGCAGCCCCGTTGCGCAGCTTCTTCGATATCCCCCATGGCGTCAATGGACAGGTAGACGGCGTTTTGGGGAGTGGTGAACAGTTCGCTGTACTGCTTGACGCTTTCGCTACGCCAGGAGCATACAAAATGGGCAGCAGCTGTTCCAGATGATGGGAGAACAGGTAAAAGAACAGGGTCCGGTTCCGGCTGAACAGCTTCATCAGATAGTGGCGCTGTACTGCCCGGTTAGGCCGTTCACAAACATTTTCGTAAGCCTGCTGGGCCTGGAGTTCCAGGGTTTCCACATGGGGCGGCAGAATGCCCACCAGCCCGTATTTTCTCCGTTCTTCCAAAGAAAAGGCAGTGCCTTTGTTCAGGAAGGGATCGTTTAACAAATCATAACCCATTTTCGTTGCAGCCATTGTACTTATCTCCTTTTCTTCCAGGCCTTGGCCTGACTTCGTCGGTGGTTGGGACCGGCTACAGATTTATCTTTACTTCAGTGCATACAAAATACATTTTCGTGATTCTGTAGCAATTTTACACAGGCAGAAAAAGAAAGTAAAATACATTTCTGTTCTTCACCCAAACTTTTAGTTATAATAAAGACAGAAGGAGGTGCCCCATGAAACTGACCCAAATCGAATACTTTATTGCTGTCTGCCAATGCGGCAGCTTCACCGGAGCCGCAGAGAAATGTCATATCTCCCAGCCCGGGATTTCCAAGGCCATGCAGGAACTGGAGCAGGAATGCGGGGTAGCCCTGTTCCAGCGCAACCGGAACAACATCCAGGTCACCCCCCAGGGCCGGATTCTGCTGGAACACGCCCAGCAGTTCGAGAACCATTACCAGAATTTGTGCCAGGTGGTAAAGAATCTGGCACACAGCCGGACCCTGCTGCGGATTGGGGTGGCCACCATGCGGGGAAACACCATTTTCCCCAAGCTCCACGGTGCCTTTTTAAAGGAACATCCCCGAACCACCATCGAAACCATCGAGGAAACCACCAATGTGCTATACGAGCTGCTGGACCGGCAGGAAATTGATTTTGCCCTGTGCGTTACCAACCATATGCCGGAAGAGCCCTATCACCACCTGCTGCTGCGGAAAAGCTACCTGAAACTGTTTGTCCGGAAGGACCACCCCCTGGCCAGCAGAACATCCCTGAGTCTGAAAGAGCTGAAGGACGTGCCTTTGGTCATGTTTTCCGACCATTTTGACCAGACCACCTATATCAAGCGGATGTTTGCAGTCAGCGAGGTGCAGCCCCGGATTGTCCACCAGACCTCCCAGGTCTTCACCATCCTGGAATACATCCGCAGTGAAGCGGCTGCCGGTTTTCTTACCGAAGAAATTGCCAGCCAGGAACCGGACCTGGCGGCCATTCCCATTACCGAATTCCATCCGGCCTTTATTACCCTGGTGTGGAACAAAAATGTGCGCCTGCATCCGGCCATGGAAGAATTTATCCGTTTCGTCAAGCAGTCCAGGTTTATCCAGCCTTTGGAACCACCCCAAAAAGCGGAACCGTCCAGCTCTGCTAAAAATAAAAAAGCCTTCTCCAGCTGCTGCAGCTGGAGAAGGCTTTTTTTAGGGAACTTATTCCCAAATGGTCTTCATGATTTCTTTGTATCTTTGGCCCATTTCCTTGGTAATCAGGTCGAACAGGGCATAGAACATATCCCCATTGAGCTTTCGTTTTCGAACACTACGCACAGGTCCAGAATCAGGAACCTTCCGGATCCAGATAGAACTTGAAAGCCTTGATAGCCTTGGTTGAAATCGGTGATCATTTTTTCCAGGGCTTCCTTGTTGTTGTCCTTCAGGCCTTGGGGGCCAGCAGCACCCGAATCATGCCAAAAGCCGTGTCGTCCAACAGAACCACCAGGACCACGGGCGTACCATCAATATTTACATGGGAACGGAATACGGCGGTGTGGAACCGGTCCCCTTCAATGGCTTGTACCTGAAATGCTTTCGGATCTTTCTTGTCCAAATATTTCTTGGAATGCTTGGGCTCTTCTTGTTTAATTCTGCCATACTAACTTCCTCCTCAATTCAATTGATTCCATCAAATCTAACAATAACAGGATAGAGCATTCTCCGGCTTTCGTCAAGCTATCCACTTATGCACAAAGTTATCCCCAAAAATCGGGAAGTTATCCACATTTTCTGTGGATACTTCTGGGGTTAGAGCTATATTTTGTGCGAAAAGCTGTTCGTACTACAAAATCCGGAGGGGCTTATCCACTTATACACAAGTTATCCCCAAGAATTGTGGATAACTTTGGGGAAAATCCACAGGGGTTTAACCAAAATTCCCTGTCTGTGGCATTTATCGCCACTTTTTACATTCACTTTTCTGTATGCCACAGCTTTTTATCCAGTTATCCACAGAGTTTTCCACCATTGGGGCAAAAAATAGGCTTGTGCAGTTGTGCACAAGCCTATTTTTACGCTTTATTCGTCTTCTTCATCCACGGTATTCACAATGGCCAGAGCAGCAACCTTATCGCCGCTTTCCAGATCCATCAGTTTCACCCCTTGGGCATTTCTGCCATAGGTGGAGATATCCGCCGCATTCATCCGGATGATGATGCCAGCTGCAGAAATCAGCATGATTTCCTGTTTTTCCGTAATGAACTTGGACCCTACAATCAGGCCCGTCTTATCGGTGACTTTCAGGTTGATGATACCTTTGCCGCCCCGGTTCTGAACCCGGTACTCGGAAATATCCGTCCGTTTGCCCTGTCCCTTGTCGGTTACGGTCAGCACTTCACCCGTATCGTCCAGGCAGCTGTCCATGGAAACCACCGTATCGTGAGGCCGCAGCAGAATGCCCCGTACCCCGTGGTCTGGTTCTGCCCATGGCCTTACATCCTCTTCGTTAAAGTGGATGGCGTAGCCGTCCCGGGTAGCCAGGAGGATATCGTTCTTGCCGGAGGTGAGCTTCACGTCAATGAGTTCTTCCCCTTCGTCCAGGTTGATGGCAATCAGGCCGCCTTTCCGGGCGGACTTGAATTCGCTGACGCTGGTACGCTTTACAATACCGGCGTTGGTAGCCATAAACAGGAACTTGTCTTCGTCAGACTGATGCCGCTGTGGACGGCAATCACGGCGTTGACCTTTTCGTTTTCTTCCAGCGGCAACAGGTTCCGGATATAGGTTCCCTTGGCGGTACGGCCGGCTTCCGGAATTTCGTAGCCCTTCTGCCGGTAGACCCGTCCCCGATTGGTAAAGAACAGGATATTGTCATGGGTGCTGGCCATCAGCAGGTGTTCGGAGAAGTCCCCTTTCACCTTGTTGTCTTCCTTGACAATCTTGCCGCTGCCGGCCTTGATGCCCCGGCGCCCCGGTTCTGGTTGCGGAAGTTGGTGAGGGCCTGACGTTTGATATAGCTTTGGTGGCTGATGGTAATGACCACGTCCTCCTCAGCAATCAGGTCTTCGGTTTCCAGTTCCCCGGCATCGTACAATGGAGGTTCTCCGGGGATCCCCAAAACGCTTCTTCACGTCCAGCAGATCTTCCCGGGCGATACCCATAATCTTATGTTCGTCGGACAACACGTCCTCCAAATAGGCAATATTGGCCATAACTTCCTGGTATTCGTCCTCAATCTTCTGCCGTTCCAAACCGGTCAGGCGTTGGAGACGCATATCCAAAATGGCCTGGGCCTGCTTGTCGCTCAAGGCAAACTTGTCCATCAAGGCTGCCTTGGCTACGTCGCCGTTGGCGCTGGCCCGGATGGTGGCAATGACTTCGTCCAGGTGATCCAGGGCGATTTTCAAGCCTTCCAAGATATGGGCCCGTTCCTTGGCTTTGCGCAGTTCGTACTGGCATTTCCGGGTAATGACATCCTTCTGGTGTTCCAGATAATATTCCAGAATCTGTTTCAGATTCAAAATCCGGGGATGGCCTTTGACCAGGGCCAGCATAATAATGCCGAAGGAATCCTGGAGCTGGGTATGCTTGTACAGCTGGTTCAGCATCACTTCGGGCACCACATCGCTGCGGAGCTCGATGACAATGCGCATACCCTTCCGGTCGGATTCATCCCTTAGGTCCGTAATGCCTTCCAGCACCTTGTCCTGCACCAGGTGGGCAATGCTCTCAATGAGTTTTGCCTTGTTGACCTGGTAGGGAATCTCAGTCACCACAATCCGGTTCTTGTTTTTGGGCATGGGTTCCACATGCGCCTTGGCCCGCACCTTGATAACGCCCCGGCCGGTGGTATAGGCCTGGCGAATGCCGTTGATGCCCAGAATCTTGGCTCCCGTAGGGAAGTCCGGTCCTTTGATGGCTTTCATCAGCTGTTCAATGGTGCAGTCCGGATTGTCGATAAGCATGACACAGGCATCCACCACTTCGTTCAGGTTGTGGGGCGGAATGTTGGTGGCCATACCTACGGCAATACCGGCGGAACCGTTGATCAGAAGAGCCGGTACCTTGGCCGGCAGCACGGTGGGTTCCTTCAGGGATTCATCGTAGTTGGGGATGAAATCCACCGTATCCTTTTCAATATCCCGCAGCATTTCTACGGCAATCTTGCCCATACGCACTTCGGTATACCGCATGGCAGCCGCAGGGTCACCATCCACGGAACCGAAGTTCCCGTGGCCGTCCACCATCAGATACCGGGTGGAGAAATCCTGGGCCAGCCGAACAATGGCGTTGTATACGGAGAAGTCACCATGGGGGTGATACTTACCTAAAACATCGCCCACGATACGGGCGGATTTCTTATACGCTTTGGTCGGCAGCATGCCGGCTTCGTTCATGCATACAGGATGCGCCGGTGAACCGGTTTCAAACCGTCCCGCACATCCGGTAAGGCCCGCTGTACAATAACACTCATAGCATAGTCGATGTACGACTTCTGCATTTCGTCTTCTACGTATACGGGAATTACCTTGCCTGCGTGATGGTCTGTTTATCATTTTGCTGATCATCCACGTTCTCACGCTTCCTTTCCTGCGCCCTCCCGGGCTTTGCTGCTAATTGTTTACTTTAAGAACAGATCATAAACCTGCTTGCCGATCAGCACGATGGTTACGATCAAGAACAGGGTACGGATATAACCCACACCCTTTTTGATGGCCATTCTCGGCACCTAGCCGGCTCCGGCAATTTCCACCAGACCCATGGGCAGCGCGTACCAGAAATATACCTTGCCCAAGACCAGGAAGGCTACCAGCCCGCCCAGGTTGCTGGCCAGGTTCAGGGTTTTGGCATTGCCTGCTGCGGTAACAAAATTATAGCCAAAATATAAAAAGGCAAAAATCAGGAACGTTCCCGTTCCCGGACCGAAAAAGCCGTCATACATGCCCAGGCACCAGGCCATAAAGGCAATGCCCACCGCCATGGTCCGGCTCATTTCCGTCATTTCGTTGACGCCGTTCCACTCTTTTTTCTTAAAGGTGTACACCGCCACCGCAATCAGGGAAATAACCACGATGTACCGCAGAATCTGGTCCGGTACCAAAGAAACCAGACAAGCGCCTACGGCGCTGCCTATAGCGGATAAGGGCATCATTTTGATAATTTTCCGGTCGATTTTGCCGGAACGCACAAAAGTAAAAAAACTGGTAATGGCGCCGATGCTGGCCGCAAACTTGTTGGAGCCAGGGCAACGGGCATGGGAAGAGGGGTCGCCATGTAGGCGGGAATGGTAATCAGTCCCCCGCCCCCTACGGCTGCATCCACAAAAGAGCCCACAAACCCGGCCACCAGCAAAAACACCAAATCATGCCACGAAAAAACGATGGTTTCCATTCCCTACTCCTTCCAGGTCAGATATAGTCCGGCCCAGCCCGCCTGACAAGAGGCGGTGAGCACAGCTTCTGTCATTTTGTTGCTTACTGCATAGGGATTTTCCTGGGTTAAAGAGGAATGGTCAAGGGGCCAGCGGACCCCTTCAATACTCACTGTGGTTTCCGCCGTCAGGGGAGCAGGCTTACAGCCGCGGGCCTGCGCCCAGCGGAGTAAAGGCTGCGCCCTCACCGGGGCCCAGAAAACACAGGATTTCCTGTTCATCAGCCAAAATCACGGTGCTGCCCCGCTTCTGACAGGACAGCAGGCAATAAAGATTGCCAAACAAATGGTCCGCCCGGCCGCCCCAAACCCCGGTGGCCAGAACCAGACAAGGGACCTTGATATCTTGGAGAATCAAGGACAGGTCCGTATCGTCCTTGTTCACGGGAAAGGTTTTCACCTTGCGCCGGCCTGGACAAATTTTTCCCAGGCGCCGGGCGCCGCACTGTCCCTATCCCCATACAAAAGCGGGGCGTCAGGCCGGCTTTGGCGCAGTGTCCGCGCCCCGGTCCGCCGCATAAAGGGGCAGGTCCCCTGCTGCTTTCCGCAGCCACTGGGGATCCGGCCGCCGGCCGCCGGCCACCACCACAAGGGGAGCGCCAGAGTCCTTGGTCAGTTCCCATTTGCCCTGGGGAAGCAGTATTTGGGTACCCATAGCTGCCTCAGAAGTCCAGGTTGGTAACCTTGCCGGCATTTTCCTCGATGAACTGCCGCCGGGGTTCAACCTTGTCCCCCATAAGCACGGAGAAAATGGAATCGGCATTGGCCGCATCTTCTAGCTGTACCTGGAGCACCGTCCGCTTGCTAGGATCCATAGTGGTTTCCCACAGCTGTTCCGGGTTCATTTCGCCCAAGCCTTTGTAGCGCTGCACGTAGGGGTTGTTGTTTCTGCCCACTTCATCCAGTTTCTGCTGGAGTTCGTCATCGCTGTAGGCGTAGGTGTGCTTTTTCCCGGTACGGATCAGGTACAGGGGCGGCTGGGCAATGAACACATTGCCGTGGATAATCAAGGGTTTCATATACCGGTAGAAGAAGGTCAGGAGCAGGGTTCTGATGTGGGCCCCGTCCACGTCCGCATCGGTCATGATGATGATCTTGCCGTAGCGGATCTTCTCGATATTGAATTCTTCCCCGATGCCGCAGCCAAAGGCCGTAATCATGGCCCGGATTTCCTGGCTGTTGAGCATCTTGTCCATACGGGCTTTTTCTACGTTCAAAATCTTGCCCCGCAGCGGCAGGATGGCCTGGAATTTCTGTCCCGGCCCTGTTTGGCGCTGCCGCCTGCGGAGTCCCCTTCTACCAGGTAGATTTCGGTTTCTTCCGCATTCTTGCTGGAGCAGTCAGCCAGTTTGCCCGGCAAAGAGCTGACTTCCAAAGCAGACTTTCTGCGGGTCAGGTCCCTGGCTTTTCTGGCAGCAGCCCGTGCCCGGTTGGCCATAACGGCCTTATCGATGATTTTCTTGGCTACGGGAGCATTTTCTTCGAAGTATTCGGTCAGGGCTTCGGACACCATGTTGTCCACAATGCCCCGGACTTCACTGTTGCCCAGTTTGGTCTTGGTCTGGCCTTCGAACTGGGGTTCCCGGACCTTCAAGCTCATGACGCAGGTAAGACCTTCCCGGACATCGTCCCCGGACAGGTTTTCCTCGTTTTCCTTCAAAAGTCCGTTTTTCCGGGCGTAATCGTTGATGCACCGGGTCAGGGCCTGTTTCAGGCCGGCCAGATGGGTGCCGCCCTCTTCCGTATTGATGTTGTTGACAAAAGTATAGATATTTTCCGTGTAGGCGTCCGTATACTGCATGGCCACTTCCACGATGGTATCCTGCCGTTCCCCTTCCACGTAGATGGGGGTTCGTGCAGGGCTTCCTTGCCCTTGTTGATGAATTCCACAAAAGAAACAATGCCGCCTTCGTAGTGGAAGGTCTCATCGGCGCCGGATCTTTCGTCGGTGAGCTGGATCTTGACGCCCTTGTTCAGGAAAGCCAGTTCCCGAATCCGGTGCTTCAAGGTATCGTAGCTGTACACGGTTTCCGTGAAAATGGTGTCATCGGGCCAGAAGGTTACGCTGGTCCCGGTTTCGTTTTCCGGACAGGTGCCTTTTTCGTACAGGGGACGGGTGGTTTTGCCCTTGGAAAATTCAATGCCGTAGATTTTTCCGTTCTTTTTGACTTCCACCACCATGCGCTTGCTCAGGGCATTTACGCAGGATACGCCAACCCCGTGCAGACCGCCGGAAACCTTATAGCCCCCATCGCCGAACTTGCCGCCGGCGTGGAGCACGGTCATAACCACTTCAATGGCGGGTTTGCCCACCTTATGCATTTCTACCGGAATACCGCGGCCGTTATCGGTAACGGTAATGCTGTTGTCATCATGGATGAACACGTGGATGTGGTCACAGTAGCCAGCCAGCGCTTCGTCGATACTGTTGTCGATGACTTCGTACACCAGGTGGTGCAGCCTCTGCCGCTGATGCTGCGATATACATACTGGGACGCTTGCGGACGGCTTCCAGACCCTCCAATACCTGGATCTGCTCAGCGCCGTAATCACCATGGACGGCAATTTCTTCTTCAATCGATTGTTTCTTCTTTGCCATACAAACCTCCCGAATTCTGCTTATCGTCTTTGCAATGTTTTGCTGGAAATACCGGACAGGATAATCTTATCCACGGTAACCACACAGCTGGAGGGAGGAAATTCCTCCGTCAGGTCAATGACCTGGTGGGCCTCAATCTTGGGCTTCAGGAAGAAGCGGTACAGATTGGTCCGTTTGTTCCGGATATCAAAAATCCCAATGATTTCATCATTGCGGACAACGTAGTTATTTCCCACGTGCAGGTACATAAAACCGACTCCTTTTTGCTCTCGACAAAATGCGTTCCACCAGTTCTGGATTCAATTTATCCGGTGTCAGTCCCCGGTCCAGCATTACCGCAAAGGCTTTTTCCAGGTCCGTGGCATCAGGTTTCAGGGCCTCATTCATGGCCCATTCTTCCAGAACGGCTTTAACGTCAGTAAATGTTATTCTATCACAATTTAGCGTTTCTCGGCAATCTTCCCAGCGCAGCCAGGGACTTTTCTCCAGGGCCCGGCGGATTTCCCGCCGTTTTCAGCCAGTTGTTTCCGGGTACAGGTGGCGCAGATTTCCTCATCCCCAATCAGCGGCACGCCGCACACCGGACAGCGCCGGTTGGGGTCCACCTTGGGAATAAAGGGTCCCTGGTCATCCAGGTTTGGGGCTGCCGGCTCCTCCAGAATGCCATGGTAAAACTTCAGCTCCCGGATGATCCGGTGCCGGCCAGGGCGATACCCGGGCAGGCTCTGG
>ENA-OQHA01001203-OQHA01001203.1-human-gut-metagenome-genome-assembly--contig:-NODE-1203-length-10412-cov-2.164706_pt1 | contig 10412 bp, 9 predicted proteins | sample MGYA00242558_ERZ504707 | MGnify/ENA primary metagenome ERZ504707 (study PRJEB26092, sample SAMD00036197) | human gut metagenome | host: Homo sapiens | study: EMG produced TPA metagenomics assembly of... | reverse complement strand
CAAGATCGATCTGTATCATATGAACTGGCATCTGCCCGCTTTCCATTCTGGAGAAATCGAACAATTTCTGTAGCAAGATATTCATATCTTCCGTAGATTCATAGGCCGTCTCCAGATACATTGTCCGTTTGTCTTCCGTATTTGCCACACCATCCAGAACCCCTTTGATATAGCCCCGGATTGACGTAAGCGGAGTTCTTAGATCGTGAGAGATTCCTGTTACCATATCTGTCCTTGCCTTTTCATTCCGTTCCCGTATCTTCTGATCTTCCAGAATTGTCCTCTGCATCTCATTGAACGCACGGCAGACCCGTTCGAACTCTTCCTGTCCTTCATATACGATCTCTTCTTCCAGATTGCCGTCCTGGATCCTTTTTGCACCTTCAACCAGGCAGTCTAACGGCTCCATGACAAGACGGTTCATTCTTTTTGTAAATATGGATGCCAGGAGAAGCAATGCCAGAATCGCTATAATGCCTACAACCAGCACGATCAGTACCAGAAATGAAAAAGACTCCCGGATGGCTTCTTTCCCGATATCCCTTCGAGATATCCCATACATCCCTGTCCATCTTTTCATATCCGATCTCTTCAAATGTTCTTTCAAATCTGTCTTCACATGCTCCTATCACAGCTGTTCCGATTAGAAGCAGCGTAACCATCGACAGGAATAAAAACAGCATATTGGAACGAAATAATTTCTTTTTTAACGGCATAGCTTCTCACCTTCTTGTTGTTCTTATCTCTTTTCTTCATCATAGCATATTCTTATCTTCTATGCATTGCCGGTCTGCAGATTTTACTTTACGCTTCTCTTTTTATTTTTTTCTTACGCATATGTGCTTTGTATTCTTCCTGCTGTCCTCTTAAATTTAATATGATCAGCAGTCCGGCAACCGATGTAAGACTTCCGATCAGGAAATGTCCCCACATTGCAACCGACATCGCACTGATCTCAAATAATCCCGGCAGGATCACAAGTGCTCCAAATGTTCCACATATCATTGTAACACAGATAAATCCACGCAATACATTAAACGGAATACAACTGCGGATCACTGCTGTCATGGAAATAATAATCAGTGTCAGGTACATGATTGTCTGTTTCTCGCCGGATGCCATCGGAAGAAAGAGCGTTGTAACACCTATCATCACCGCGGCCACAATTCCGAATGGTGCCGCATTCCAGATCGCAGTGGAAAGGAATCTTCCTTTGATCCGTCTCGTATCTGATTCCAGAATTGTCAGGAAGGACGGATAAGCTTCTATACACGCATCGATCAATGTAATCTGTATCGGAATGAATGGAAATGGCGTATTCGTAAGGACACAGAAGATGGATACCAGTACCGAATAAATCGTTTTTATAAAGAATACTCCTGCTGTTCTTGTTACATTATGGATGACCTTTCTTCCTTCCATTACTACCTGCGGAAGGTGTGTAAAGTCAGAATCCATAAGGACAACCTGCGCGATCTGTCTGCTTGCATCACTTCCGTCTGCAATTGCGATCGAACAATCTGCTTCTCTGAGTGCGAGAAGATCATTCACTCCGTCTCCGGTCATTGCCACCTTGTGCCCCTGTCTCTGGAATGCCTTTACCAGTTCCTGCTTCTGCTTAGGTGTCACTCTTGCAAATACGGTATACTCCCGGCAGATTGCATCATAATCCGGCTCCTCACCGACGGATGACATATCAATTGCATCTGCCCATCCTCTCAGCCCTGCACGTTTTGCTATCATAGCAACTGTCTTGACATGATCGCCGGAAATGACTTTGACATCTACTCCCTGTCTGTGGAAAATTCCAGTGTCTCTTTTGCATTGCGACGGATCTGATCCTCAAGCACGACACCGTATAATGGCTGGATCTGTGCCGGTAAATGTTCCTCATCTTTCCATTCTCCGTCATAATATCCGATCGCTACCAGTCTTCTTCCATGCTCCAGTTCATTTTCCAGACTTTCCGGAAGTGTTCCAAGAATCCGCTCCGGTGCACCGACAAAAACGGTTCCCTTTCCAATAAAACTGATACTTCCCCATTTTCGTTTTGATGAAAAGGATATTTTATTCTTTATAAAGTACGTTTTATCTGTCCTGTCATTATATTTTTCTTTATATCTGATATTTTTTTCTTCCACATTTTTCTCTTCAGACTTCTTCTCCGCAAATGCTTTTTTCAGTGCCTGGAATGTTGCATTATTATCATCACTTGCATCCAGATAAGCCCGTACCAACTGTTTTTCTTCATCTTCCGTCAGATTAATTTCTTCATCTCGGTCCATCGGGATCACATATTTTACTTTCAGTTTTCCATCTGTAATGGTTCCGGTCTTATCCAGACACAGCACATCTACATGCGCCAGTGTTTCCAGTGAATAGATATTCTGAACCAGGATTTTCATCTTCGCCAGACGGATCACACCGGTTGCCAGTGATACAGAGATCAGTAACACCAGTCCTTTTGGAAGCATTCCGAGAAGTGCCGCCGCTGAAGCGACAACCGATTCATTTACCGGTGCTTCCGCAATACAAACGCTTCTAAGAATAAGAGGATTCCAAGTGGAATAATCAAGCTACTTGTAAATCTTGTAACCTTTCTCATAGAGCCTAATAGCTCTGACTGTACCTGCTTTTCTTTTTTTACTTCGTTTACAAGACTAGTTGCATAGTTATCATTTCCTACATGGATGACTTCCGCACAGGCCTTACCGGAAATCACGGAACTTCCTGAATATAACGTACTTCCCACTTCCTTTATCACAGGATCACTTTCTCCTGTCAGAAGGGATTCATTGACCTCCAGACTGCCGCTTGTAACAATACTGTCATTGCAGATCTGGCTTCCGCTTTCCAGGATCACGATATCTCCTTTTACGATATCTTTTAATTTCAATCTCCTGATCTTCGCCTTCTCTTCTTACTTTTATAGCTGGCCGGTTCAGAATAGATAATTCATCTACCAGTTTCTTGGCTTTGCATTCCTGTGCGATCCCAATCACGATATTCAGTATAATGATCGCGATGAAGATCATGTTGGTATACGCTCCCACTGCGAATAACAATCCTGCAATGATGAAATTCAACAGATTGAATAATGTCAGCACATTTTCCCGGATGATCTGTTTCTTGCTTTTTGTAATGCTTTCCGGTTCTTGCTCTCCTTCGCCTTTTTTCCTTTTTTCTTCTACTTCCTGCATGGACAGACCATATATCTTTTTTTCCATAATACAATCCCCTCCTGTACGACTTGACTTTTTTCAGTCTCTATCCTACAGAAGGGGATTAAATAAACGGATATGAAGTTTTAAATATTTTTTAAACTCTTATTATTTCTTCACATTAAATGCTGCTTTTCCAGGATATACAGCACTTGTTCCAAGTTCTTCTTCAATTCTCAGCAACTGGTTGTATTTTGCAACTCGTTCTGATCTGGAAGGTGCTCCTGTCTTGATCTGGCAGGTATTAAGTGCTACTGCAAGATCTGCAATTGTTGTATCTTCTGTCTCTCCGGAACGGTGAGATGAGATAGCTGTGTAGCCGGCTTTATGAGCATCTTGATTGCTTCCAGTGTCTCTGATACTGATCCGATCTGGTTTAACTTGATAAGGATTGAGTTACCGCATCCAAGTTCGATACCTTTGGAAAGTCTCTCTGTATTCGTTACGAACAGATCGTCTCCGACTAATTGTACCTTATCTCCAAGTTCAGCTGTCAGTTTCTGCCATCCTTCCCAGTCTTCTTCGTCTAATGCATCTTCGATAGAGATGATCGGATACTTGTCTACCAGTTTCTTCCAGTGCTCGATAAGTTCTTCGGAAGTAAATTTTGTACCTGCTTTGGAAGTACATATTCGCCCTTCTTCTCACCTTCCATTCAGAAGATGCTGCATCCATAGCAATCATGAAGTCTTTTCCAGGCTCATATCCAGCATCTTTTACTGCATCTAAGATGTACTGGATTGCTTCTTCATCAGATGCAAGGTCCGGTGCAAATCCACCTTCATCACCTACGGAAGTTGCAAGTCCTTTTGATTTTAATAATGCTGCCAGTGCATGGAATACTTCTGCACACCAGCGGAGTGCTTCTTTGAAGCTTGGTGCTCCTACAGGCATGATCATGAATTCCTGTACGTCAACTGTGTTGGCCGCATGTGCGCCTCCGTTTAATATATTCATCATAGGTACCGGAAGTCTGTTACCATTTACGCCTCCGAGGAAACGGTAAAGCGGGATCTCCAGTGCATTTGCTGCTGCACGTGCACTTGCGATCGATACCGCAAGGATTGCATTTGCTCCTAAGTTCGATTTATCTTTTGTTCCGTCTGCTGCGATCATTGCTGTATCTACTACATAAATGTCTGATGCATCTACACCTTTCAGTGCATCGTTAATCACTGTATTAATATTCTCTACGGCTTTGGTTACACCTTTTCCGCCGAAACGTGATTTGTCTCCGTCACGAAGTTCCAGTGCTTCGAATTCTCCTGTAGATGCGCCGCTTGGTGCTACACCTCTTCCTACAGTTCCATCCAGAAGATATACTTCTGCCTCTACCGTCGGATTACCTCTCGAATCAATAATCTCTCTTCCAATAACCTTCTCAATTGCTAAAAAATTCTCCATGTCAAGATCCTTTCCCATGGAACTACTTCTGCCTCTCTTGCTCAGGGATGAGACAGAAGGAGTATGCCATGATTTATTCACACGATAGTTAGATTATTCTAACTATCGTCAGCATATCATATCTTTTTAGGTGAATCAAAACGCGGCTAGCAAAGTGCCTTTCCAAGTGCCTGGCAAGCTGCAACTGCATCATCATCCGGTGCTTCATTTGCAAGTACACTATCACATGCAAGAACAGCTCCATCAGCCTTGCATGTCTCTTCCCATGTTCTCATCCATTCTCCGTCTCCCCATCCATAAGATCCGAAGAGTGCGATCTTCTTGCCTCCAAGTTTTCCTTCACAGTCAGAGAACATTGGCTCGAATTCGCTGTCTTCCAGTTCTTCTGCTCCCATAGCCGGGCAGCCGAATGCCACTGCATCGTAAGCGTCCATCTTGTCTGCGCCAAATTCTGAAGCCGTTAATACATCAACTTCTGCTCCTGCCGCCTTTGCTCCTTCTGCTACTTCGTTGGCCATTGCCTCTGTGTTACCTGTTCCGCTCCAATATACTACTGCAATTTTACTCATTGTTTCTACCTCTTTCATTGATAAATTTATATGTCAGGCAGCCACCGTAAGCTGCAAAACACTTCTTCCCTGCTGCCAGAGACGTACATAGACATCTCTTGCATTTTTTATATTTTGCAAATGTTTTCCGGCATGCACACTCATCACAATATACCTTCCAGCATCCTGCGCATTTGAAATTGCGTCCCTGATTCACAATGAATCCGATCACGTCACCAAGCGGATAATCCAGAAAAATTCCGATTTCATGTGGAAATTCATTATTTTCCCCTATTCTTGACTTTAACCGGCTCAATGCATATTTGATCTCTGTGCTTTCATAGCCGTATTTCTTCAGGAACTTTGCTACTCCCGGCCGGTTCAGACTGACCTCGAGCTGTTTCTTCCGATAGACATAGACCAGTACACGTTTATCCTGTCTCTGTAATATATAGAGACGGATTCCTTTTTCTTTCATGCACTGATTCCAGAACTCAATCTGATCTTCCACGTCTGTATCATCTGCAAATGTCATATTAAATAAATTTGCTGATTTCATAGATGCCAGTGTTGCCGAACAATGTTCCACCAGACATTTTTCAATCAGATATCTGTCCATCACCTTAGTACCTCCTAACAAGCGTTAGTTATATCTAACAATCTATATTTGAATACTATATCATTCTTCCCTTGCTGTCAAGAATTATGTATAAAAAAGAAGCTTAATGACATAAATCCTCATTAAACTTCTTAGATTGTAAATATTTTTAGCAAAACCGTCTCATATGTATAATATTCCAAATACAACTCTTCCTTATAATGCTTCTAACGCTGTATTAGATCCAACCAAAATCAAAACCATATCTTTTCGCAATACTTCTAAAGGATCCGGGTTGACTTCTACATGCGCCCCACTTTTAATTCCTACGACATTCACTTCATAGTTCCGGCGCACATCCAGTTCTTTCAAAGTTTTTCCACTCCATTTAGCCGGCATTGGAGTTTCCACTATACTATAGGCCGGAGATAGTGCAATCCAATCTGTAAAACTGGCTGACATAAGATTCTTTGCCAGACGGACTCCCATTTCTTTCTCCGGAAAAATGATGGTATCCACACCGATTTTCTTTAATACAGTTGCATGACGGTTATTTTTTGCTTTTGCGATTACGTTCGGTACTCCAATTTCCTTACACTCAAGTGCTGCCATAATACTTGCTTCCAGACTTTCTGCTTCAGCAATCACAACAGCGTCCAGATTTCTTGTTCCAAGAGATCTGATAAATTCTGGATCTCCAATATCTGCCTGCATCGCATATGATACAGAATCAGCAATTCCATTTACCCGCTCCATATCTTTATCTACAGCAACTACCTCACATCCAAGTTTTTGTAATTCTAATGCAATGCTTTCTCCAAAACTTCCCAAACCAAATACTGCAAATTGTTTCTTCATAATCTTTTCCTCCTTGTTACCCAATCATAATCTTTTCCGTTGGAAGTGTCCGCATCTTTTCTTTTAAGTTCACCTTTCCTGCAAATAATAATGCAATGGTCATAGGCCCGACACGTCCTATATACATCATTATCATCAGCACAATCTTGCTTCCCGTCCGCAAGTGTGTTGTCAGATCCTGCGAGAGTCCAACTGTCGCCATTGCAGATGCGGTCTCATACATGATTCTCTGAAATGAAATTGTATCTGGTTCAATGACAGCAACAAATGTTGTTCCTGTTATGTATATAGCTAATGCCAACATAATTGTAACAAATGCTACATGGAAGTTTTTTCATCCACTTTTCTCCGGAAACATTCAATATCATGCCCTCCCCGAAGCATTGTATGAAATGCGAGAAATAAAAGTGCAAATGTCGTCGTCTTCAGACACCTGCAGTTCCTCCCGGAGAACCGCCTATAAACATCAAAATAATATTTAAAAAACCAGTCTCTTCGTACATCCCAGATTGCTGAAATGTACTAAACCCAGCCGTTCTTGTTGTCACAGCCTGAAATGCGGAAACCATCAATTTCTGTCCGGTATTAAGATGCCCTATCGTTGCCGGATTATGATACTCCAGTGCAAAGTTCAAAACTGTCCCTGCTATCAATAAGAATCCCGTTGTAATGATCGCTATTTTTGAATGTAACTTAAGTCTGGTAAACCAGCATTTTCCGGGAATTTCCCGATGCCAAATCTTCTTTCCGTTATCAATCACGTCATACCACACGGTAAAACCAATTCCGCCAAGGATAATCAACAGCATTGTTATAATATTAATCAAAGGATCTGTTGCGTATCTTGCCAGACTGTCATCTCCAAGGATGTCAATTCCTGCGTTGCAAAATGCAGAAATTGAATGAAAAATTCCATACCAGATTCCTTTTGCAACCCCATAGTCCCGAATAAATTGTATGGCGTAAAAAACGGCCCAATTCCTTCTACTACTACTGTCCCAATCAAAATTTTACGTACCAGACCTACCAGACCACCGAGAGAATTCATATTATAAGCTTCTTGAATAACAACTCTCTCTTTTACCGTAATCTTTCTTTTCAGAAGCATAAAAAATGCGGTAATACATGCAATCACGCCCAATCCTCCAATCTGAATTAAAATCAGCAAAATTACTTTTCCTGTAATTGTAAATTGGTATTTGGGAACAATTGTAACCAATCCGGTCACACATACCGATGATGTTGATGTAAAAAGCGCATCCAGAAAACTGATTGATTTTTCGTTAGATACCGGCAACCATAAAAGCACCGCTCCAAGAAAAATTACACTTAGAAAACCTACTGCCAGAATTTTCATGGTATTCCATCTGATATTTTGTTTTCCTGTTTTCTTCATTTATATTTTTCCTCTTTTCTGTCTTGTTCTTCCAAAATTGACTATCTTTTAATCTACACTTGCGCTTCGCAAAAGTCAACAGTTATTCTTCCTTCGTACAGAGAACTTGCCACCGGCAACTTCTCTTGCATACTTTGATCGGGTAGGAGGTCAATAATTATTCCCACTACTAGAGCGGATTAGGGACTTTCACCCGTTAGAAACGTGCGCCGCAAGGCGCACGTTATTAAAATAACAGGGACGACTTTTGTCATCCCTGTTCATTTCTTTATCCATTATTTTTTAGATATTTTTTCATATTGTATCTTTACTCATCGAGCAGATTCTGCATACTTCTAAGTCCAATGATCAGAGTGGATGTATTATGAAGTAATGCGGATGTTGTCGGCATGATGATACCTGCTACACCAAGTGCGATCAGTCCTGCATTGAATCCTACAATTGAATGATAATTGTGGCTGATTCTCTTGATCAGACCGTTACTGATCTTCTTTAATGTAACCAGTTCTTTTAAATTGTCTGCGCCAACTGTAATATCAGCAATTTCTCTTGCAATCTCTGCTCCATCACTGATTGCGATTCCTACATTGGCTGCGGAAAGTGCCGGTGAATCGTTGATACCGTCACCAATCATGATAACTTTACGTCCGGCTGCTTTTTCTCTTTCACAGAATTCTGCCTTATCTTCCGGTAATACCTCCGCATAATATTCATCTACACCAACACGCTTTGCAATAGCCTTTGCTGTACGTTCACTGTCACCTGTCATCATGACAATTTTGCTAAGTCCGGCCTTTCGCAGTTCACAAATCACTTCTACTGCTTCTTCACGCAGTGGATCTTCGATACAGATCACGGCTGCAAGTTTTCCTTCAATTGCCATATAAAGATGTGAATATTCTTCGGGCAGATTCTCAAATTTTTCTTTCCATGCCTTCCGGTAATTACTACTTTTTCATCTTCAAATACAAAGTGATAACTTCCGATTACGGCTTTCTTTCCTTCAATCTGTGTTGAGATGCCGTGAGCAACAATATACTCAACTTTTGAATGCATTTCTTCGTGATCCAAATGTTTTGTCTTTGCCGCGCTTACCACTGCTTTTGCCATTGAGTGAGGGAAATGTTCCTCCAGGCATGCAGCAATACGGAGCAGTTCATCCTCACTCATTCCGTTAAATGATACCACTTCTGCTACCGTCGGTTTTGCCTTTGTCAGTGTACCGGTCTTGTCAAATACGATCGTATCTGCTTCGGCAACCGCTTCCAGATATTTTCCACCTTTTACAGTAATCTTGTACATACCTGCTTCACGGATTGCAGAAAGTACGGAGATTGGCATAGCGAGCTTTAATGCACATGAAAAGTCTACCATCAGAATCGACAGTGCCTTTGTTGCATTTCTTGTAAGCAGATAAGTAAGGGCCGTACCGCCAAGCGAATACGGAACTAGTTTATCTGCAAGATGCTCTGCCCTGCTTTCCAGTCCGGATTTTAATTTCTCGGATTCTTCGATCATTGCTGCAATCTTCTCATAACGGCTGGAACCGCCGACTGCTTTAACATCGACTGTCACTTCTCCTTCTTCTACAACAGTTCCGGCATAAACATAATTTCCTGTAGTTCTTCTTACCGGAACAGATTCTCCTGTCAGTGAAGCCTGATTGATCATAGCTTCTCCATCCACAACCTCTCCGTCAAACGGGATGACATTTCCCATATGTACGACAACCTGGTCTCCGGATTTGATCTGATTAGAAGAAACCAGAACCGTCTGATCTCCGGTCTTTAACCATACTTTTCCTACATTTAATGACATGGTTCTTGCCAGGTCATCTACAGACTTTTTATGTGTCCACTCTTCTAAGAGTTCACCGATTCCAAGCAAGAACATGATCGAACTTGCCGTACTGAAATCACTTCTGAAGATTGATACTCCGATTGCTGTTGCATCCAGTACCGGAACTTCAATCCTTCTTTCCATCAGGGTCTTGATGCCTTTCCAGATATATTTTGCCGACATGATCGTTGTATATGCTGCCGAGATCGGATATGGCAGTAAGAATTTTCTTCCATAATGGAACAGAATCTTATCCACCAGTTTCTCCTGATACTCTGCATTCATTGCTCTTCCGGATGTCTCTAACAGGCCATTCGGCACTTCTACTTCCTCATAACGGAATCTGCGGAGTCCTTCGATGATTGTTTCTCTGTTTCCCTTATAATGAATCGTTGCGTCCGCCGTTCTGTCATAGACATCTGCGCGGAATACGCCGTCTATATTCTGCAAATAAAAGAGAAGAATGTCCGCCTGTTCATGAGTCATGCGTTTCTGCTCCATGTGGATACGGATTCTTCCTCTTATCTCATGCTTAATCTTAAATTTCA
>ENA-OQHA01001201-OQHA01001201.1-human-gut-metagenome-genome-assembly--contig:-NODE-1201-length-10419-cov-4.939370_pt1 | contig 10419 bp, 13 predicted proteins | sample MGYA00242558_ERZ504707 | MGnify/ENA primary metagenome ERZ504707 (study PRJEB26092, sample SAMD00036197) | human gut metagenome | host: Homo sapiens | study: EMG produced TPA metagenomics assembly of... | reverse complement strand
AAAGTCCGCTGTCTGAGCGGCTGCAAGACGCGAGTTCGGACTTTTGGAAAACGGTTTTAGCAGAATTCCGGCAGCTAGAAGCCAGCCCCCGACGAAGCCCCGGCGACAGGCAGCACACGCCTCACGGGCGTCCGTATTTCAACAAAAAAAGAACAGCAATGAACCTCAAATCCACCACTGCTCTCCATTCATTTCCTAAATCACTTTCCCATCAAAGCAACAATCTTCTCCTTCAGCTCCCGTGCATTCTTCTTCGGATCCTCCGCCTTCATGATCGCAGAAACAACCGCCATACCACTCATACCGGCGCCCTCAAGCACATCCATATTCCCGGCATTCAATCCCCCGATCGCAACCGCCGGAATCGGAACCGCCTCACAGATATCCTTCAACGTAGAAACCTTGGTAAGGATCGTCACCACCTTAGTAGTAGTAGGATAAATCGCCCCCACACCAAGATAATCCGCACCATCCTCATAAGCCTTCACAGCAGCCTCCACCGTCTTGGCAGTAGCCCCCACGATCTTATCCGGTCCCATCAGCTTCCTTGCCACAGCAACCGGAATATCAGAAGCTCCAACATGCACACCAGCCGCATCACACGCCAGCGCCACATCCACACGATCATCAATGATCAGCGGCACATTGTAACGATCTGTGATCTCCTTCACCTTAAAAGCCTTATCCAGATACTCCCGTCCACCCTTATTCTTCTCGCGAAGCTGGACCAGAGTCACACCACCCTTACAAGCCTCCTCAACCGTACGGAGCAAAGACTCCTCCGTATGATAAGAACTATCCGTCACCAGATACAACGTTACATCCAAATCTTTTCTATCCATCCTAATCCCCTCTTTTCAGTACATTTCAATCTTCAACAGATCCAGCAGCTGTCGATCCGAAAGCCCATAGATCTCATCCAGCAGATTTACCTGAAAGCTTCCCGGACCGCGGGAAATCTTCTCCGCTTCCTCGCCGGCGATACCCATAAGTGCAGTACCAAGCACTGCCGCAGCCAGATAATTCCCGGATCTCCCATTTAATTCCATCTCAACGCCAGACCAGACACCTGCCTCTATACTATCCGTCATCTCTTTCGCAATATTATCTTCGCACCCCGGCAAAAACGCCGCAGTCAGTGCACCGACCATACAGCCGGTTCCTGTGATCCCGGACAGCGCCGCACTGCCATTTTGTACCAGAACAACCCGTTCACCATCCGTAACAAAATCCTGTTTCCCGGTAGCCAGCACGATTGCCTGATTATTTCTGGAAAAAGCCTTAAGCACTTCACTGACTCCATCGATATTTTCCTCAGTCAGAGCATCCTCGACACCCGCATCAATTCCGATCGCATGAGACGGCAACCCGGAAACAGCCAGAAGCTCTGACATATTTCCCTTCAGCACTGCCGGATGACCGATCCTTAAAAGCTCCCTCGCCAGATCCAGCCTGAGATCACTGCAGGCAACCCCTACCAGATCCAGAAGAACCGGAATCTTATTTTCCATCGCTGTTCTCATAGAACGCTTCATTGACTCGATCCTGGCATCGGTAATATTCCCGAGATTCAACATCAGCGCACCAGCCGATGCCGTAATACCTGTCACCTCTGCCGGATGCTCCGCCATGATCGGCCTTGCACCTACTGCAAGGACCACGTTGGCACAGTCATGGATCGAGATCGGATTGGTGATGCAATGAATCAGCGGCTTTTCTTCTTTAATTCGCTTTCGCAGTTGTAAAATTCTTTGTCTCATATGTTTTTGAACCCAAAGCTGCCTGGAATTTCACCAGAGACCTGCTTTACTCAGAGCCTTCAGGAAAATATAGGCAACACATCCTCCCATTGTGGTTGCTGCAAGGAACATCGGCGTATAATAAAATGCTGTCAGTCCGCCTCTTCCCATCAGGAATGCCATCACCGGATAAGAAACCATGGATCCGATGATACCTGTTCCAAAGATCTCACCGATCACCGCACAGATGATCTTGCCTTTGGAAAGTCTGTAGAACACACCTGAAAGGAACGCGCCAAATACTGCACCGGTCAGTGCAAGTGGCGGGATTCCCATGAACATCATACGGATCACGCCGATCATAGTCGCACAGAGAAGAGAGTACCACGGTCCCATCAGAACCGAGCATACGATATTGACAAGATGCGCCGTGGGGCACATTCCCTCAATCCTCAGGATCGGTGAAATAACGACACCAATCGCAACCATCATTGCCAGCATTACCATACGAAGCGTGTGCATCCTTTGTTTTTCCATTGTGTTTTCCTCCCTGAAATATCAGGCAGATCCCTGTCAGATCCCGGGCAAAAACTTCCCGTCTGCTGCAGTCTGCCCTTAGATTTTGGCGGTCGAAGTTCCCTTACTTCCTCTCACTCCGAAAACACGGATTCCCATCGCTTACATGATCCTTCCGGAAAAATTCTCCGGAATATCACTCTCCTGCCAGACATTAAGGCGCTCCCCTTCCTGCCCGCTCTTTCGCAGAAGCTCCACATGCAGTCTCTGTCACTTTCATATCCCCACATTGTCAGACCATTCCAGTTCCATTCCTGCATCCGAAAAGAGCGCATCCCATGGAAAACTCCACGGAGACACGCTCTCAGATCACAATCCCTCCGTTGGCATTACCCAAATCAGGTACGGTCGAAGATCTATCTTCCTCTCAGCCTGTCACACAAGCTCCCGCTGGCTCTTTTCTTTTCTGTTTTTCAATATAGCACACACCTATCCCGTTGTCAAACCTCCACTGCTTATTGCTCTTTGCACTCCCGCCGGAGACGTTACTGTTCACTCCGTTCTCAGCAACACGCTTCGCGATGCACAGAATTTATGGTAATCGCATAAATTCGCGCGGTATGTCTCGGGTTCTGTGACCTTCGCTCACAAAAAACACCTCGCGGAATATTACCAGTGAACAGTAACCCGGAAACTTTCCTAATTCAGTTAAACAATTATTTCGACATAAAAAACTCCCTGCTTCACTACTTTCATAGTAAAACAGGAAGTATATAAATCTTATTTTGAGATCTCGTCGATCAGACGCAGCTCCTCAGCTGTAAACGGTGCACAGTGGATCGCTTTCACATTATCAAGGATCTGCTGCGGCTTGGAAGCTCCGATCAGAACACTGGTAACTTCCTTATGCTGAAGCAGCCAGCCAAGCGCCATATCAGCCAGCTTCTCTCCACGCTGGGCTGCCAGATCGTTCAGTCTCCGGATCTGATCCAGACGCTCCGGCGTCAGCACACTTTCCTTAAGGAATCTTCCATCTTTGCGGATACGGCTGTCCTCCGGGATCCCGTTCAGGTAACGGTCTGTCAGCTGTCCCTGAGCAAGAGGGCTAAAAGTGATCAGACCTTTTTTCAAAATGCCGGTGGTTCTCTTGAGACCGTTTTCTTCCACAGTTCTGTCAAAAATGGAATACCGGTTCTGGTTGATCACAAAGGGGCATTTCAGATCCTTCAGGATCGCTGCCGCCTGGCTTAAGGTTTTTCCATCATAATTGGAAAGTCCCACATAGAGAGCCTTGCCCTGCTGAACCGCTGTTGCCAGCGCCCCCATAGTCTCCTCAAGCGGAGTCTCAGGATCCATTCTGTGATGGTAAAAAATATCCACATATTCCAGACCCATGCGCTTCAGGCTCTGGTCAAGGCTCGCCAGAAGATACTTGCGGCTGCCCCAGTTTCCATAAGGACCTTCCCACATATCATAGCCTGCCTTTGTTGTGATGATCAGCTCATCACGGTATGGCATCAGTTCTTCTTTCAGGATCTTGCCGAAATTCCGTTCCGCACTTCCATAGGCAGGTCCGTAATTATTGGCAAGGTCAAACTGTGTGATACCATTGTCAAAAGCTGTGAAACACAGCTGCTTCATGTTTTCATAATCAGAAGTATCTCCGAAATTATGCCATAATCCAAGAGACACCTTCGGAAGCATCAGGCCGCTTTCACCGCAGCGGTTGTACTCCATAGTTTCGTAGCGTTCCTTTGCAGGTGTGTACATAAAAAAGACCTCCCATAATGTAGCATGATTTACATTTTCTGTAACTGCTTTTACTATACTTCACCGGCCCTTATTTCGCAAGACGGATCATATTCCAGCTGTGTTTTGCAAAAACTGCTTCCAGTTTTCCGCCGTCCAGCTTTGAGCATTCTGCACTGGCTTTTACAGGAACTACATTCTCGGGCTGCGTCTCTGTATTGACTGCCTGAAGATTATCGTTATTCAGCACGATATGCTCTACGATCTTATATCCCTCAAACTGTCTCAAGTCACAGGAAACTTCCATATCCTCATCCAGACTCTTATTCACTGCAAAGATCGTCAGCGTATCCTTTTCCTCATCCCAGACGCACACAGAATCCAGATATGGAGCTTCTCCATAAGTCTTGCTTTCATATATAGGTGTGAGAACCTGTGTATTAAGGACGGTTCCTCTTCCAAACACACTTGTCAGCATATACGGATAAAAGATCGTCTGACGCCATGCGCCTGTATCGGATGTCATGATCGGCGCAATAACATTTACCAGCTGTGCCATGCAGGCGATCTTTACACGATCTGCATGACGGAGAAGTGTGATCAACATGCTTCCCACAAGAAGTGCATCCTCAAAGTTATAAACATCCTCCAGCTGATGGGGCGCCTGTACCCATTTTTCCAGTTTTTTATCCTGTTCATTGCTGTGGTACCATACGTTCCACTCGTCGAAGGAAAGATTGATCTGTTTTTTTCCATGCTTCTTTGCTTTTACAGCATCGCAGATGGAAACCACTCCTGAGATAAAATCATCCATGCCCTTGGAGCTTGCCAGAAAATCGGCAGTGTCTCCCGATGCATTTCCATAGTACTGATGCAGGGAAAGATAATCCACCTGATCGTAAGCCTCGTCAAGAACCGTATACTCCCAGGAGCCAAAGGTAGGCATTTCCAGACTGGAGCTTCCGCATGCAACAGTCTCAACCTCCGGATCCATAAATTTCATCAGGCGGGCAGTCTCTGCTGCAACTCTTCCGTACTCTGCCGCAGTTTTATGTCCCATCTGCCACGAACCGTCCATCTCGTTTCCGAGACACCATAATTTGATATCATGCGGCTGTTCATAGCCGTGAGCCTTACGGAGATCACTGTAATAGGTACCACCCTTAAAGTTACAGTATTCCAGAAGATTTTTCGCATCCTCCGGTCCTCTTGTTCCCAGGTTTACTGCCATCATCACATCGCTGCCGGCTTTTCTGGACCAGTCCACAAACTCATTGAGACCAAACTGATTGGTCTCGATGACACCCCAGGCCAACTCCGGTCTGGACGGACGCTGAGCTTTCGGCCCGACACTATCCTCCCAGCGGAATCCGGATACAAAATTTCCGCCCGGATAACGAACGATCGGTACCTGAAGCTCCCTTACCAGTTCCAGAGTATCCTTCCTGAATCCCTGCTCATCAGAAAGGGGGCTGCCTTCCTGATAAATCCCCTCATAAACCGCACGTCCGAGATGTTCTATAAAAGAACCATAGATCCTTTTGTCTGTTTTTCCGGTGAGGAAATATTTGTCCACGATGATCTGCGCTTTTTTCATTGTAAAAATCCTCCTGTAAATTATTATTTTCTGCCTGCCACTGCATTGGACTCTGTTTCCGATTCCGCCATATACCGGCTCTTACGTCTCTGTTCGCTCACACACTCTCAGACAGATCGGAAATCAACCGTTTCTATGTTTCATTTTACCATCCTGTTCTATCCATACCAGTGATTATCTTCCGAAATAGTTGACTTTTTTTCCGGTAAGATTTATCGTAAAGACAGTCTTACCAGATGGACGTCCCTCTGTCACTTTACTCTATACTTCCAGGCAGAAAGTTCTTTACAATGCCACAGTCGGATTGTCTGATCTACGTAATGAAAGGAGCGCAGCATTTTCATGGATTTCACCTTAAATTTCTGCGAATACAACCGTTCCAACTCCGATTACGACAGGATTTTCCGACCGGAGGGAAGCGGAGATTTCTTTTTCTTTTATTTAAAACACCAATGAGGTTATCTGGGCAGTCAGCTTACTGTCACCCGGGAAAATGCCTGCATCTTTTATATTCCGGGAAATCCCCAGCATTATCAGGCTGTGCGAAAATTCCGGAACAGTTATGTCCATTTTCCTGCGGAGAAATCTGGCAAAACGGTTCGGACTTCCCTGCAACGAAATTTTTTACCCCAGTGACTGCCAGGAGATTGATCACTGTATCCAGAAGCTGCAGCATGAATATCTGAACAGAGAAGTTTTTTCCCGGGACTACGAGTATGCCCTGCTCTGCCAGCTGATGATCACAGCCTCACGGGAACTCCGCAGTACAGATACAGGCAAGTCTGCAGACTCGGAGCTCTGCAGCCTGTTCCAAAAAATCCGTCTGGAAATGCTTACAAATTACGAAAAGCCATGGACAACAGAAAAGCTCTGCGCCATGGCTAATCTCGAAAAAAGTCAGTTTTATTCCTGTTACCGGAATTTTTTGACAGCACCCCTCATGCTGACCTGAATCTGCTCCGTCTGGAAAAAGCCAAAAATCTGCTCACCAACGAAGCTCTGCCTGTTCAACAGGTGGCTCTGCTGTGCGGATTTTCAAATCTCTCCCACTTCAGCCGGTACTTCCGAAAGAACTGTGGCTGTTCGCCCAGTGAGTGGGCACGCCGCCCCTGACCAAAAGGATATTCACACTCTGCATTCACTGCGCAGGCAACTTGTCTGATCTGATCACCGTGCCGCATTACACTTCTCATAAGCAAACAGTGCCGCACCAAGCGCACCACAAAGCTGTGCCTCATCACAGATATAAAGCTTCGCCCCCAGCTTCTCCTCCAGTGCCTGGATGATACCTTTATTTCTGGCAACACCACCGGTCATCATGTATTCCCCCGGATTCTTTTTGCCAAGGCGGGCTGCAAGAGCTCCTACCTTGGAAGCAACAGATACATTCAGACCATGGATGATATCTGCCACGTCCTTATTCTGGGCAACTAGGGAAACTACCTCGGACTCTGCAAATACAGTACACATGCTTGAGATCACTACGTTCTCTTTCCAATCCAGACCACGGGTACTCATCTCCTCCAGGGAAAGTCCAAGAGTACGGGCCATCATTTCCAAGAATCGTCCGGTTCCTGCTGCACATTTATCGTTCATCAGGAAATTTTTTACTGCACCGTTCTCGTCAATGCTGATCGCCTTGATATCCTGACCGCCGATGTCGATAACTGTACGCACATTCGGATTCAGATAATGAGCTCCCTTTGCGTGACAGGTAATCTCTGTGATACTGTCATCACCACTGTCAATATAGGCGCGTCCATATCCGGTAGTAACGATACGCACGATATCTTCTTTCCTGATCCCTGCTTTTCCACGGCCATCTCCAGCTCTTCTCTGCACTCATCATAGCGCCGCCGCCTGTGGGAATGATCATGGTCGATTTAATTTTTCCGTCTTTATCCAGGATCACAACATCCGTACTTGTGGAACCGCTGTCGATCCCTGCCACATAATAAACTCCTGATTCCATTTTTTTCCTTATCTCCTCGCTGATTCCTTTTGATGGGTCCATATCCTCAGAGCCTTCCAGGGTCTCCGCAAAAGCCTGCACTCTGGTAAGGAGCTGTCCTGCACTCTGGCTTGTAAAATCTGTCTCGATCTTCAGAAGTGGAACCTTAATATCACGCTTGATGCTTGCATACTCAAATCCGTAATAGTCGCAGAATTTAATAGTATGATAAATGATTCCCTTCAGGTTCGGATCCAGATACAGCCGGTTTCTTCGGGTGCTGTTGTTCATACGGAAGCAGGGCATCTGGGAAAGAAGTGCATCCGCATAAGCCAGGAACATGGCATCGTCTTCCATTTTTCCAGCTCCTCACGGATCACTGCAAGACGTCTTCCACCTGTACAGGTCAGGTTTTCCACATCCATGCGGATATTATCCCGGATCATTTTTCCAGGATGCCGCTGACACGGACACCCAGAACACCGATATACGGCTGGTTATCCACAGCTCATGGGAAAAAGCATTCAGAAATCCACTTCTGTCGAAGGTTTTCCCCGAAAATTTCTCATAAGCTTTCTTCAGACGGTGGATGCCCTGGGCAAGCTTCACCTTTTCACAATCGTTATCCTCATGAGGCATGTCCAGCATGTACAGAAATTTACATTTACCGGTACTTTCCACAATGTCGTACACACGGCGCATGGAATCACAGCAGTTAACAAGAACAAGCTGCTCTACCTTTCCCTCCAGCACTGCCTGGATCACAGATTTTCCGAAGCCGCAGAGATTAGCATGGGCGATCTGGTCCGAAAGCTCAAAATTCTCCGGCATTTCCTCAAGAACCGCACATTCCTCGCCAAAGCCCTTAAACAGCTCCAGCGGTGTATATTTACAGACGTAATGTATCATGACCGTTTTTCCTCCTTACCTTCTGACAGCATTTCCAGATATGCCTGAAGTCGTGTGGATACCTGGCCGTCACTGGAATTGGCCGGGTTACAGCCGTCACCGTCCAGGACCATGGTTGGAAGTCCTGCATTTTCCAGAGAATTTTTGATCAGACTGGAAGCTCCGATGGTTCCCTTGCAGCCCCAATGCGCAAAAAGGATCCCGCCGTCTGCCTCTGTAAGGTTCGCCAGCTCCTGGGCACGCCGGATCCTCTGCTTCACACTTCCGTTGTAAATGCAGTTGACCATTTTTTCCGCAAGGGCCTCATAAGGATCCGAGGCCTGCATCCGCTGAAAACCGTCTGCAACAAAATCACAGGCACGGATATGCACGTTCTGGCTGTAATTAAATACATCCTTTACCGGCTCCTGCAAAAACGGCATCATATGCATCCACAAAATATGAAGACCTTCCCCCTTTGGTGCCTTCTTCACATCCTCAAGAAGCATTTTTGTGTATTTCAGGGATTCCTCTGAGCCTGCCAGAAGATGGCACATAAAGATCGCATACAGCTCATTTGTCAGGGAAGTCACCGGATCGTGATCCTTTCTGAGGGCAATCTGGCTGCTGTAATAGGAGGCCGCTTCATTGCTGTTGGCAACTGCACGCTGTACCGACTGCTCGGAGATTTTTTTCCCGCCTACATCCTCCAGGAATTTCTTCAGCTCACGGAGCTGATCTGCAACATAGCTGATGGAATCCTGATTTTTTTCATAGGGTACGTCAATATAAAAGCCCGGGATCTGATATTTCTGTTTCAGATAAGGAAACGTCATCATGTTTCCATCGCAGGCAAGGTTTGTGTAGATGGTACATTTGGGCTTCGGTACCAATCCTGTCATGGACGCTCCCAGAAAAACTCTGTGATAGGAGCACATAGTTTCCGGAAAGCCCTCTGATTCCGTCTGTGCCAGAAATGCCTGCTCGCATCTGGTTCCAGCGATGAAGCAGGACATTGCCTCCACGGAATACGGAGTGATCCCTGCTGCTGTCAGAAGCTCTCCCGGTACAAAAATGCTCACAAGCGCGGTATCGTCCGGTTTTGCAAGGCTTTGATAATATTCTGCATGACTACACGGGCTACATACTGTCCTGAAGCCGGAAGCTTCCTGTCAGGAAAAAGCTGCAGACGTTTTTCCTGAAGCCGGTATCCAGTGAGAAGAAGTTTTCGTGCTTTTTCCGGATCCCTGATGGATCTCTCTCCCACCATATCCCCGAATTTCTTTATAATATCCAATCTGTCACATCCTCCGTCAAATCAAAAAATCTATTATAAGTCTGTCAGACGCTTACCCGAAATTTTGTCTCAGATAAAATCCTGTAGCATTATCATCGTCTGGATGGTATAAAGGTTCCACCTGTCAGACCAATATTTTTATTATAAAGATATTTTTTTCAAATGTAAACACGCTAATTTTTACAAATTTGAAGCCTTTTGCACATATCAAAACATCAAAATGCAGATTTTCCACAAAACTCGCATTCCTTTTCGTGGAAAACCCGCATTTGTCTTATCACATTATCTTCTGCTCTATTTTTTCCGTTACTCTATATCACATCTGATGACGTACCACCTTATATTCATCTCCGGAACGATAATACGGACATTCCTTGTAATCACTGCTCACAAAACGATAATATTCATCCTCATCCAGATTGACATCACAGTAATATTCGTCACACTCTTCATCATATGTATAGTTTGCACAGTATTCGCAGCTGGTTCCCTTCATATTTATTTCTCCTCTCTTTGCAGGAAAGTATTTCTCCCTGCTGTTCTCCTGATTATATAATCGAGTAGGAGGCGGTGACTAACCGCCGTCCTCTCACACCACCGTGCATACCGCTCGGTACACGGCGGTTTCAATAGTTGACGTGCATGGACTGATAGGCTGTGGCTAAATCATAAAAGCCCCAGT
>ENA-OQHA01001198-OQHA01001198.1-human-gut-metagenome-genome-assembly--contig:-NODE-1198-length-10425-cov-2.637697_pt1 | contig 10425 bp, 4 predicted proteins | sample MGYA00242558_ERZ504707 | MGnify/ENA primary metagenome ERZ504707 (study PRJEB26092, sample SAMD00036197) | human gut metagenome | host: Homo sapiens | study: EMG produced TPA metagenomics assembly of... | reverse complement strand
TGTTCTCCTCCCAAACACGACCCTGTTTCGCAAAATCAATACAACCTTCTGCGTCCATGGTTTTAGAAGAAGCGTCCGACCATTTTGTTTCATACTCAGTACCTCTCCATTTAACACCTGTAAGATTCATCGGCATTTCCTCTTCTGCTGTTTTCCATCGTTTTAAATCATCAATACGGAAATTCTCATCATAGAATTCAACAGTACGTTCACGACGTATCTCAGTACGCATATCCAAATTATTGGCAGAAACAAAAGCATTGGTCAAATCAGGCATATTAGGATTAACACGCTTACGAGTCAAATTCAAACTGATAGCTAAATCTTCATCAGAAATTTTATCATCACGTTCAAATACTGCCTCAGCATAATTTAACAAAACCTCAGCATAACGGATAATTGGATAATCATATGCTTCCATTCCTGTAGGTACCCCATCACGTTCACAACACCATTTATGAGGGAAATACCCTGTACCAGTAGAAGGCATAAGTTCTTATGAGAAGCATTCGCAATTTCTTCTGCACTTCCAGTCCAGTCTATACGTCCTCCTCCTGTTCCCCAATATGTATGTCCAGGAATCATAAGCGTATTGCTCATTCTGTTATCTCGGTCCTTGAACTCGGAATCCACTTTACTATAATCCCATGTCTGAGGTTAATGGGTAAGCCATTACTTTGCAAATACATATTTGCCATTTTACGTGTCACGTATACAGCATTACCCAATCGTCCTTGTGTGATATTAAAACCAATAGAAGCCAATGTAGGATCATGACGTCTAGTAAAAATGTATTCCTTATTCCCACTTTTAGTAATACCAGCAGGATTCGATTTATCATTTTCAAGGATAAAAAGATATTTGTAAGCTTCAGTACCTAATTCCTCTGGAGCAAACAGTTCAAAGAAACCACTTTCTATTACATCATGAGCAGACGTTGCAGCTATATCCAATAATGCGCTTGAACGATCATTGTTCTGTCCACCATTACGAAACTTTTGCCAAGTACCTTCATAAAGAGCGACACGAGAAAGAAAAGCACTCGCAGCCTGACTAGACAAACGACCTTCATCTTTACTGCTAATCTCATTTGCTTCAGGAAGAAGTCTGATTGCTTCTTCCAAATCTTCCAGAATAAAATCAACCACCTCATCGCGAGAGTTACGGGCATTTGCATTTCAGGTGAATCAATATCCAATGGAGTACGAGTAATAATGACATCTCCATATACCTGCAACAAATCAAAATAACAATAGGCTCTGAAGAAATGGGCCTCACCCACTGATGTTTCGATATCTGCCGGAGCAGCATAACCTTCAGCCTGCTGCAATAATGTGTTCACCTGACGGATACGATTGTAATTATTGGTGTAAGTTTTATCCGACGACGGAATACTATTCGTTCCATTACTGTAGACATCCAATGTGATTCCTGTCCGCAAAATCAGAACGAACATCACTATGAGACTATCATCCAATTTTTTAAAATCGACAGTCCAGCCATAGAACTGAGTAGCAAACAATTTAAAATGGTCTGGAGTCTGCCAGTAATTTGTATCTGCCAACTGAGTTTTCGGCTCCATGTCAAGACATGACTGAAACGTTAGCATAGAAAATAATCCCAAAATATATGTTATCTTTTTCATCATTTCTTTATTTTTAGAAAGTAGCATTGATACCAAAAGTAATTGTACGATTAAATGGATAGCGCTGTTTTATTTTCCACTTTGCGTTGTAGCCTCAGGGTCCCAGCCATCGTTTATATATGATTTTTCCCACAAATCTGCTCCCGCAACATATACACGTAGATTGCTCAAGAAACCTGTTTTACTTATCAAATTCTTAGGGAAGGTATATCCTAATACAATATCCTTCAAACGAAGATAAGCACCATTTTCTACAGACCATGTAGAAGCCATGTAATTGTAGTTGTTAATATCATTATTGTTTGAGTAGCTCGGATAATAGTTATTGGGAGTTTCAGGCTCCAAACATTGCCCACACTTTGATTAGATGTATTCAACCAAATAGCTTTAAAAGGTACTTCCATGCATCAATTCGCGATAGATGGTACGATCTCCAACTCCTTGAAATACTGCATTAAAATCAAATCCCCTCCATTCGAAACCGAAGTTAAAAGAGAAAGACAGTTTGGGATCATCAGTACCTAAAAAGACTAAGTCATCCTGAGTAAGTTTACCATCTTTATTGACATCTTCATACATATGATCTCCTAAACGAAGGTTAGCAGGCATATTTACGGAGTTGTTTCCTGTATATTTCTGTGTATACTTCATCAGCTGCTCATCTGTCTGAATTTTCCCCATATAACGATAACCAAATATAGAGTTTAACGGATAGCCATTCAATGCTGCATTGTATCCAGCCTCTACCACCACTTCTCCTCCATCAATCAATTCATTCGTCATATAAGTTAATGTTCCACCTAAATGGTAATTTACCTCACCTATCTTATCACGCCAGGTCAAACTTCCATCATATCCTTTGGCCATAAACTTTCCGGTATTGGTACTTGGTGCTGTACCACCTAACACACCTGGATATAAACGGAAATCAACATGTTGTTATTTTTTTTCATAAATAATTCAAAGGTTCCGGTAAGTCGATTTCCTATGAAACCAAAGTCTAAACCTAAATTGTAATTATAAATACGTTCCCAAGTACGTACTTACTTACCAACCCCGCTGATTCCACGTAAGTTCCTTTTGATGTTCCCAGTAAAGCACCACTATTTGACTTATAATTATACAACTGGATACCATCATAGCGTCCGATACCACTTTGATTACCTACCTCTCCGTATGAAGCGCGTAATTTCAATTCGCTCACGTAGTCATGAATATCTTCCATAAAGCTTTCCTCACTGATTCGCCATCCAGCAGATGCTCCCCAGAAGAAATTCCAACGGTTTTCTGGCAAGAATTTAGAGGAACCGTCATAACGGGCATTCAACTCTGCCATATACTTCGACTTATAATTATAGTTGAAACGCCAAAAATAAGACAATATAGCCTCTTCCCACTTATCAACTTTATCAATATAAACCTGTCCTTTACCATTTAATGATTCAATGGCAGACTCTACATCCATGACTTTAGTAGCGCTGTAATCATATGCTGCATAATCATACTGTACACCTCCCATCACAGCCAAATCATGAACCTCGTTCAACAACTTCTTATAAGTAAGGAAAGCAGAAGCCGTACAATTATCTGTGCGGGATGCGCTCTTCATGTAAGAAGATTTTCCTGTGCAGGATAAGGAGAGTTTTCATTTCTGATTAACGTACCATCATACTGATACCAGTCAATAGACAAATATTGCTCATCACGCATTGCCGTATTTGTGCTATATCCTACAGTTCCTTGAAAATCAAGCCCCTCCAATATGTTTATTTTTAAGACCTCATTTACGCTCATACTAGTAACCGTCAGTCTATTATCGCCACCAAGTTCTACCTGCCAGTTAGGAGTATGAATTCCACCCCATGCATAAGGTTTACCATCTATAGTCGATATCGGTAAACCTGGCTGAGGAATAGAAACACCTAAGACAGCACTAATCTGTGTGGGAGCTACCTGATGCTGACGGCTAGCGGCCATATTAGAATCCAAGCTAACACGATTAGAAATTTTAAAACTATTAGATAAACGCACATTATAACGTTCATTTGAATTATTACCCATTGCAAAGTACCTTGATCATTCAGATAACCCAATGAAAGACGGTAACTAGATTTATCAGTTCCTCCTGAAAGACTCAAATTGTGTTGTGTAGAATTTGCATTTCCCCATAACACATCTGTCCAGTTCATATCGTGAAACACAAAATCGGCTACACCAATAAAAGCATTAGGAATTGGATTAGGAACCGAACCATCTCCCCCATTCAAGTTTATCCAGCTTCCCTTTAAAGACTTTGCCAACTTAGCATAACGTATCCATTGATCATCCTCTCCATAACCATCATTAGTACGTGCCTGAATTACCCCATCAGCCCATTCATCAAGGCTCATCAAACGAGGTTGCAATCCCACGATTTTACGAGTAAACGAACCGCTATATTCTATTTTTGCTTTACCTGCATCCGGACGTTTCGTTGTTACCAGAATTACACCTCCAGCTGCCTTAGCTCCATAAATGGCTGCAGAAGCATCCTTTAAGAAGTTAATGGATTCAATATCATCTGCACTTAACTGGGACATTTCACTTACACTGCTTGCAGGCACACCATCAATAATCAGCAACGGGTCTACAGAATTCTTAGATACTGCACCACGTATAGATATTCCCCATCCTTCCTCACCAGGAGCAGCAGAAGAACGAGTAATACGTAGTCCTGGTACCTGTCCCTGCATAGCTGAAAGAGGGTTACTCACCGTTCCTTTGTTTTGGAACATTTTCTCATCCACAACTGTTACAGATCCTGTCAAAGTCTGTTTCTTTTGAGCTCCATAGCCTACAACCACTACTTCATCCAAAACCTCTGTATCTTCCTTAAGAATGACTTTCGACAAATTAGGATTAGAAGCTGGCAATTCTACCGTTTTATAGCCAATATAAGAAATCACCACTACTGCATTCTTAGAAGACACATTCAACGAATAATTTCCGTCAATGTCTGTGATCACTCCATTTGTAGTTCCTTTTTCAAGAACACTTGCACCAATAACGGGGATACCCTCCGCATCCAGCACTTGTCCTTTCACACTTACCGATTGCAAAACCGATTGTACAGAAGTCACCTCCGCATGCATCGGAGCCACATTGCCGGCTACTAAAGCCGAAACCATCATGGCTGAAAAAAGGACTCTCTGCGATGAATTTTTCAGAAAACCATTCTTCATAAGATTAAACTTTAAATTAACGTTTTTACTTCTTATCATTATTTTATATACATTGTTTCATATAGTTGCGCACTTCCTTGCGGCTGATGACAGATGATTCTCTACCGTACGCTGCGAAAGATTCAGTTCGGTAGCAATATCAGCCGATGTTTTCCCCTCAAAACGATTCATGACATAGATTTTCCGACGCTGGCAAGGAAGATATTTCACCCTCATCAGTTCTTGCTTCTGCAAGTCGCGTACAACGGCACGGGTATCTGCAGCCACAGCCTGCTGAGCCTGACCACATTCTTCCAGGTAAACAGAAGCTTCCTGCTTTCTATAAAGATGACGGAAATAGTCGGATACCAGATTACGGACAATCGTAAACAAGAAATATTTTACGGTATCGGGACGAAGCATAGTACGGTATTCCAAAAGGCGAAGATATGCGTCCTGAACCAAATCTTCCGCATCTTCTTTTTCTCCTATTTTCTTATAGATATAAAAGAAGACCGACTGATGGTAGTCCGCAAAAATCTGTGCTACTAGCTCATTGGATGTGTTCGTCAGGTCTTTCATAAATTAGCTTGTTTTGGTTTTTTGACACTGCAAATGTATCTACAATCCCAAAAAACTAAAAACAAATGTAACATGGAATAAATCTCACCTTATCATGCAAGACTAGTTTCTACACAAAAATTGATTAACAACGAAATAAAACATCCCGCACGAGAGTCTCAAATTATTATTTGACACTTACGTACAGGATGTTTTTCCCTATTTTGACACTAAAAAGTCCGTTAATCTACCGGACGATGCTCACCTGAGACTTGTTTGATGTATTCGTTCGGAGTTATTCCTGCCAGTTTCTTAAATGTGCGGAAGAACGAGGCACGCGAACTGAAACCACAAAGTTCTGCCATGGCCGTCAGAGTATATTTTGCATACTCATCTTTCAGGATAAGCGACTTGAATTCTTCTACACGATATTCGTTGATATAGTCATAATAATTCTTTTCCAAATACTGGTTGAAGAGATAGGAAAGTGAATGGGAGGTAGTGCCTATCGACACAGCAAGATCTGCCACTTTGAGATTCGGATTGCGATAAGGTTTGTTACGCTTCATCCCCTGTTCCAGCAGACGGTAAAGCCGCTTGCACTCTTCCGGGCTGACCTTGTTCGTCCTGTATTTGTCATCAGCAGAGGAAGCAGTCTTTTTCTCCGGCTTCGGTTCTATAGGTTCCGCCACAGTTTCTTCCTCTGTCACTGGTTCTATTTCCGGTGTTACGACTTCTTCTGCCTCTTCTTTTTTCTTATCTTCCTCCACAGCCATCGGTATTTCCGCGTCGTTAAAGCCGTTCAGCTTACGTAAAACCGCCCATACCACACGCAACAGGCTACGACGGAACACATACACACCTGCAGCCGCCAACAACAATGCCACAAGAGAATATATCCACTTATACCAGGAACGGTCGGGAATGCAAATATCCAAGGTCATGGCCGAATCGGGATACCCAATCTGACGGATAACAAAAGAAGTGACTCCCGAAGGCAAATCATACAGCGATACTTCCGATTTTCCCATCAAGGAAATCCACTCTCCCTCCTCTCCTAACTTATACTCATACATCAGGCTGTTCGGGTCGCTGTACGTAAGTGCAGAGAACTGAATGATTACGCTCTTCTGCGAATTCTCCAGTGTGAGCGCGTAATGGCCTTCTTCTCCCGAAAGCTGATGCTGCATGCTCTTACCATTGACCAGCACATCCGACAACGAAATAATATAACGGCTGGGGAGCATATCCATGTCTTTCCCATTCAGGCGCACCAGTCCTCTGGAGTTACCAAACCAGAAGTTTCCGTCTTCATCTTTTATCGGAATGCAGTTGATGAATATCAGGCTGGGAATACCATCGGCAAAATTGAAAGGTACGACCTTGGTTTTCTTGTCGAAACGGTACATACCCTTATTGGTCGCCACCCACAGCCAGCCTTCCGAATCTTCCACCACAGCCATCAACGACTTTCCGTCCAACAGCGTTCCGGGAGTGAGCCGGCTAAAATGACTCATGGTAAGGTCGGATACAAACAATTCTCCTTTATCTGGCAAGAAATAGAGCTGATGGTCGGAAGTTTCATAAATCATACGGATTTTTTCTTTATGCACAAATCCTTCCGGGAACACATCGTTCTTCAAGCTTTCGGACGAAGGGTCCCAGATGCAGATACCGCTTTCCGTACAAATCCATCCTTTATGGGATGAATCAAAATAAATCTCATAAACGTTGCCTTCGGGCAGTTTGGAACTGTCGCTCTTGAAGTGACGCACGATTTTCCCGTTCCGGTAACAATACAATCCGGCAGAAGTACCAATCCACAGATTTCCCCGGTCGTCAGGACGAAGCACAAAAATATGTCCATGCTGGAAGGGTTCGGAAGCAATCTCAAAATCCCGCAGTTCCAATGTGGCGCCATCAAGCACATACATACCTCCTCCATAGGTTCCGATATAATATTTCCCGTCGAAATAACAGCTTGACACAATGATGGAAGCCCGCAGACGGGGCGCCTTGAATATCTGGAATCTGCCATCGGCCTCATCGATAAACACAAAGCCGTCGCGCGAACCTATCAGTTTCTGACTTCCATGAAAGGCAATGGTACGGACAGCCATGTCTCTGGAATCAAACAAGTTCTCATATTGATAGGTGGAAAACAAGTCGCTTTGGAACAAGGTGTAGTCTACACCCAACTGGTAAAAGCCAATCCATAACAAGCCGTCACGGTCGACCAATACAGAGTACACAGAATTGGAACGAATCTGGCTATCCGCCTCACGGTCATGCCGAAAGGTACGGATAACACGCTGGCGACTCACTGAAATAAAATGTACACCGTTTCCGTCCGTTCCTACATAGAGCAGGTCTTTCCCATCGCCCGACAAAGCAGAGATGACTCCGCAACCTACATCCAGATAGCGTGAAAAGTGCTTGCTGGCTGTATCAAAAAGCACCAGCCCGCTGGACATTGTACCCATAAAAATCTTTGAACCGACACGTGTGATATTATAGAAAGAAAGGTGCTGCCCGTTCTTCGCCAATTTATCTGAAAAAGAAGTAATAGTATGGTCGGACAAACGAAGAGATTTCAAGCCTCCCATCGTAGAGAGCCACAATATGCCGTTTTCTCCTTCCACCATTCCCGTAACAAAATTAGCACGCGAAAAGACATTCTTGTCTACCAGCACATGCTCAAAAACTCCTCCCTTGTATACATACAATCCTTTTTCCGTTCCTACATAGAGCACATCCCCCAACTTACAGAATGCATGTACCCCGCTTGTAATCATTTCAGGAGCCAGCCGCTCGAGCTTCTCGGCATCATCGGCCAAGCGGAAAAGTCCCATGCCCGTACCAACCCATAGTTCATTGCCCGGCATCTCAACCAGTGCAAACACCCGCTTCAGGTTCTCATTGCTGCCCTCTACCATGTAATGCTCCAGGCGTATGCCATCAAAACGCTCTACTGAGGTATTCGTTCCCATCCAGACATAGCCTTTTGAATCTTTGTATATCGTATTAATGATCAAATCAGGGAGTCCGTCGGATACGGACAAACTACGGATTTCGGAGGAAACAGCTCCCGCTTGCAAACAGCACAGACTGGTTAACAAAAGGAGATAAATATATATCAAACATTTCTTCATTTACAAAACTGCCATAGGTTTCATGAGCAAAAATACATAGAATCTGCCTATATTTCATAAAAATATCCGACAAAAAACCGCACTGTCTTCCCAGACATCAATACAAAACCTTATACCCTGATAAGTACTGTCAAAGAAGTACTACAATACTTCCTCGACAGTACCACAGTACTTCCTTTGCAGTACTTCAGTACTGCAAAGGAAGTACTGAAAGAGCGTATACAATTATAAATCAATATATTACTACAAAAGCAAACTTGAAATTTCATTTTACTTCAAAAGACGTAACTCTTTTGAAACTGAAAGCGTATATTTTTTCTTTCCTACAACTATCTGACAAGGAGCCGTAGCTGTGTACATCCATTTTCCATCCTGCTTCAGCAGCAAGACATCAGCAGGTGCATCTGTCCGGATGCTCACTCCATCCGCTTCCAGCTGTGTACCGTTGCCCAGGAAAGTCTGAAGAGTTTCTCCCTTTTCCGACTGACGACACAGCGCATAGCCTGCACGGGCCTGCAACTTTTCCAACTTGCAGTGGTGTGCATTCTCATCCGACGACAGAATCCAGTCGACATTTCCATTGGTCAGTGCCACGCGTATGCCGACATGACTGCCCTGCTGTTCACTCTTTACCTGCGGATAATCGACCGACGCAATGCAGGAAGGTTCTTTTACGGTAGAAGGTTCATACACGGCCACAAACGGACGGTTCCAGGCTTCTCCTTTCTGGCGTGCCACAAACGTAAGCGTAGGCTGGTCCTTGATGGAATACGGCATGTTCTTGATACGGCTCAATCCTTCCGTCATGGGGCTCAGGGCTGAAAAGATTTCACGTCCTTCATCCCCTTTCATCCAGAGGTTCATCGTAATATCGTCCTTATCGGGCATCTGGATGGTAAATCCGGCTTTCACGTCTTCGCTTGTCACCGCCCGCTTCTTATTATATATATAGGAGTAAGCATACAGATGGGCTCCGGCAAAAGCCAGTTCCTGCGTAGGCTGAAGTCCGAGTTCACTGCCGTCGGCCGCTGTCAGCGTCATCTGCTGCCCTAAGTTGTGATAGAAATAGTCATGCATCTTGTCGCCGCCTTCTACTTTCCGGCTACGGAATATATCGATATAATAACCTGCAGAATCACCCACATTGACAATTCCGTTAAGACGGGTCTGGTCGGCAAAAGTTTCCGGTTCGCGGAAGTAGACTTCACTATAGGAAATCGGCTGATAAGGAAGCCGTTCGCCAGTCGCAGGATACAGGGCACGCAGCTTGAAGGAATGGTTGCTCTTCATGACAGGATAAGAAGAAATTCCGTCTACGCAGACCGTATTATGCGAAGGAAACTGGCTATAGTACTCCAGGTAATCCAGACCTTGATACAAGGTTTTACCGATGCCGGCATCCGGACCGAGCACGTAGCCCTTGCCATACAGTTCCATGCTGATGCCGTTGGCGTGCATGTGATTGCCTTCACTTCCGTTCAGTGACACCATCAGACTGTGACGGGAATTCATCCCGTTACGCTGTACCAGCCAGCTCACATTCGGAGCATAGAAGGTAGGAGTTACATAGTCGTCAATCTGGCCAGCCTTCACTTTTTCATCCAACACGAGCGGTTTCCCGGCAAAGAAAGAAGTAATGGCTACCGGTGCCTTGCCTCTTTCTGCCACCGGAAGAGAAGAAGACGGATCGAACAGTTTCAGCATGGCTGTAAACTTTCGTTCTTCTTCAGACTTTCCATGGGTACGGGCATTCTGAATCATATAACGGAAATATCCGTCCGCAGTGTGGAAGGATGCGTATCGCCAAACCCGCAGACCATACGGTTCGGGAAAGGTATTGCGGCATAGCTTACTACAGCTTCGGAAG
>ENA-OQHA01001197-OQHA01001197.1-human-gut-metagenome-genome-assembly--contig:-NODE-1197-length-10432-cov-1.997380_pt1 | contig 10432 bp, 12 predicted proteins | sample MGYA00242558_ERZ504707 | MGnify/ENA primary metagenome ERZ504707 (study PRJEB26092, sample SAMD00036197) | human gut metagenome | host: Homo sapiens | study: EMG produced TPA metagenomics assembly of... | reverse complement strand
GATAAACAAGACACATTTCTATCGAAATTCATTTATCTCAAACCCATCCCGGAGGTGGAACAGGTCACTGCCTGACCTGTCCCGCCGGGACGGTTCTCTTAAAACACCATATAGATTTTTTGTACGCCGCCGCCCGCCATCGAGCAGAGTTTTACACCTAATTGGGGATAAAACAGCTGATGTCCGGCGGCGGTGTCATCCTCATCGGCACCCAGCTGATCCCGCTGCTCTCTGGTCTGTTCGGCTAATCAACAAGCGATAGGAGGAAAAACCGCCATTGTTCGATAATATTTCGCAGCAATCGAAAAATGGATGAGGGAACTTCTTTCCGGCATGGTGGAGTCCAACCTGAGTACGATGTTCACAGCGGTCAACCAACAGACCAGTGAAATCGCTGCTCAGGTCGGGCAGACACCGCAAGGGTGGAACAGCAGCATTTTCAGCATGATCCGTAACATTTCGGATTCGGTGGTGATTCCCATTGCAGGAATCATCATTACGCTGATCCTCTGCTATGAACTGATCTCGATGCTGACAGAGAGGAACAATCTGCACGATGTAGACACATGGATGTTCTTCAAGTATTTTGTGAAGATGTGGATCGCGGTCTATCTCGTCAGCCATACGTTCGATATTGCAATGGCGGTATTTGACATTGGACAGTCGGTGGTAAATTCTTCCTCCGGCATTATCCGTGGCAATACCGCCATTGATATTAGTTCTCTTTCCATGCAGATGCAGGCGGCAATGGCAACAATGGCGATTGGCGAACTGGTGACGCTGGCATTGGAAACCCTTGTTGTAAGCTGGTGTCTGAAAATTCTGTCGGTGGTTATCACGGTAATTATGTACGGCAGAATGATAGAAATATACCTCTACACTTCGCTTGCTCCGATTCCGTTTGCAACCATGAGTAACCGTGAATGGGGCCATGTGGGTACAAACTACTTCCGAGGCTGTTCGCGCTGGCATTCCAAGCGTTCCTGATGATGGTTTGTGTGGCAATCTATGCAGCCTCATCGGCAGCATCCGGGTATCTTCGGATATTCACTCGGCTTTGTTCGGCACGATGGCCTACACGGTGATTCTTTGCTTCTCGCTGCTCAAAACGGGAAGTCTGTCCAAACAGATCTTCGGCAGTCACTAAATCCGGGAAAATCCAATGAAAGGAAAAGACAGCAGGCAACGCCGTTTCCCGGCGGCGGTCTGGCTGTTCTGGTGATAAATGGCCTATGTAACGATACCCAAAGACCTTTCCAAAGTGAAGAACAAGGTCTTTCTGAACCTGACGAAACGCCAGCTTGTGTGTATGGGTTTCGCGGCAGGAATTGGTGTTCCGTTCTATTTCCTCATGCGCGATACGCTGGGAACCAGCAATGCAGCGGCAGGCATGGTGCTTCTGATGCTGCCGGAGTTTTTCTTTGCGCTGTATGAGAAAAACGGGATGCACCTTGAAACCATCCTGACGAATTTCATCAGTGTCCGCTTCAAACGTCCTGCGGTACGCCGCTATGAGATCGAAAACCTGTATGACAGGGAACTGGAAACCGCAGCACCGATCCAGAAGAAAGGAGGCATTCTTGGTAAAAAGTGAACCGAAGAAGAAACCGCAGCCGGGTGGCTTCTTCCAGAAGTTCTTTCGGAAACCCGAAAAGAACCAGAAGGAACAGCGTTTGACCGTGCAGCGTTCCATTCCGTATCTGGAAATGGGGCGCGATGGTATCTGTCGGGTGGAGGAACATCTGTATTCCAAAACCGTCCGATTCTACGACATTAACTACCAGCTGGCACAGAACGAGGATAAAAACACCATCTTTGAAAGCTGGTGCGATTTCCTCAACTACTTCGATGCCAGTATCCGCTTTCAGCTTTCGTTCATCAACCACAAAAGCGATATGAGCGAATACAACAAGGTCATTCAGATCGAGCCGCAGCATGACCAGTTCGATGATGTGCGTATGGAATACGCGCAGATGCTGAAACAGCAGCTTGCCAAGGGCAACAACGGTCTGGTTCGGACAAAGTACATCACGTTCAGCATTGAAGCCAAAAGCGTGAAAGAAGCGAAGCCCCGGCTGGAGCGTATCGAAACCGATATTCTCAACAATTTCAAGGTGCTGGGCGTGAAAGCATATCCGCTGAATGGTGTGGAACGCTTACAGATCATGTATGAGATGTTCCATCAGGAGGAAGAACGGAAGTTTGATTTCAGCTATGACCGTATCCTGCAAAGCGGCATGACCACCAAGGATTTCATTGCTCCGACCAGTTTCCTGTTCAAGAGCGGCAAGGACTTCCAGATGGGAGATACCATCGGCGCAGTATCCTATCTGAACATCCTTGCCCCGGAACTGACGGATAAGGTGCTGGCAGAATTTTTGGACATGGACAAGAATCTGGTAGTCAGCATCCATGTGCAGTCGGTAGACCAGCTCAAGGCAATCAAACTCATCAAGGGTAAGATCACAGACCTTGACCGCATGAAGATCGAGGAACAGAAAAAGGCGGTGCGTTCCGGTTATGATATGGAAATTATTCCGAGTGACCTTGCAACTTATGGCGGCGAGGCCAAGAAGATTCTGGATGATCTGCAGAGCCGCAATGAGCGTATGTTCCTTATTACGGTGCTGTTCCTCAATGCTGCGAAAACCAAACAGGATTTGGACAGTGCGGTATTTCAGACGGCTGGTATCGCTCAGAAGTTCAACTGTACCCTGAATCGACTGGACTATATGCAGGAGCAGGGGCTTATGAGCAGCCTGCCGCTGGCCAATAATCTGGTTCCCATCAAGCGGGCATTGACCACGACTTCCACCGCCATCTTCGTGCCGTTCACCACACAGGAACTTTTCATGGAGGGTGATTCCCTCTATTACGGTCTGAATGCAGTGTCCAACAACATGATTATGGCAGACCGCAAACAGCTCAAAAATCCGAACGGTTTGATTTTGGGTACGCCTGGTTCTGGTAAATCGTTCAGCGCAAAGCGTGAAATGACGAACGTGTTCTTCACGACAACGGACGATATTATTATTGCAGACCCGGAAGGCGAGTATTATCCGCTGGTCGAAGCACTGGGCGGGCAGGTCATTCATATCTCATCCACCAGCCAAGACTACATCAATCCGATGGACATTAACCTGAACTATGCGGACGATGATAACCCGCTGGGCATGAAGTCGGATTTCATCCTTTCCCTGTGTGAACTTATCATGGGCGCACGGGACGGCATGGAGCCGGAAGAAAAATCCGTCATTGACCGATGCCTGCCGCTGGTCCTATCAGAATATCTGAATGACCCGAAACCGGAGAATATGCCGATTCTCGGTGATCTGTACGACTGCCTGCGGGAGCAGAAAGAACGGCAGGCGCAGCGCATCGCCACGGCACTGGAAATCTACGTCAATGGTTCTCTGCGGGTATTCAACCATCAGACCAATGTGGAACTGGATAACCGCATTATCTGTTTTGACATCAAGGAATTGGGTAAGCAGCTGAAAAAGCTGGGTATGCTTATCGTCCAGGATCAGGTGTGGAATCGTGTCACCATCAACCGCAATGCAAAGAAAAATACACGATACTACATTGATGAGTTCCACTTGCTCTTAAAGGAAGAGCAGACTGCCGCATACAGTGTTGAAATCTGGAAGCGTTTCAGAAAATGGGGCGGCATCCCTACGGGCATCACGCAGAACATCAAGGATTTGCTGGCAAGCCGGGAAATCGAGAATATCTTTGAGAACAGCGATTTCATCTATATGCTGAATCAGGCATCCGGCGATAGGCAGATTCTTGCAAAGCAGCTCAACATTTCGCCGTTCCAGCTTTCCTATGTGACGAACAGCAACGAGGGCGAGGGACTGCTGTTCTACGGCAACACCATTATCCCGTTCAAGGACAAGTTTGATACTTCGCTGAAACTCTATGGTCTTATGACCACGAAACCGAATGAAATTGCAAAATACAGGGAGAAGAAAGACGCATGATGAAAGAGAAAAAACTGAGCCAGATGATCCTGAAGCTGCATGACCGTGCTGAGGCGGCAAAATACGATGGCGATTCCAGCCCGCCTTATCAGGAAGTGGAAATGCTGAACTTTCACGATGAGGAATCGGTAGTGCATACGGTGCTGGAGGACTTTTACGCAGTCGGCGCACTGGCAGATGAACTGACCCACGGATCCACATGGAAGAGCGGGGCTACATCGACCGCACGGAGGTCAATTCCCGGCTGATCGCTTTTGCAAGGGAGCTGGAGCGGATTCTCGATAAGTGGGAAACTCATGCAACGCTGATTGCATAAGTTTTCTGCCGGACGGGAGGTGAATCCGATGGCAGACAAGCGATTCCGGGGCAGAGATAAGATCGTCCAGAAAATGACCAAAGACGGTCTGGTGGAAGAGAATCTCCGCACCGGGGAAACCAAGTCCGCAGTTGCAGAAGAACCACCGAAGCAGGAAGATTCGGAAAAAGACGCTGCGGAAAGTGCAGAAGAAACCCCTGTTGTAGAAGAAGATGTGTGCATGGATGCCGAGGACGGAGAGGAGGAAAAGCCCCGGCGCAGCACCGCCAAGCAGAGTACAGAGTATTATAAAGCCCATCAGGAGGATGGCAAACCGAAAGAAAAAGATGCTCCGCCTGTGGACGAAGATGCAGAGCCTGCACCTAAGAAAAAGGGTCGCTTATCCTTTGATGATGAGCAGCAGGGCGGCATCGTTCGAGGCGCAGGGCTGGGCATTAAGAAAGTGGCGAAGAAAGGAGTGGATACCGCCACTGGTTTTGCCCACAACAAGGTGCATCAGGTCGAAAAGGAAAACTCCGGCGTGGAGTCGGCGCACAAGAGTGAAGAAACGCTGGAAGGACTGTACCGCTTCTCCAAAGGCCGGAAAAAGACCAAAGAAAAATCCGCAAGAGCTGAGAAAAAGGTCACTGCGGAAAAGAAATCCAGCCGCCTGAAATTTTCGGAGAGTGAGAGCGGCGCAGTCGAAGAAGCGGCAGAAATGCCATTGAAAAAGAAACAGCCCCAGCCGTCGCCGACTGCCGCAGGAGGTGAAGCAACAAAGACAGTCGGTTCAAAGTTCTATCAGAAAAAGCAGTATAAGGATGCCTATGCAGCAGCCAAGCGGGGCCAGAAAGCCGGAAGCACTGCCAGCAAGCAGGCGGCAACGGCAGCAAACACGCTTGCAGAAAAAGCAAAGGCGGCGGTGCAGGAGATCGTTGTGCAGAACAAGACCCTGTGGGCGGGACTTGGCATCGCAGCACTGATGCTCATGCTGATTATGGGCGCATTCTCAAGCTGTTCAGCAGCGATTCAGGGAACGGGCAGTACCTTTATCGGAACGACGTATCCCAGCAAGGACGCTGATATGAAAGGTGCAGAAGAAGATTATCTGGAGCTGGAAAAGAAGCTGGATGAGCAGATACGGCAGATGGAGTCTACGCATCCCGGCTATGACGAATACCGTTACCAGTTGGATGAGATCGGGCATGACCCGTATCAGTTGATCTCCCATCTGACTGCCGTATATGAGCAGTTCACCAGAGGACAGGTGAAAACCGTCATCAAGTCGCTGTTTGAGCAGCAGTATCTCCTGAAAGTCTGGGAAACGATAGAGATTCGTACACGCATGGAAACTAGAGTAGGGATTCGGCCAACGATTGACGCTTTTGGAAACGTCAGCATGGAAACCTATACCTATCAGGAAGAAGTGGAGTATGAGTACAAAATCCTCAACGTCCTGCTGAAAATAAGGGCTTTGACACCATTGCCAGAAAGAACATGGATCGGAAGCAGACCGGGCGGTATGATGCCTACAATCTGACCTATGGCAATCGCCCGGAACTGTTCGGTGCAGGCTCCCCTACATACAGCGGCGGCACAACGGGAAGTATTGGCACAGGCGGCTCTGGGGGAACAGGTGGAAGCTCCGGCGGAGGATTCCAGTACGATATTCCAGAAGAAGCCCTGTCAGATGAAAAGTTTGCAAGGATGATTGCAGAAGCCGAAAAGTATCTGGGTATGCCGTATGTATGGGCGGAAGTTCGCCCAGCACCAGTTTTGACTGCTCCGGCTTTGTTTGTTGGGTCATCAATAATTGCGGGAACGGCTGGAATGTCGGGCGTACCACGGCAAACGGTCTGCGCGGCAAGTGCAGCTATGTTTCTCCTGCAGATGCAAAGCCGGGAGATTTGATCTTCTTTGAAAAAACCTACAACACCGTTGGAGCGTCGCACGTTGGCATTTATGTCGGCAACGGAATGATGATCCACTGCGGCGACCCGATTTCTTATACCAGCATCAATTCGACCTACTGGCAGAACCACTTCCTTGGTTTTGGCAGAATCAAATAGAACGAGAGGAGGCACGAAATGAGCAAAAAGCTGAAGAAGTTTTTGAGTGATGCAGAGAAAACCGAAAGCAAGATCGCGGAACTGGAAGAGTATCTGAGAAATGTCCGGGCGGCACAGAAAAAGGAAGAGGACAATGAAATCGTCCGGGCTATCCGCAGCACAAAGCTGGGTGGGCGTGACCTGCTGGCACTGCTGGAAAATATCCAGGCAGGGAATGTGACGTTCCAGACAACCGTAAATAACGAGAACAAGACTTCGGAAGAAGCAGAAATGGAGGATGTGATTGCGAAAGATGCTTAAAAAGCTAGGTGTTGTGATTCCCAGTGCAGTGCTGACCCTGCTGATGGCGGTAGCTTTCCACTCCGGCATTTGCCTATGTGGAGCCGGAAGTCAAGGAAGAGCCTGCACAGGTCATTGAGGAAGAGGAACCCACCGAGGAAGAGAAGATTCCGTTCACCATTGCGGGCAACGGCGAGGTGGAAGATAACATCACGGATGATTCCAGCAAGGAGTTCTTCACGGTCAAGACCAAGGGTGGCAACACCTTTTTCTGGTGATTGACCGGGCAAGGAACAGCGAGAATGTGTATATGCTCTCCATGATCGACGAGTACGATTTGCAGGAGTTTCTGACCGATGAGGAACGCAACGGCAAGGAAGAAGAGGAACCGGCAGTCGTGTTGCCGGAAACCAAACCTGAGCCGGAACCGGATGTCGAGATCGAAGAGCCGGAACAGGACGATGGAAAGTTGACCAAGATTCTGGCAATCGTATTTGTTCTGGGTGTGGGCGGTGCAGGCGCATTCTTCTATTTCTACATCTATAAGCCGAAGCAGAGTGAGCCGGAAGTATCGAAAGAAAATCTGGAATATGAGCTCTGCCGACAAAGAACGAGGATGAGCAGGACGCAGAAACCGAAGAATAATAGAAAACCCGTATAATCTAGTGGTGCAGGGATGGTCTGATTCGGACTGTCCCTGCTTTTTTCAAACAAGCAGGAGGATACATGAAATATCTTGTGATAGCAGAAAAGCCGAGTGTAGCACGTTCCATCTCGAAAGTGATCGGTGCATACAAACATGAGGACGGGTATCTGGAGGGTGGGGATTGCGTGGTGAGCTGGTGTCTGGGGCATCTGGCAGAGTATGCAGCCCCGGAGTATTATGATGAACGCTATAAAAGCTGGCGGTTCGATGATCTTCCGATTCTCCCGGAAGAATGGAAGCTGCTGGTTTCGGAAGATAAGAAAGCACATTTCAATATTCTGCGGAAGCTCCTCCGAAGCAAAGATTTCGATTATGTGGTAAATGCCTGTGACGCAGGGCGTGAGGGCGAAGCGATCTTTCGCCGTGTGTATGATCTGGCAGGAAGCAAACTCCCGGTCAAACGGTTGTGGATTAGCAGCATGGAAGATACCGCTATCCAGCAGGGCTTTGATTCCTTAAAGGATGGCACAGAATATGACAACCTGTTTGCCGCTTCGGAGTGCAGGGCAAAGGCAGAACTGGCTGATCGGCATGAACGGCACACGGGCCTTTACCAAGAAATACGGCAGGCGGCAGACCATCGGACGGGTGCAGACTCCAACACTGGCAATGCTGACGGAACGGCAGAACAAATCCAGAACTTTGTGAAAGAACCGTACTACAAGGTGGAAATCACGGGAAATGGCATCGTGGCAGAATCGGAACGGATGGTGCAGGAGCAGAATGCGGATACCGTGCAGGCAGCTTGTGATGGACAGTGTGCCGTGGTCGGCAGCATCGAGCGCAAGCGGAAAGAACAGTCAGCCCCGAAGCTGTACGACTTAACGACTTTGCAGCGAGAGGCCAACCGCTATTATGGTTTTACCGCCAGCCAGACATTGAAGATCGTACAGGAATTGTACGAAGAAAAGCTGGTGACATACCCGCGAACGGACAGCCAGTACATCACGGAAGATATGCAGCAGACCATGACAGATTTGCTCAACCATTATAGCGGCGAGGTTGGCAAAGTGGAACAGGTAGTCAATAACAAGAAGTCACTGACCACCATGCGATTCTGCCGACACTGGAAAGCTGCAAGCGAGAGTCAAACAGCCTGTCCGGGGATAAAGAAAAGGTCTTTGCTCTCATCGTCTGGAAGATGCAGCAGGCGGTGCAGCCGCCATACATCTATGAGGATGTTCTGGTAACAGTATGCTGTCAGGACAGGAAATTCACCGCAAAATACAAAAATGTTTTGCAGGCGGGACATACCGCAATGCCTGTTCCGTTTGCAGAGCAGGAAAAAAGCAAGGATGTGGCATTCCCTAAGAAACTGGAACAGGGCGCGGTGATTCCTGTGATGAGCGCGGAGAAAAAGCAGGGCTTTACATCCCCACCGAAAGCATTTACCGAAGATACTCTGCTTTCTGCGATGGAAACAGCAGGCAACAAGGAATTTGAAAAGGACACGGAAAAGAAAGGACTGGGAACGCCTGCGACCCGTGCAGCGATTCTGGAAAAGCTGGTATCTTCCGGCTATGTGGAACGCAAAGGCAAGCAGATTCTTCCCAGTGCAGAGGGGGTTACGGCAATCGCAAATATCCCGGATTACCTGAAATCGGCAATCATGACCGCCGAGTGGGAAAATGAACTGCTGCGGATGGAACGGGGCGAAACAAAGCCCGCCAACTTCATGCAGGGAATCAACGGACTTTTGGATAAGATGTTGGCAGACCTCCGGCAGATTCCGACCGTACAGGAATCGACTACTTATAATAAGGTATCTATCGGGGACTGCCCGGTATGCGGCAAACCCGTCTGTGAGGCAGACAGAACTTTTACTGTTCTGACCGCGACTGCAAATTTGCCTCTGGAAAGAAAGTAAATACCTTTCCGGCATGAAAAAGACGCTCACGAAGAAAATGGCAACTGACCTTTTGAAGAAAGGACGCACCCATGTAAAAGACTTCTACTCTGCCAAAAAGGATAAGACCTTTGCCGCAGACCTTGTTATGGCAATAGAAAACGGCAGGGCGCAGTACAGTCTTGAATTTCCGAAAACACCAGCTAAGAAGTAAGGAGGGAACGGTTGGCAAAATTTAACGATATTCGGGAACTTGCCCAGCAGAACGCGCGGTGGGTAAGCAATTCTCCGAAAGACTGGATGAACTATCTGGATGTGGCGGCACGGCTGTACCGCTATTCGTTCAAGGACACTCTGCTGATCCATGCCCAGCGTCCTGACGCGACTGCCTGTGCTGAGCTGGAAGTCTGGAACAAGAAAATGAACCGCTGGGTAAACCGTGGCGCAAAGGGCATTGCGCTTCTGGACGATGCCAGCCCACGGGCAAAGCTGCGCTATGTGTTCGACATTGCGGACACGCATCTGGTGCAGGGAGGCAGAACGCCGATTCTCTGGCGTATTGATTATTCGGAACACCAGCAGATGATCCTCGACCATCTGGCAGATACCTATGCACTGACGCAGACGGACAGCATGAAGCTGCGCTGATGGAACTGGCACAGCAGTTGACCGCTGAGAATCTGGAAGAAGCGATGGATGGTCTGGAATATGAGGTGACAGACACATTTCTGGAAGGACTGGACGAAGATAATCTCCGTGTCCGTTTCCGGGAGTTAATGACCAACAGTATTTTCTATACCCTTTCCAGACGCTGCGGACAGGAACCGCTGGAAGTGCTGGACGATGAGGATTTTATCCGTATCGTGGATTTCAACCAACTTCCGGTCTTGATTTTCTTGGGTAATGCTGTTTCGGAACAGTGTGAAGCGGTTCTCCGTGACATCGGACGGGAAATGCAGAAAATTTACCGAAAAGAAGTTACAGAACATCTTGCAAAAACTGCCGACAGCTTGTATAATACCAGTACGGACTTTAGCACATTAAAGCACGAAAACGAAACAAACATCACCGAAGGAGGAAAACCGTATGGAACTGACTTATCACCGCAAGGGGGACTACCTGTTTCCAAACCTGACCGTACAGGACAAGCCGATGAGCATTGGGAAGTACGGGATGCTGCGCAGGGCTTATCTGAGGGAGAACAAGAAGAACTGGTATCAGAGTATGCTGATGAGCGGCAGGCTGAATCAG
>ENA-OQHA01001195-OQHA01001195.1-human-gut-metagenome-genome-assembly--contig:-NODE-1195-length-10451-cov-3.317900_pt1 | contig 10451 bp, 10 predicted proteins | sample MGYA00242558_ERZ504707 | MGnify/ENA primary metagenome ERZ504707 (study PRJEB26092, sample SAMD00036197) | human gut metagenome | host: Homo sapiens | study: EMG produced TPA metagenomics assembly of... | reverse complement strand
CGTGCAGGGCGCCCATAACTCGCCATGTACGCTGATGCGTACCTGGCTCAGACAGATGGGGCTTACTCTGCGGCTTGTGGCCGCAGAGTACCTTCCGCCAGGTGCCTCAGGCGCCAAGTATGACCAGCGGCTTACTCCGACGCACCGGGTCCCGACCATGCAGCCGCCTCGCTGGCAGACTGTCCGTTCTGGTTTTGGGGGTGTGAGGGAGTGGTGGTTTGTCGGGAGGGGGTGAGCCATCAGTGCTGCGCTGGATGGCTGCAGGGGCTGAGTTTCTTTGTGGTGTGTTGGGAGATGGTGTGGCATCGGCGCTGCGCTGGATGTGGGTGGGTGAGTTTTTTGCGGTTTGTCGTGAGGGGATTGGGGAATAGAGGCTGGTTTGGATATATTGTAGTGTTTTTGTGTAATATTTAAATTTATTTTTGGAGGATTTTGGATTATAATTATGGAAAAGATGGTTGGCCTGATTGGTTGACTGATTGACTGATTGATTGATATCCGGAGTTTTGGTGACTGTTTTGTGGGACTTGAGAGAAGAGCTTCGGATGTGTGCTGATGTGGCTTGAGAGAAGAGCTTCGGATGTATGCTGATGTGACTTGAGAGAAGAGCTTCGGATGTGTGTTGATGAGGGGTGTGTGATGGGCTTCGGATGTGTGTTGATGTGGCTGGGTGAAGGGCTTCGGAGGTTTGTTGGTTTGGTTTTGAGGGTGGTCTTTTGGGGGCTGCCTGGGTTTTGGAAGGGGAGTGGGTTGTTTGTGTGATTATATGGTTTTGCCGCTTTTGAATTCGTCTTTTGAGCCTGGGAGGGCTCGGGAGGTTGTTGAGGGGTTTGTGGATGTGGATTTGAGGAATATTGCGCGGGCTGAGCTTTTTTATTTTACGGGGCGGGCTGAGGAGTGTTGTGAGATCACGAGGGGGTATCTGTCCAGCAGGGTTATTGAGCTGCGGCTTTCGGCGTGTATTTTGTATGGGTATTCTAATCTGACGTTGGGGAATGTGGCGGCGGCTAAGCGGGGGATGGAGGGAATCCAGTCCTGTTTGAAGCTGGCTATGAAGAAAAAGGTTCCTGCGGATGTTTATGCGTCCTGTCTTCTGGCGGGGTATGTGGGGGCGGTTTTGCTTCATTTGCCTACGGATGGGATGCCTGCTTTTGGGGAGTACAGCAGGATGCTTCCTGAGGGGCTGAGGCTTTTTGCCACGTATGTGATGGCGCACCATACTTATCTTAACGGGGAGATATGGAGTGCTTATGGGATGGGTAAGGCTGCTTTGTTTATGGCGGAGAGGCCGTATCCGATCAGTATGACGTATATCCACTGTATGATGGCGGTGTGTGCGATAAACCGAAAGCATAAGCAGGAGGCGCAGGAGGAGATGCTCCGGAGCTGGGAGCTGGCGAAGATGGATGGGTTTCTGGAGCCTTTTATTGAGCATCATGGGCTTTTGCGGGGGCTGGTCGAGGCTTGTATCCGGAATCCGGGATCCGGAGGCGTAGTCAGCGTATCACGAAAGGGTGATTTCTTTCACGCAGGGGCTGGATGGCGCTTCATAATCCGGAAAACCGGAGAAAGGTTACGGGGGAGCTGTCGACGATGGAGTTTTCTATTGCCATGCTGGCAAGTGGGGGATGGAGCAATAAGGAGATAGGAGAGCATTTGGGGATTTCCATTAATACTGTCAAGCATTACCTTACGGATATCTTTTGCAAGCTGAATGTCAAGAAGCGGGATGAGCTGAAGAAATTCATGTTAAAAAAGTGCCTTACAAAACAACTATTAGTGTTGTATAATAAATACCACGAATAGTCAGATTTTATTGAAAAATCAGGCGAAAAGAACCAGTGAACGAGTAAGTTAAGAAGGAGGAGTTGAAGGCTGATTTTCGATAGCATCTGATAATGTCAGTATCCTTACCAAAAATGCCTGGTATATTGACACTACAATCACATAAGGGTAAAAAATTGTAAAGGTGTAACCTGTTTACTCACCGGTTAAAAACATGAAGCTTTTTTAAGAGAAAGGAATATAAACAGAAGTAAAATAATAAGAAATACAGTACACGTTAATGCACACACAGGAAAGCGGGAAAGGTATGAAAAAATTAAGGAATAATAAGATCAGAAAACTCCTGGCATTTATGGTGGCTTTGGCGTTGATGGTATCCTGTATGCCGAGTGCATATACGATCTCCGCGAGTGAGGCGTTCGGAGATGGAACGGAGGATATATTTACAGATGGCGAAATTACATCTGAACCAGCGGCCGAAGAATCGACACCGGATGTAAGCAGCGCTGACCAGGAGGAAACGGAACAGGCGCAGCAATCGACGCTTACATATGAAAATGATTCTGTTAAAGTAACAGCAGAGGCACTGGAGGACGGAGCTCTTCCGCAGAATACAGCATTGAAGGCTGACGGCGTAAACGAGAATTCATCCGTATCTTATGATACAGTTTCTCAGAAGCTTTCAGCAGCAGCTACAGACAAGGGCAGCAGCCTGAGAGGTTTTTTGCGTATGATGTGTATTTTGCTGATGGCGACGGAAACAGAGTCGAGCCGAACGGCAGAGTCAGAGTAACTTTTGAGTACAAGACACCGGCAGCACCGGAGCTTACCGATGCAGCCAGCACGAGTGTAACCGTTGAGAAGCTTCATTATAACAGCAGTACCGGTGATACTGATGTTAACACCTTACAGGCCAACGAGGATCTGAAGGTTCTGAATGTCAACGAGGGCAAACAGATCCAGACACTTCAGGTTGAGACTGGCAACGCAGCTGTTTTTGCCGTTATGTGGGATTCTCCTGAGACAGCAGAGGTTGAGGCGGAAGCTGTTTCCGGTAATGAGGACGAGGTGCCTGTCGCATCAGAGGAGCTTACGGACGGAATGGATATTTCGGACGAGCCTGAGCAGGATGCAGCCGAGACACCGGCAGCAGAGAATCCGGAGGTAACTCCTGAGGCAGAGCCTTCTGAGGAGCCGGCAGAGGCTCCGACTGAGAATCCGGATGCTGAACCTACCGAAGCGCCGGCTGAGAATCCGGATGTGGTGGAAGAACCGGCAGAGGATATTGCGAGCCCGGAGGAAGTTCCGGCAGCAGATGAGAATGGTGAGACAAGCCTGATCGAGGTTCTGGGAGACGATACGAATCTTCGTGTCAGCCCATCTACCGAGGCAGAGGTTCTGGCAACTGTAAACGCAGGAACACAGCTCACACTTCTGGATACCGTAACAGCAGAGGACGGAGCAACCTGGTACAAGGTTTCCTGGGAAGGAACCGAAGCTTACATAAGAAGTGATATGGCACAGGTTGTTGACAGCAGTGATGAGGCAGAAGAGCCTGAGGATGTTCAGGAAGAAGAAATTCAGCCGGAGATCACCAGATATGATTACACGAGTGACGAGGTCAATGTAAAGGTTACTCTTACCGATCCGGCAGACCTTCCGGACAATGCAGAGCTTTCCGTAACACCGGTAGAGCTCAGTCAGGAAGCCAAAGACCAGATCACAGAAGAAGCAGTCAAAGAAAAGAAAGCTATCGAGAAGATCCATTCCTACGATATCAAATTCCTGGTAGACGGCGAAGAGGTTCAGCCAGGTGCTTCAGTGAAGGTATCTGTATCTCTGAATGATGAGAAGAAGATCAAGGATGCGGATGTATATCACGTAGACGAGAATGATAACGTTGAAAATATGGATGGCAGCGTTGCAAGAATGGTGATGTTGAGTTCGAGACTACGCATTTTTCTACTTATGTAATTGTCCAGCAGGGAGATGACATCATCAGTGTTACTGTTAAATATTGTGACAAAGATGGAAATGAGATTTATGCAGAAGATGTCAAATCGCTTGGAGTTGGAAACAAACTTAAATTAAAAGAGCTTGCTAACTGGAAGGTTAAAAGAGTAGTTGTTGCCCCAACGTCCGGAGGTAGTTCCACAACGTATAATTCAGATGATACAGATGTTGAGAGGTCTATAGACCTGGCTGAGAATGCTACAGTTACAGCTTATTATGAAGCTACAACGGGAACAACAACTGGAGATCCGACATTCTTTGATTATACGGTTAAGGTACTAACTAAAAATGGTGGCAAGGATTCTATAAATAATCCGAAATATTCTGATGATTCGGAAAGTAGGTATAGGTTAACAGCAGGTGGATCTGACCTTGGTGGAGGATATTCAAATAATTATGATGAGTATACCAAGGTATGGCATGATGATAAGAATCAATATCCAAATAGCTGGACTGGATACTGGGAAGATGAAGATTCAACAGTAAAGGGATTATTAAAGAATGTTAACGGACCGGACGTTAAATTTAATTATGCAGACCCAGGATTTTTTAAACAGGAAGATTTACCTGTAACAGATAGATCTGACAATACAGTATATCTTAGAAGAGTATATAAGGATTATGTACTTAATTTTGATAGAACCGGAGATACGTATAAGTTATCAACTGTTCATGATGGAAACGGAAATCAGGTTGCAACAGCTGGTGATAGTTTCTTCCCACTGGATTCTGTTGGATATCAACCCAAGGGTAATCAAGCCAATAGTAATGTAGAAGATGGTATGGTAAATGGTGGTGGTGATAACAATCATAACTATTTCTTTGGATTGCGTTATGATATTAAGTTTACGCTTGGAGATTATATTGGAAATCTTAAGTATAAATTTACCGGTGATGACGACTTATGGGTTGTTTTGGACGGAAATAAAGTAGTTATTGACCTGGGTGGAATTCATAATGCAGCTACTGGTGAAGTAGATTTGTGGAAGTACTTATTAAATAAAGGTCAGACAAACGCAAATTTAACAGATGACCAGAAAAAAGCTGAGCATACATTAACAGTTCTTTATATGGAAAGAGGAGCTGTCGCTTCCAATTGTGAGATGGAGTTTACGCTTCCAAATGCAACTATTTCACAGGTTACAAAAGATCCACTTGGAACATTAGAATTACAGAAAGTAAATTCTAATAAAGAGCAAGGATTGAACGGAGCTCGTTTTACACTTTACGGAGATCCTGATTGTAAGAATGAAATTGGAAGTGTAGAATCTGCACGAGTTGATAATGTGGATGGTAAAGTAATTTTCAGAAGTTTAAGAAAAGGAACTTACTATTTAAAAGAAACACAGGCTCCAGATGGTTATGTAAGATCTACGGAAACATGGACTGTAGAGGTAACGAAAAAAAGTAATACGGAAGTTTCAGTTACTTTGAAGGACAGTTCCGGAAAGTCAGTAGAGGATAACCAGATTGTCAATCAGACCCAAGAAGAACTTATTAACTCCAGTATGGAATATAATAAGACAGCGACGGTAAAGGATTGGGATCAGAGAACTTATGATATCAATATTACGGCTGCATCTACATCAACCAGCAGTACGGTTATAGAACGAGACAGTGTAGCGGATATTATGATGGTATTTGATATGTCGGGTTCTATGAATGATGATGGGAAGAAGAAAGAGGTAGGGCGATTTGATAGGGTAAAAGACAGTTTAGATACGACAAAAGTCTACTATTATAATACAAAAGAAAAAACACCATCAGTTTCCGGGTCGAACCATACGTATTATTCAAATCCGATGATTTATATTGAGGGAAAATGGCAGTATTACAATGGTAGTGTTTGGAAAACGCCTAGTAAATCTGATTATCACTATGCATCATATGGATATGTATATACTTGGAATTCCAGAATCACAGCTTTAAAAGAAGCAGCAATTGCCTTTATTAAAGATACTGCGGCAAAGTCTAAGAATAGTAAAATTGGTATAACTACATTTGATGGATACGGGTCTCAGTGGGATAATGATACTAGAGGAAATGTTATACAGCCAATTACAACTGTAGGAAATTCACAACTTGAGATGATTAAGGCTGTTGGTAAGATTACAGCAGATGGTGGAACATCACCACAGAAGGGACTTAAGAAAGCGCAGGAACAGTTAAAGAATGTAGAAAATGATGATTTATCTAAGTACATCATTCTGTTTACAGATGGAGCTCCATCATATAAATCTGATACAAAAGCAACGGAAACAAGTATAAGCACTTTAAAAGATAAGGCTACAATATTTACTGTTGCATTGAGCAGTGGTGGGTTAGAGGTACCGGGATCGGAAAAAATAATATTGAATGGATGAAAGGTCTGGCAACAGATGAACAGCATGCATTCAATGTATCGGATGCAAGTGGGCTTGGATCTATTTTCAAGACAATCCAGGATACAATTACTCACAATATTGAGATTAAAAATGCAACGATCACAGATGTGATTGATCCGAGATTTGTAATTATCAATGATAACAACAATACAATAATTACAAATGAAGATCTTGCTGAACCTATTACTTTAAAAAATGGAGGAGTTGTTTCTCTAAATGAAAATGGTTATCAGGTTGTAACATGGAATGAACAAACAATTCCAAATAAAGCCGAGGGTAAGCAATGGTCAAATACTATTACGGTAAGAGCCAAAGACGAGTACATCGGTGGAAATAATGTTCCTACCAATGTAGCACCAGATTCTAAAATTACTACAGGATATGGAAATGCGATTTTACCTCAGCCAAAGGTCAATGTAAAATCTGATTTGGTTGTAAACAACAATGAAACAACAATTTTCTATGGTGATACAGTTCCGACAACTAAAGACGTTATAAATGCATTGTTTAATACGTCAGAACCACAGGGATATGTAACTCAGCTGGATGGTACAAAGAAATTAGTGACCTATACAAAGGGAGCTGATGGAGAAACAATTAATTCAGATGAGTTTGAATTAAAATGGTATGAAGATGAGAAGTGTACAAAAGAAATCTTGGAAGAAAAGATGGCGCAAGTTAAGCCTGAGCCGGAGTCTAAAACATATTATCTGAAGGTAACTTATAAAAACGAAGGATAGAAGGAATTTCCGGAAAAGGTGATGGTACACTGACAGCACATAATTCCCAGGATGAGGATGATAAGAAACGAGAATATGGTGTTTATACTATTCACATTATCGCCGGACAGATTCAGATTACCAAGGAACTGGAATCTACAGCAAAAGAGGCTGTAACGTTTAACTTTGATGTTAAGAGAGGTAAAGACAAGATCGCAACAGCGACGGCTAGAATTGAAGCGGGTCAAGCTGAGGCAACAATAACATTTGCACTTGAGAAAAATGCAGATGCACAGATTAATACAGATATGCCTGCATTGACGAAGTTAGCAAGAGGTGAATACACTGTCTCTGAGGTATCAAATTCAAGCTACACTCTGAAATCCGCAACTGTTGGTGAGGCGACAAATTGTAAATCTGAAGTTACAAACAGTAAAGAAATTAAATTTACAATCGGAACAGACACACATAGTACAGAAGTTCTGAAAAATGGAAATGCGGATACAACAAACGGACAAATTGGAGTAGCTGAGTTTACCAATGAGATATCTGTAGCAAATGTAGAACTTGAAAAAGTTGATAAGGCAGATCATAGTATAACTATAAAAGGTGCTAAATTTGCGTTATATGAAGCAGATGAAAACTGGGGAAAAGCTTCTGAGAATTCGGTTGAAGGATATGGAGAAATCGTTTCAGAAAATAATGGAAAAATCGAGATGAAGAATCTTCCAGTTGGTAATTATCTATTATATGAAACAAAAGCGGCAACCGGTTATACTCGTCCGACAGAGCCATGGAGAATTATAGTTGAAAGTGGCGGAAAAGTAACAGTTCAAGACGGTAACGGGAATTTGATTGCTAGTAAGAGCGAAAGCGAACCGGCAATTTACCAGATCGAAAACGCGAAGGTATATTCCTTACCAGAATCCGGTGGTCCGGGAACCTATGGATTTACAATCAGTGGTGTAGCGATTCTTGCAACTGCACTCCTGTTGTTTATAAATAATAAACGAAGGGAGGAAGAAGCAAAGAGATCGTAACACATTAATTGTAAATGCCGATGAAGGGCGAAAAAGAAAAATGCAGAGAAAGAAAGGAGCAAACCTTAATGAAAAATTTATTTAAAAAGATTGGTGCATTATTAGTGGCAGCGGTTATGGTACTGTCTATGTGCACAGCGGTATTTGCAGCGACAAAAGATACGGCAACAATTACAGTAGATGGTGCGGGAAAAGCAACATTAACTTACGCGCAGGTAATTAAAGCTGATCAGTCAACAAGAACCGGTTGGAATTTTGTAGATAGTAATGTTGCTAATGCATATGTGACTGCGTTTGGTGTGGCTGATGCTCAGGCTGCTATTGAAGCAATGATTCCAAAAGAAAGGGTAGATGCGAATAAATTAGGTGCAGCACAGGCAGCAGCAGCAAATTATGTGACATTTAAAGGTATGGAAAATCCGCAGACTGTAAGTGCAGCTGGTGTTTATTTGGTTAAAGCAACAGAAGCAGGTTATACTTATAACCTTATGAGTGCTTATATTGGATTTGGTGAAGTTACTATTGAAGGAGAGAATGGTAATGTAACATATGACTATCCATCATTAGTAGATGCAAAGATTACGGCAAAGAAAACACCAATTAAAGTAGAGAAAGAGGCTGTAGATACTGATAATGTAGTAGCAACTGGTGATATTCTTACTTATAAAGTAAAGACAAAACGTTCCATTTATTGCACCAACAGATAAAGAGAAACCATTCTGGGTATATGATGAATTAACAGGTGCTGAGTATACTAAGGAGGCAACCATTACTCTTGGTGGAGAGACTAATGATGTAACAAAAACATATCCGATTTCTTGGGATTCCGCAACAAAATTCAGTGTTGATTTAAGTAACATGATCGATGATGCAAATAGCAATGCTGGAAAAGAAGTAGTAATTACTTATAAGGTAAAAGTAACGGCTGAAAATGATGAGATTACCAATAAAGCAACAGCAGGACATAAGGGCACAACAGATTTCGGAAGTAAAGAAATCAAAGTTTACGAAGGTAACATCACATTAACCAAAACAGGTGAGAATGATGTTAAACTTGCAAATGCAGGATTCGAAGTAAGAAAAGATACTAAAAACTCAGCTGCTTTAAATTTCAAAAAACTTGGGGATGGAGTATACCTGTATGTTCCTGAAGCGAAAGAGGGAGAAACAACTACAGAAGTTTTCACTAAAGCAGACGGTACAGTAAAAGTACAGGGTCTTAATGTTGGAACATATTACTTCAAAGAGACTACAGCTCCGGAAGGATATTCTGTAAATCAGGATCAGTCTGAGGCAACATTAGCAGTAGGAGGAGATGGTAAAGCAACTGCAGCTCTTACAGCTACAACAAGCATGACAGATACCAAACTTTCCGCTCTTCCATCCACAGGTGGCATGGGAACATACCTCTTCACTATCATCGGTGTTGTAGTTATGGCTGGCGCTGCTGGTGCTTTCTTCATCAGCCGCAGAAAAGGATCTGAGGAGTAATCGTTTGATTGCCGGATCGATTCAATTCAAAAATTATTTATAAGCAACGACAAAGCAAGTATTAAAACATAGTAGTAAAATCTTTTACCGCCCGGCTTTCGGGGGCCGGGAGTGGTAAATACAACAGTATGGAGAAACCTATGAGAAAGAATAAGAAGAAAAATTATATTGGACTTGGTTTGCTGTTTCTGATAGGGTTGTCCATACTGCTGTATCCAATGGTCAGTGATGCCTGGAACCGGTACAGGGACAGCCTGCTGATCAGCAATTATAGCAGCAGTGTTTCTTCGGATGATAATTCGGAGAAGATTGACAGCATGTGGAAGGCAGCACAGGAGTATAACGAACAGATCAAGCAGGAAAGTGTGCCGGATGCTTTTTCCGTGAGGGATGGACAGACGGACAGTACATATGAGTCTCTTCTGAACCTGAATGGTGATGGAATGATGGGGTATGTGGAGATTCCTGTGATCGATGTGAGCATTCCAATCTATCATTACACGACAGATGAGTCTCTGGAGAAGGGCGCCGGTCATTTGTTCGGCAGCAGTCTTCCGGTTGGCGGCAAGAGTACCCATTGTATTTTGTCGGCACACAGAGGACTTCCAAGTGCGAAACTTTTTACAGATCTGAATCTTGTGGAAGAGGGAGATGTTTTTTACCTGCATGTGCTGGGTAAGACGCTTGCCTACGAGGTGGATCAGATTCTTACCGTTCTTCCGGAGCAGACAGAGTCTCTGGGTATCACGGATGGGGATGATTATGTAACGCTGGTTACGTGTACGCCTTATGCGGTGAATACGCACAGGCTTCTGGTGAGGGGACACAGAGTTCCGATGAAGGCTGCGAAGGCGGTTCAGAAAACAGAGAAGAAGGTTACCGGAATCACCAATCCGACGCTTCCGATGCTTGCTCTCTGTGTTGTGATCGGAATTGTGATCGCGGTGATCCTGTTGCCGGTATCAATCTGTTCAGAACAAAAACGACGTAGGAATAGTTTAATGGCTAAAAAGAAAAAA
>ENA-OQHA01001194-OQHA01001194.1-human-gut-metagenome-genome-assembly--contig:-NODE-1194-length-10457-cov-2.004840_pt1 | contig 10457 bp, 16 predicted proteins | sample MGYA00242558_ERZ504707 | MGnify/ENA primary metagenome ERZ504707 (study PRJEB26092, sample SAMD00036197) | human gut metagenome | host: Homo sapiens | study: EMG produced TPA metagenomics assembly of... | reverse complement strand
GTGTCTATAATATGAATTAGGAATTGGTAAAGGGGCCATAGCTCGTCAGGGTGTGGTCTCTTTTTTACCATAATAGACAATAAGAATCTGGAGGATGATAAAAATGAAAGATTACACGTTCAAAGTACCGCAAGATATTGTATTTGGTGTAGGCTCTTTAAAAAAGACTGCCGGAGCTTCTTGAAAAAAGCGGATCTAAAAAGATGATGGTAGTATCAGACAGAGGACTGGAGAAATTAGGAGTCGTACAGAAAGTGCTGGATATTGTGGAGGCAGAAGGTATAGAAACAGTAAGTTTCCTTGATATTCTTCCAAACCCTACAGTAGATATGGTAAATGCGGCGACAAAGGTATATAAGGAATCAGGAGCGACAAGTATAGTTGCACTTGGAGGAGGAAGCCCGATGGATGTTGCCAAGGCAGTAGGTGTTCTGGCAAGATACGGCGGATCCATTACAGAGTATGAAGGTGCACATCTTGTTCCGGGACCGATCGAACCAATCATAGCAATCCCTACTACAGCAGGTACCGGAAGTGAAGTTACGGCGTTCTCCGTTATTACAGATACCTCCAGAAATTATAAATTAACGGTTTTCAGCTATGAATTACTTCCAAAATACGCACTGTTAGATCCGGAGATGATCATGTCTGTACCACCGATGGTTGCGGCTTCATGTGGAATTGATGCACTGATCCATGCATGGGAAGCATATACATCACTTGGCGCTTCACCGTTTTCTGATGCAATGGCAGAAAAAGCAATGGAACTGATCGGCGGTAATATCCGTAGATTTGTGGCAAACAGAAAGGACGAGGAAGCTGCATGTGCAATGATGTCAGGAAGTATGTTTGCGGGAATTGCATTTGCTTGGGCAAGACTTGGAGATGTACATGCCATGTCACATCCGGTCAGCGCATTCTTTGGTGTACAGCATGGAGTGGCCAATTCAATCCTTCTTCCGGTAATTGTAGAATATAATGCGCTGGCAGATCATGGACGTTACGAAAAGATATACAATTATATCAGCGAAGAAAAAGAGCCGGTGAAAGATTTTAAACCGGAAATGCTGGTAGAAGAAATCAAGAAACTGAATGCATCTCTGGGAATTCCAAAAACACTTTCCGAGGTCGGTGTAACCGAAGATAAGATTCCACAGATGGCTGCAGATGCGATGAAGAGTGGAAATATTGCGGCTAATCCAAGACAGACAACATTAAAGGATGTGGAGATGCTGTACCGCAAAGCTTTATAGTATGATATTTTATTGATTCTGTATGTGTAAGATTGCATTATTTTCATAAAAGGGTTAAAATATAAAAGTATATGACTATCACAAATGAACGTTGGAGGTACGATATGAGAGTAGCAATTATTACGGCAAATACAGATATATACAAAGGAACGAAAGCGAATGAAAGCGGGGAAGCAGTGAAGCTTGTGGCAGAAGAAGCTGGACTTGAAGTTGTCTTTATGCGGGCACTTCCACTGGACAGAGAAGTATTGTCAACTGTTATGAAGCGCATGACAGATGGAAAACAGCAGATCTGATCCTTACAACAGGCGGTGCGGGATGTAATCCGGGTGACTGTACACCAGAAGCAACCATGAATATTGTAGACAGACGGTACCGGGGATTCCTGAAGCAATGAGAGCGCATACTATGAAACTGACAAGACGCAGTATGCTGAACAGAAGTGTGGCCGGAATCAGTGGAGATACACTGATCGTAAACCTTCCGGGAAAAGCACAGGCAGTAAAAGAAAGTCTCAGATTCTTACTTCCGGAACTTGTGCATGCTGTAAAGGTTATCAAGGGAGAGGCATAAAGAATGAAGATCACGTACCTGGATCACAGCGGTTTTGCTGTAGAATACAAAAAATATGTATTGATCTTCGACTGGTATAAAGGTAACTTCCTGAATTTGATTCGGAAAAAGAAATTTATGTATTTTCCAGCCATTCACATTATGATCATTTTGACCGGAAAATATTTGAGCTGGAGAACATATATCCGAACGTAAGATATGTACTGTCGGCAGATATTACAGAAAAGCCGGTCCCTTCAAAGGTATGGTTTGTTATTGCCGACAAAGAATATCGGATTGGTAATCTGAAGTACAGACACTTCATTCTACGGATGCGGGTGTAGCATTTCTTGTGTATGTAGATGATAGGATTATTTATCACGCAGGAGATCTGAACTGGTGGCATTGGAAGAAGAAAGTGAATATTATAACGAACAGATGCGGATGGATTATCAGAAAGAAATCCATAAATTAAAAAATATACGGATTGATGTAGCATTTGTTCCGTTAGATCCAAGACAGGAAGAGCAATATTACTGGGGACTGGATTATTTCATGAAGCATACAGATACAGAACTGGTCTTTCCGATGCATATGTGGGGACACTATGAAGTTTATGAGAAACTTATGAATAATCCGCAGGCAGAATCCTATAAAGAACATGTAATGCATGTAAAGGTACCAGGACAGGTATTCGAATTGCCATAAGTCTGAAAGAAATTGTCTGATTATGAAATCGGAAAAAAGGTTTGTTATTTTGAATAAATAGTGCTATAATAATAAACGCTTTTGAAAAATGCAAGTAAGACAGGTAATCGCAGCTGCAGATGCCGAAAGGCAGCAGGTGAGGAAAGTCCGGGCTTCACAGGGCAGGATGCCGGATAACGTCCGGTGGAGGCGACTCCAAGGATAGTGCAACAGAAATATACCGCCAGGATATAATTCTGGTAAGGGTGGAAGGGCAGTGTAAGAGACTACCGCCTTGCTGGTAACAGCAGGGGCATATGTAAACCCCATTCGAAGCAAGACCGGATAAAGACAATGTGGCGGCCCGTCACGTCTTAGGTAGGTTGCTTGAACCCATTGGTAACGATGGGTCTAGAAAGATGATTACCCAACGACATAACCCGGCTTATCGTTTTGCTTGCAATTTGAATGAATATAAAAATACCGTCTGATATTAATTATCAGGCGGTATTTTTTGCTTTATTTGCGTCTTCCGTCATATTTTTCTTCGCAGTATTTACAGCGGTAAACTTCTTTTTCAGGATCTGTAAGTACGAAGACATGATCCAGTCCCTGCTCGATCGAAGTGATGCAGCGAGGATTCTTGCAGTGAATCACGTTGCGGATTTCGTGAGGCAGATGGAGAGCTTTTTTGTCTACGATCTCAGAATTTTTTATAATATTTACGGTAATATTATGATCAATAAAACCGAGGATGTCCAGATCCATAAGTCGATCGGACACTCAATTTTCATGATATCTTTCTTTCCCATTTTATTACTCTTTGCATTTTTTATGATTGCAACGCAGCAGTCCAGTTTATCCAGATGCAGGTATTTATAGATATCCATGCTTCGCCCTGCCTGGATATGATCCAGAACAAATCCTTCTTCAATACGTCCGACAGTTAATGTATTTTTTACCATTGTTATCTTCCCCCTAAACTTCAATTCCCAAAAGTGTAAGTATCAGTGCCATACGGATGTAAACACCATATTGTACCTGTTTGAAATAAGCAGCTCTTGGGTCATTGTCTACTTCTGTGGCGATTTCATTTACCCTTGGGAGTGGATGGAGAATATACATATCATCTTTCGCAAGCTCCATTTTCTTGTTGTCCAGGATGTAGAAGTCTTTCATACGTACATAATCTTCTTCGTTGAAGAAACGTTCCTTCTGAACACGGGTCATGTAAAGAATGTCCAGATCAGGAAGGGCATCTTCCAGTCGTACTACCTCTTCGTAAGGAATATTCTGACGGTCTAATACATCGTTCTTGATATAGCTTGGAAGCTTTAATTCTTCCGGTGAGATCAGAACAAAACGGATCCCCGGATAACGTACCAGTGCATGGATCAGAGAGTGTACGGTACGGCCGAATTTCAGATCGCCGCATAATCCGATTGTCATATTATCGAGTCGACCTTTTAAAGAACGGATTGTAAGCAGATCTGTAAGTGTCTGGGTCGGATGCTGGTGTCCACCGTCACCGGCATTGATCACCGGAATTGTGGCATACTGGCTTGCAACCATAGCGGCACCCTCTTTTGGATGGCGCATTGCACAGATATCTGCAAAGCAGGAAATTACACGAATCGTATCTGCTACACTTTCCCCTTTGGAAGCAGAACTTGAATCTGCGGATGAGAAACCAAGAACGCTGCCCCCCAGATTGATCATAGCTGCTTCATGGCTTAATCTGGTACGTGTGCTCGGTTCATAGAAAAGAGTGGCAAGCTTTTTGCCTTCACATGCGTGTGCATATTTTTTCGGATTTGCCTCGATATCTTTTGCAAGATTCATTAAATTGTCAAGTTCTTCCACAGAAAAATCCAGTGGACTTAATAAGTGTCTCATGTAAAAACCTCCTGTTTTATAAATAAGTTAATAAATCATTGACAGATTTTCTCTTAGGTGCATCAGGATCAATATCAGGATATCCGATGGCGATGAGAGCAGCAAGCTCCTGATCTTCCGGAATATGTAAAAGATCGGTGATACCGTCTTCATCCCAGATGCCCATGATTACAGTTCCAAGACCTGCTTCGTGAGCGGCAAGGCAAAGTGTCTGACTTGCAACACCGACATCGAACATCTGCCAGCGGTCTTCTTTTTTGGTGCTGTAGGAACCGTCGCGTTCAAAACCGCAGCGCCCTTTTTTGAAAGTAACTGCAATAAGCATTGGTGCCTGCTTTATGATTTTTGCGTTGAAATCTGGGGTGTAATCAGTAACGATTTTATCAAGAATAGAAGAATCTTCGATTGCGATATATCGAGTGATCTGAGTGTTCTTCCAGGAAGGAGAATAAGATGCTGCACCGATCAGGGATTCTAAAGTTGCGTGATCTACAGAATCAGGCTTGAATTTGCGAATGCTTCTTCTTGTTTTGATACATTCTAAAGTATTCATGGTTTTACCTCCTTTTTCAAATCTTTCATACATCATATAATATTTAACGATGATTTTCAATGTCTTGAAAAATTTTTCGATGATTTTTTTAAATCAGGATGGGTAGATTTTATTTTGGGAATGTATTATAATTTAATAAATACGCAGATTTCCTGCATAATATACACAAAGGAGAGAGTAAATGACATCATTGGAAGAACTTAGAACGCAGTTAAGTGATGTTGATGATCAGATTACGGATCTTTATGAAAAGCGAATGAAGATTTGTGAGGATCTCGGGACCTGTAAGATTAAAAATGGTCATAAAACATTTGACCGTCAGCGTGAAAAGAATAAAATAGCAGAAGTGATGGGAAAAGTTTCATCAGACTTTAATAAAAAAGGAATCGGAGAAGTATATGAACTGCTTCTTGCGATCAGTAGAAAATTACAGTACAAGCAGCTTGTAGAAGCAGGTGCACTTGGAAGACTTCCGTTTATCGGCATTGATTCACTGGATAAGGATACAGCAAGGGTAGTATTCCAGGGAACAGAAGGGGCTTACAGTCAGGCGGCAATGGAACATTATTTTGGAAAAGGATGTAACAGCTATCATGTACATACATTCCGGGAGGCAATGGAGGCAATTGAAGAAGGCGCGGCAGATTATGCAGTACTTCCGATTGAAAATTCAACAGCGGGAGCAGTGAATGAAATCTATGACCTTCTGGTAGAATTTGAAAATTATATTGTCGGAGAGACGATCATCCGATCAAAAATACATTGTCAGGATTACCGGGAACAGATATATCTGAGATTGAACGTGTATATTCCAAGGCGGAAGCACTTATGCAGGCATCGCATTTTCTGGGAGAACACGGAGACTGGCAGCAGATCAGTGTAGCGAATACCGCACTTGCTGCAAAGAAGATACTTGAAGACCAGGATAAACATCAGGCGGCTGTATGCAGTGCTTATGCGGCATCCGTATACGGACTTTCTGTGCTTGCAGATAGTATCAATGATGAAAAGAATAATTCGACCAGATTCATCGTTATCACAAACCAGAAAGTATTCTTAAAAGATGCGAAGAAGATAAGCATTTGTCTGGAGCTCCTCATGAAAGCAGTTCTCTTTATCATCTGCTTTCACATTTGCGTATAATGATCTGAATATGACAAAAATTGAATCCCGGCCGATGGAAGGAAAAAGCTGGGAATACTGCTTCTTTATTGATTTCGAGGGAAATCTTGCGGATCCCGCGGTGAAAAATGCAATCAGGGGACTTCGTGAAGAGGGAAGAAATTTAAGAATTCTTGGAAATTACTAGGCATAGCAGGTCGGATATAAAATTGGAGGAATGACAAATGAGAACAAATGAGTTGATGTTATATAAACATATGGAGGAAGGACAGATCCTTCAGGATATGACATTCTTAATGGAGAATTATCAGAATGATTACTATAACATGGAAGATATGAAGGGACTGTTATATGATGCGGTCAACGAGATTCTGGAGATGGCTGTAAGCCACGGATTCGAGGGAGATCTCTGGCATAATTATCTGACTTACCTGATGGCAAGTCATGAGAATGCTTACAGTACCTCCTGTGAGATCGTAGGACCGGTAGACGGAAGTATCAACCAGGTTGCACTGCATGATTTGAAATCTTCAAAGAATTATTTGATTATGACTTTGCAGATCTGGAGAATGTGATGGGTGTTGACTGTATCTCTATGTTACATGATTATGTCGGAACCAGCGGACACGGAAGTGTGTTCAATCAGAGAATCCGCGACCGTATCTGTGATCTGAGCAAAGCACTTGCAGAAACTGAGACCGCGGTAGAATTCAAGGATATCATGACACAGTTCTACAAGGAATTCGGTGTAGGAAAGCTAGGACTTCACAAAGCGTTCCGTATCGCACATACAGAAGAAGGGGCATTGATCGAGCCGATCACGAAGATCGCACACGTACATTTGGATGATCTGGTCGGATATGAGATTGCTAAGAAAAAGCTGATCGATAATACAAAAGCATTTGTAGAAGGCAAGAAAGCCAATAACTGTCTGTTATTCGGTGATGCCGGAACAGGAAAATCGTCTTCCATCAAAGCAATCCTGAATCAGTATTACGATCAGGGACTTCGTATGATCGAAGTATACAAGCATCAGTTTAAGGATCTGAATGATGTGATCGCACAGATCAAGAACCGTAATTACAAATTCATCATTTACATGGACGATCTTTCTTTTGAAGAGTTTGAGATCGAATATAAATATCTGAAGGCAGTGATCGAAGGCGGACTCGAGAAGAAGCCGGATAACGTACTAATCTATGCAACTTCGAACAGAAGACACCTGATCCGTGAGACATTCAAAGATAAAGAAGACAGAGATGAAGAACTTCATACAAATGATACTGTTCAGGAGAAGCTGTCCCTGGTGGCAAGATTCGGTGTTACGATCTACTTTGGAAAACCGGATAAGAAGCAGTTCCAGGAGATCGTACGTGAACTGGCAAAGAAGAACGGAATTGATATGCTGGATGATGAATTATTGCTGGAAGCAAACAAGTGGGAATTAAGCCACGGAGGATTATCCGGAAGAACCGCCCAGCAGTTTATCGATTACCTGGCAGGAACCAGATAAGATTTGAAAAAAGATCTTACAACCGGAAATGTGACAAAGACAATGCTGCTGTTTGCAGGTCCTATGATCTTGGGAAACCTGCTGCAGCAGTGTTATAATATTGTGGATATGCTGATTGTCGGAAGGGCGCTGGGGCGGGCTCTGGCGGCAGTAGGTTCGGCATACAGTCTGATGACATTTCTGACTTCGGTGCTGATCGGAATGTGTATGGGAAGCGGATCATTATTTTCTTATTCAATCGGAAAACGGGATACGGCGCGGCTGCAATATGAAATGACGGCATCATTTTCCTTTATTGGAATCGTGACGATCGTGATGAACATTGTTGTGTTTGTGTGTATGAAACCGATCCTGAATATTCTTCAGATACCGGAGGACATTTATGGAATGATGCAGGAATATGTATGGTATATATTCTGGGGCATCTTTTTTGTTTTTCTTTATAATTACTTTTCGTTTCTGCTAAGAGCGGCGGGAGATTCGGTGGTGTCACTGGTATTCCTGGGAATTTCTTCGGGACTGAATATTGTGCTGGATCTTGCACTGGTGTATGGAATCCGTATGGGAATCAAAGGTGCGGCGATCGCGACAGTCATATCCCAGATTGTATCCGGGATTGGAATCTGTATTTATACATGGATGAAAATGCCGGAATTACGTTTTTCCCTGCGGCCGGAAAGAATAAAGGAAAGCCAAAGTGTAATGGGAGAAGTGGTGCGCTATTCGGCTGCGTCAAGTATCCAGCAGTCAGTGATGAATTTTGGAATCCTGATGATACAGGGTCTGGTCAACAGCTTTGGAACCGCAGTCATGGCGGCATTCGCAGCGGCTGTGAAGATTGATTCATTTGCTTATATGCCGGCGCAGGAATTTGCAAATGCATTTTCTATCTTCATTTCCCAGAACCGGGGAGCCGGAAAGGAAAAAAGAGTACAGAAAGGTGTCCGTAGTGCAGTAACGGGATCAGCGGCATTCTGTATCTGTGTGTCGGTGCTGATCTACTTTGGAGCCAGATATCTGATGCTGGCATTTATCGACGGCAGTGAGCATGAGATCATCCGCGTCGGGATACAATATCTGCATATCGAAGGAGCATTTTACTGTGGAATCGGTATTCTGTTCTTGTGGTATGGGTATTACAGAGCGGTCGGAAGACCGGAGATGTCGGTGGTGCTGACGGTGATCTCGCTTGGAACGAGAGTGCTGCTTTCTTATACACTGGCACCGATAAAGTCGATTGGAGTGATTGCAATCTGGTGGTCAATTCCGATTGGATGGTTCCTGGCAGACGTGACAGGATATGTCTATTTGCAATATATGAATAAGAAGGCAAAAATGTGCAGGAATTAATCCTGCACATTTTTTATATTCGATATATCAGAATCGATGACGAGTGAATAGTTTGTATAGTAAACGACGAATCCCGGTTTTGCACCGTTTGGTTTCTTAACGTGTTTTTTCTGAATGTAGTCGATCTCTACTTTGTCAGCACCACGATTCTTAGAATAGTAAGCGGCCAGACGACCTGCTTCTTCAAAGGTACGGTCCGGAAGTTCATCCCCGCCGCTTTTGACGATAACGTGAGATCCCGGAGCACCCTTTGCATGGAACCACCAGTCATTGCCATTGGCAAAAGAAAAAGTAAGTTCTTCATTTTGCAGGTTGTTCTTTCCAACGTACATATCATAACCATCACTGGAAATGTAATGCATTGGTTTGCTGGTCAGTTTAACTTTTTTCTTCGTATGTTTTCTGCGGATATAGCCGCTCTGCATCAGTTCCTCTTTAATCTGGGCAAGATCCGCTTCGCTCAGAGCAATGTCAAGTGCGTTGCTGATAGATTCCAGATACTGGATATCATCGGCAGTTTCCTGGATCAGCTCCGTCAATGCTTCAAATGTACGCTTCTGTTTGTTGTATTTTGCAAAATAACGTTGCGCATTCTCGCCCGGAGTCTGTGTCGGATCAAGCGGGATAGTAATCTCTTCGTTGGTATAATATTCAGGCAGTCAGTTCTTTTGATCCCGGTTCCAGATTATAGCCGTAAGTATTGATCAGTTCTCCGTAAACTTTATATTTGTCACGCTTTTCCGTTCCCTTTAACTGCTTGGACTGAAGATCGTATTTTTTGCGGTTCCGTTCCAGTGCTGTCTGGACAACGTGCCGGAGATCTGCACTTTTCTGATGGATTCTGGTCAGTGTGTTACGTGTGGAATAATACGTATAGAGGACTTCCGAGATGGAAAAGAATTCTTTTTTGGTATATTCGTTAAAATGTGTGACCGGAAGGGCACTGAATTCCTTTGGTGCATTTCCATTATAATAAATAGAAGGATGGAAATTTCCCTGTCTTACGTCCTCCATATAATAGGTAAACTGACGGTACAGATGTGTCAGTACATCTTCGGAAAGATCATGCGCCGTCATGGAAGAGTCCACACCTGCAAGATAACAGATCTCTTCGGCAATGACCGGGCTGATACCTGTCATGCTGGAATAGATTGCTTTGGATACCGGCATCGGTTTTGCAAGGATTGCCGAAATGAATTCTTCCTGCGTAGCCGTCATCGGATTCTTTTTCGACATCGTATCCGGAATAAAGTAATCGCGTCCCGGCAATACTTCACGTACCGAACTCATCTGTGCAGAGACGTGCTTGATACTGTCAATGATGCGTCCGTTCAGATCACAGAAAATAATGTTGCTGTGTTTTCCCATGATCTCGATGATCAGTTTTTCCTGCACAAGTCACCCATCTCATCCAGATGCTCAATATCCAGGTGGATGATACGCTCGAGTGACGGTTGGGAGACTGCGGTGATCCGTCCGCCTCCGATATGCTTGCGCAGAAGCATGCAGAATCCAGGAGCCGTCATCGGAC
>ENA-OQHA01001193-OQHA01001193.1-human-gut-metagenome-genome-assembly--contig:-NODE-1193-length-10459-cov-2.462156_pt1 | contig 10459 bp, 10 predicted proteins | sample MGYA00242558_ERZ504707 | MGnify/ENA primary metagenome ERZ504707 (study PRJEB26092, sample SAMD00036197) | human gut metagenome | host: Homo sapiens | study: EMG produced TPA metagenomics assembly of... | reverse complement strand
GGGCCGAACGGTACTGGTGTTCTGCGGAGCGGGAGCAACAGTGACCATGATTCTGATTCTCTTCGGCAGCGGAATGTCGGCCATCGGTGCATTTTTCTTCTGCTTTTTGTGTGAATCAATCATGTTTCCTACTATCTTTGCCCTGGCGATCCGGGGAACAGGCACCCATACCAAACGGGCTTCCTCCTTTCTGATCATGTCGATCGTAGGTGGAGCTGTCGCACCGCTGGCCATGGGATACATTGCCGACCACGCATCGATGGCACTGGGATTTGTCGTACCGCTGGGATGTTTCCTTTACATCACGCTGTATGCCGTGACTTATCCCCGGAAGAAACAATAGAAAAGAATAACCTCTAAAATATGAAACCATGAGAAAAGTGGCTCTGATCACCGGGATCACCGGACAGGACGGCTCCTATCTGGCTGAATTTCTAATTGAAAAAGGATATGAAGTACACGGCATTCTCCGCCGTTCGTCTTCATTCAACACGGCACGCATCGAACATCTGTATCTGGATGAATGGGTGCGCGACATGAAACAGAAACGTCTGGTGAACCTGCACTGGGGAGACATGACGGACTCCAGTTCACTGATCCGAATCATCGGAGACATTCATCGACGGAAATCTACAACCTGGCTGCACAAAGCCACGTAAAGGTGTCATTCGACGTGCCGGAATATACGGCTGAAGCGGATGCTGTGGGAACACTCCGCCTGCTGGAGGCTGTGCGTATCTGCGGTCTGGAAAAGACTTGCCGGGTATATCAGGCTTCTACCTCGGAACTGTTCGGAAAGGTGCAGGAAGTTCCGCAGAAGGAAACGACACCGTTTTATCCGCGTTCTCCGTACGGAGTGGCCAAGCAATACGGATTCTGGATTACCAAGAATTACCGCGAGAGCTACGGGATGTTTGCCGTGAACGGTATCCTGTTCAACCACGAGAGTGAACGGCGCGGAGAGACTTTCGTGACCCGCAAAATCACCCTGCTGCAGCCCGTATCAAACAGGGATTCCAGGACAAGCTGTATCTGGGAAATCTGGATGCCCGCCGTGACTGGGGATATGCCAAAGATTACGTGGAATGTATGTGGCTGATCCTGCAGCACGAAACTCCGGAAGATTTCGTCATTGCCACCGGTGAAATGCATACCGTACGGGAATTCTGTACGCTGGCTTTCCACTATCTGGGCATTGAACTGAAATGGGAAGGCAGCGGTGTGGACGAGAAAGGAATCGACACGGCTACCGGCAAAGTGCTGGTGGAAGTGGATCCGAAGTATTTCCGTCCTGCGAAGTGGAACAGCTGCTGGGTGATCCGACCAAGGCACGTGAGCTGCTGGGATGGAACCCTACCAAGACTCCGTTCAGTGAACTGGTGCGCATCATGGTGGAACACGATATGCGCTTCGTGAAAAAACTGCATCTGAAGCTCAATTAGATTAATAAGATATCATGCTGGAACAATCTGCAAAAATATTCGTGGCAGGCCATCGGGGACTGGTGGGTTCTGCCATCTGGAACAACCTGAAGCAGCGCGGATATACCAACCTGACGGGACGCACGCATCAGGAACTGGATCTGCTGGATCCGATAGCCGTGAAGCGGTTCTTCGACGAGGAACAGCCGGAAACAGTGGTTCTGGCAGCCGCTCATGTGGGCGGGATTCTGGCAAACCTGCACTACCGGGCAGACTTCATCTACCAGAACCTGCAGATTCAGCAGAATGTCATCGGGGAAAGTTTCAGACACGGTGTCAGAAAACTGCTGTTTCTGGGAAGTACCTGCATCTATCCGCGGGAAGCTCCCCAGCCGATGAAGGAAGAGGCTCTCCTCACCTCCCCGCTGGAATATACCAACGAACCGTATGCCATCGCAAAGATTGCGGGACTGAAAATGTGTGAAAGTTTCAACCTGCAATACGGTACCAATTATATCGCCGTCATGCCGACCAATCTGTACGGACCGAATGACAACTTCCATCTGGAGAACAGCCACGTACTGCCGGCCATGATGCGCAAGATCTATCTGACCAAATGCCTGAATGAAGACAACTGGGAGGCTGTCAGAAAGGATATCGACCTGAGACCGGTGGAAGGGGTGAACGGAAGCTGTACGGAACAGGTGATTCTGGAAAAGCTGGCCAAATTCGGTATCACGCCGGAAGCGGTAACCCTCTGGGGAACAGGCACACCGATGCGGGAGTTCCTGTGGAGCGAGGAAATGGCAGACGCCAGTGTCCACGTACTGCTGAATGTGGATTTCAAGGATATCTGTGCCGGAAAGGGAGAAGAGATCCGCAACTGCCACATCAACATTGGTACCGGCAAGGAGATCAGCATCCGCGAAGCTGCCGAAATGATTATCCGCGAAGTGGGCTTCCGGGGAGAACTGCGATGGGACCGATCCAAGCCGGACGGAACCCTGCGCAAACTGACGGACGTAACCCGTCTGCATGCCCTGGGATGGCACCACCGCATCGAAATAGACGAAGGCATTCATCGCCTTTATGAATGGTATCAGAAAGGAATCTGCATCAACCATCAAACTGTATAACAGAAGAAAAAGATATGGAGAAAAGAGAACTGGTATGCGATGTATGTACGCATGCACCACGAAAAGAAGGTGGCCGAAAAGCTGGGACAAATGGGAGTGGAACATTATCTCCCGGTACAGGAAGTTGTCCGGCAATGGAGCGACCGCCGCAAGAAGCTGCAAGTGGTGGTCATCCCGATGATGATCTTCATCCGGGCTTCCGAACAGGTACGACTGTCCGTGATGAGAAACATTCCATCCGTGAGCGGCTGTCTGATAGACCGCTGCACCCACCGGCCGGCCGTAATCCGCGACGAGGAAATGCAGCGTTTCCGCTTCATGCTGGACTATTCGGAAGAAGCTGTACACTTCATCAATACTCCCCTCGCCCCGGGACAAAAGATACGGGTCATCAAGGGACCGCTGGCAGGACTGGACGGCGAACTGACGGAAATCGACGGAAAATCACAGGTGATGGTACGCATCGAACAGCTGGGATATGCTTCTGTGGAAATGCCTGTCGGATATGTGGAAGCAACACCGGAAGACAGCCCGGCAAAATAAACGAATTCAAACTAAAAGCAAGAATAAGCAATGAAGAAACTACTCTCACTTCCACCCAACCTGGTGGAATGCTTTTATGACATCGAGAAAGCAGACCGCAAAGAATGGTTCTGCACCTCTGACCCCATCGGAAGCAAGCTGGGATCAGGAGGCGGAACTGCCTGGCTGCTGCAAGCCTGTAAAGCCAATGAAAACAACGAAGAAGCCCTGACTGACTGGCTGGCCAAGGAAAAACGTATCCTGCTGCATGCAGGAGGACAGAGCCGCCGTCTGCCGGGATATGCTCCTTCCGGAAAGATACTGACTCCGATACCGGTGTTCCGCTGGGGACGCGGACAACGGCTTACCCAGAACCTGCTGTCCCTGCAGCTGCCGCTTTACGAGCAGATCATGCAGAAAGCACCGGATTCACTCCACACGCTGATTGCCAGCGGAGACGTTTATATCCGTGCCGGAAAAGCCCTGCAGGACATTCCGGAAGCAGACGTCGTATGCTACGGACTGTGGGTGGACCCGAATCTGGCCAAAATCACGGAGTCTTCGTGTCTTCACGCAACACACCGGAGCGTCTGGACTTCATGTTGCAGAAGCCTTCCGTAGAACAGCTGGGTGACCTGATGCAGAACTATCTTTTCCTGATGGATATCGGTATCTGGCTGCTGAGCGACCGCGCAATTGACCTGATGGTGAAACGTTCGATGAAGAACGGCAGCCTGGGATTCTACGACATGTATTCGGAATTCGGACTGGCTCTGGGTGAACATCCGCGGATCGTGGACGAAGAGCTGAACCAGCTGAGCGTAGCCATTCTTCCTCTGCCGGAAGGAGAATTCTACCACTACGGAACCAGCCGCGAAATGCTGTCATCGACACTGGCCGTACAGAACCTGGTCATCGACCAGCGGGCCATCATGCACCGGAAGGTGAAACCCCATCCGGAAATGTTCGTACAGAACGCTGTGCTGAACTACCGGCTGACGGCCGAGAACTCACAGACCTGGGTGGAAAACAGCTGCGTAGGAGCCAGATGGACGCTTCACAACCGCAATATCATCACGGGAGTACCGATGAACGACTGGACACTGAACGTGCCGGAGGGAGTCTGTATCGACGTCGTTCCTTTCGGAGAGAGTGACTACGTGGCACGTCCGTACGGATTCAACGATGCCTTCAAGGGAGCGCTCGACAATCCGGACGTGATGTATCAGGGACGTCCCGCCGGAGAATGGCTGGCAGCCCGTCAGCTGAATGCGGCCGATATCGAACAGAATCACGACCTGCAGGCAGCACGGATCTTCCCGGTATGCAAGGACACGGAACAGCTGGGTCTCGCCCTGCGATGGATGACTTCGGAACCGGAACTGGAAGCCGGACGGAAGGTATGGGAAGAAGGCAGAAAGGTATCGGCCGACGAAATCTCTGCTTATGCCAACCTGAGACGGCTGACTGCCCAGCGTGAGGCATTCCGGAAAGACAGCTGGAACGCACTGGCACGCAACTGGAACAGAGTGTGTTCTATCAGCTGAACCTGCAGGAAGCTGCGGAAGCGTATGCTGCAGAAGGGCTGGAACTGCCGGCTCCACTGCCGGAAACCGCTCCGCTGATGACCCGCATCAGTGACGCAATGTTCCGTTCACGTACCCTGACTCTGAAAGGACAGGACGGCAAGGAACAGGAAGATCTGGCATTCCGTCTGATGCGTGAAGGACTGACCGCTACCGTCAACAAACGCCAGCATCCCCGCATGTCGGTCTACGCCGACCAGATTGTCTGGGGACGAAGCCCGGTACGTATCGACCTGGCAGGCGGATGGACAGACACCCCACCCTACAGTCTGATGGAAGGTGGAAACGTGGTGAACCTGGCCATCGAACTGAACGGACAGCCCCCGTTGCAAGTGTACGTGAAACCCAGCAAGGAGTATCAGGTGGTACTGCGTTCCATCGACCTGGGAGCCATTGAAATTATCCATACTTACGAAGAACTGGCAGGATTCAACAAAGTAGGTTCACCCTTCTCCATTCCTAAGGCAGCACTGGTACTGGCCGGTTTCCACCCGGATTTCAGTACGGAACATTATGCATCTCTGGAAGAACAGCTGAAAGCATTCGGTGCAGGTATCGAGGTTACTCTCCTGTCGGCTATTCCGGCAGGTTCAGGACTGGGCACAAGCTCCATCCTGGCTTCGACGGTACTGGGAGCAGTCAACGACTTCTGCGGACTGAACTGGGACAAGCACGAAGTATGCAACCGCACGCTGATTCTGGAACAGCTGCTGACTACCGGCGGCGGATGGCAGGATCAGTACGGAGGTGTGCTGCAGGGTGTAAAACTGCTTCAGACACAGTCGGGATGGGCACAGAATCCGTCTGTACGCTGGTTGCCGGAACATCTGTTTACCGATCCGGAATACAGCAAGTGTCACCTGCTTTATTATACCGGCATTACCCGTACGGCCAAAGGCATTCTGGCAGAAATCGTACGCGGCATGTTCCTGAACTCCACTTCACACCTGCAACTGCTGGGTGAAATGAAACAGCATGCTCTGGATCTCTACGACGCGATCCAGCGCAACGACTTCGAAGCTACCGGACGACTAATCCGCAAGACCTGGCAGCAGAACCAGCTGCTGGATGCAGGAACCAATCCGCCGGCCGTAGCTGCACTGACCGGTCAGATTGACGATCTGTGTCTGGGTTACAAACTGCCGGGAGCCGGTGGTGGCGGTTATCTCTACATGGTAGCCAAGGATCCGGAAGCAGCCGTACGCATCCGTCAGATCCTGCAGCAGAATCCGCCTAACAGCCTGGCCCGTTTCGTAGAAATGAGTCTGTCAGACAAAGGTCTGGAAGTGAGCCGCAGTTAAACAAGCGAACCGTAACTAAACAAAAGTCCCTCTATTTCAACTCTGGAACTCAGTTGAGCCAGAAAAATGAAATAGAGGGATTTTGTATTATTCCACGTAAAGTACCAGTCCCTTGAGGTATTCGCCTTCTGGATGGTAAATATTCACCGGATGATCTCCCGGCTGAGTCAGCTGATGGAGAATCCGCACGCTGCGTCCGCTCTGGGCAGCAGCCGTAAAGACCGCATTGCGGAAATCCTGCTTGTTGACCACCTGTGAACAGGAGAAGTGAACAGGATGCCTCCCGGACGAATCTTTTCGAAAGCCTTTGCATTCAGTTTGGTATAGCCTCTCAAGGCATTGCGCAAGGCATCCCGGTGCTTGGCAAAAGCAGGCGGGTCAAGAATAATCAGATCGTACTGGTCGCCCATCCGGTCGAGGAACTTAAACGCATCTTCCGCAAAAGCCTGGTGACGTGCATCACCGGGGAAGTTGAGTTCCACATTCTCATTGGTCAGATCGATCGCTTTGGCAGAGCTGTCCACGGAATGCACCAGGTTCGCTCCTCCGCGCATGGCATAGAAAGAGAAACCGCCGGTATAACAGAACATATTCAGTACGTTCCGTCCCTTAGCGTAGTGTTCCAGCAGATGACGGTTCTCACGCTGGTCGACAAAGAAACCGGTCTTCTGTCCCTTGAGCCAGTCCACATGGAATTTCAGTCCGTTTTCCATGGCGATATTCTCCGGACTGCCTCCCTTGATGAAACCGTTCTCGGTAGCCAGCAGATCCGCCTTGAAAGGCAGGGTTGTTTCCGACTTGTAGTAAATGTTCTGGATTACATCCCCCATCACTTCGCTCAGAGCATCGGCAATTTCCATGCGATAGACATGCATGCCGGCAGAGTGAGCCTGCATGACCGCCGTATGATCGTAAACGTCAATGATCAGTCCCGGCAGGTTATCGCCTTCTCCGTGTACCAGACGATAAGTATTGTTCTGCGGATTACCGATCAGTCCCAGAGCACGGCGCAAATCCTTGGCCACCTCCAGACGGCGTACCCAGAACGCATGGTCAATGGTTTCCTGACGGAAAGAAAGCACACGCACCGCGATGCTTCCCACCTGAAAATGACCACAAGCTATAAATTCTTTCTGCGAGGTATAAACATCTACTACTTCCCCTTCTTCGCTCTCCCTCCACACGGGCAATAGCCCCAGAAAACACCCACGGATGGAAACGCTTCAACGATTCCTCCTTACCGGGTTTCAGATATACTTTCTTATAAGACACGTTTATTGTATAATTAAAAAGGTTATCACTGTTTTTCAATCCGGTAGTCACCTGTCCGGCGCAACTCTTCCAGATATTCATAAATCCGTACGCAGGCCCAGGCATCGGTGGCCGCATACAACTGCTGGGCTTCCGTCAGCGTTTCCGCTTCCCAGTTGGACAGCCGTTGCGTTTTCGAAATCTTCTCCCCGAAAAGCAAGGCATAAATCTTTTGCAGACTCATCTCTTCAATGCCGAAATGAGGCACATAATCCTGAAGTTCCACCCAGTTTCCCGTGCGGGGATCCTGCCGGTTTCTGCGGCTCAGCATCCGGAAGTCATCCTTCAGCGAAAGTCCCACCTTGAGCACATCGTTCTGGAGAAACTCTTCCAGGAAATCGGGCAATCCGATATGGTTCAGCCGAAACAGGAAACAAGCATCTGCCGTAGCCACCTGCAACAACGCCACCTGATTCACCATTCCCTTGCGAAAAGAAGGGCGGGTTTCCGTATCTACTCCCACCAGTGCATGAGAATTCAGGTATGCAACAGCCTTGCGTGCATCGGCTTCGGTATAAATGACATAAATCCGTCCGGGGAAAACCACCTTCGGCAGTTCGGCAATTACTTTTTGTCTATTTTGTTCGGTATGACAATCATTCGTTTCTATCGGTTGTTTTTAATCTATTCCTCTCCCATATCCAGACCTTCGTACAGTTCGTCTTCGGTCACTCCTTCATCTTCAAATCCGCAATCGTCTTCCTCGTCGTCTGCTGCGTGGCGGCTGTATTTCACTTCATGCAAGGCCCGCATCAGATTGACCAGACGCTGTCCCCAGAACTCGGCAAACTGTTCCCGGCAGATCACCAGAGAATCGTTCATGGTCTGCTCCAGTCCCAGACGGAACACGCAGATAAAGTCCTTCACCGACTGGTAGATGTCTGCCAGTCCTTCGGAAACGGTCTGATGAATCGGAGTATCACTATACATCATATCATCGAGAAACACTTCCAGATAGTCATCACGGTCGCCCATCAGTGCCGCCACTTCCCTGCGCAACTGCTCATAATCGCTCTCGGTCACGAAGGTTTCGGGATCAAAATCCTCCATCCGCTCACATTCGGGAAGCAGCGATGCCTTCAGATAAAGCAAGGGCAGCAGTTTCAGGGCCGTATCAACAAACTGACTGCGTTTCTGCTCGGAAACCCGTTCCAGGAAACCGCAGAATTCGGCAGCCACCGTGACAAACTCCACTGTATTTTTATCAAATATGGCTTGTGTATTCTTTTTCATATTCATTTGTCCATTAACCTTCGCAAAGGTACGAAAAAATTTCTCAGTTTTAGTTTTATTCGTACATTTGCGGGGTTATTCAGATAAAAACAGCATCAAATGAAGAAAAAAACAGATACCAAGACTACAGAACAGAAGCGAGTTACAACCCAGAAAGTTGTTACGGCTCTTAAAAGTGAAACGGCACATTTCGTCATCGGACTGTTGTGCGTCATATTCGGCGTCTACATGCTGCTGGCGTTCAGTTCTTTCTTTTTCACGGGAGGCAACGACCAGAGCATTCTGGCACATCCCAACCCCGGAGAACTGCTGGAAACAGGCAACCGCATCCAGAACTATGCCGGTACACGGGGTGCCCAGCTTTCACAATACCTGATCAATGACTGCTTCGGAATTCCGGCCTACTGCATCATTGTGTTCCTCATCGTTGCAGGCATGAAGCTGATGAAAGCCTATAATTTCAGCCTGCGGAAATGGTTTGCAGGCTGCATGACCGTCATGATCTGGTTCTCCATCACTCTGGGACTGATTTTCGAAGGTCCTTTTGAAAACTCATTCATCTATCCGGGCGGTCTGCACGGATATAATGTCAGCCGCTGGTTCTGTTCCCAGATCGGAACGCCGGGACTGATTCTGGCCCTGCTGGTAACAGCCATCCTTTTCTGTGTGGCACTGACCAGCAAGACAATGCCTTTCGTACGCAAGGCGCTCCGTCCGAACCTCCGCAGAAAAGGTAACGATCCGCAGCCGGCCGATCCGGAACAGCCCGACGAACCACGTCCGACCGAACCGACTGCAACAACTCCGGAACCGGAAATTCAGGAAGAAAAGACGGAAGATATCCCGGCAAAGAAGACATCAGAAACTTACGCTGCTTCTTCCAGTACTCCTTCACCCAAAGTGACTGAAGTATATGAAGAAGAGGAAGATAACGACAAGAACGAGCCGCAACCAAAGGCCCACGAAATTGAACTGAGCCTGGACGAAACTCCGGCCAGGGAAAGTAAGGCCAGCGACATGCGGGTGGAAATCGCAACCGGAGAAAAAGCAGATCTGCTTCCTTCCGGCGGTGAACCGGCTTTCGAGATCGACGAGAAAACCAGCGAAGAGGATGAAGCCTATACCGGCGACGTGACACAGCCTTACAATCCCCGTCTGGATCTGGAACACTACAAATTCCCGACCCTGGATCTGCTGAACACTTACAACGACAACGAGCCGACCATCGACATGGAGGAACAGAATGCCAACAAGGACCGCATCATCAAGGTGCTCCGCAGTTTCGGCATCGAGATCAGTTCGATCAAGGCCAGTGTGGGTCCGACCATTACGCTTTATGAAATCACTCCTGCCGAAGGTGTCCGCATCTCCAAGATCCGTAACCTGGAAGACGACATTGCCCTGAGCCTTTCTGCCCTCGGAATCCGTATCATCGCTCCGATCCCGGGCAAGGGAACCATCGGTATTGAAGTACCGAACGCCAATCCGCGCATCGTTCCGATGAGCTCTATCCTGGCCAGCAAGAAGTTCCAGGAAACCACTTTCGACCTGCCCGTAGCACTCGGAAAGACCATCACCAACGAAGTGTTTATGGTGGATCTGGCCAAAGCGCCTCACATGCTGGTAGCCGGAGCAACCGGACAGGGTAAGTCTGTCGGTCTGAATGCCATCGTGACTTCCCTGCTCTACAAGAAGCACCCCAGTGAACTGAAGTTCGTCATCATCGACCCGAAGAAGGTGGAATTTGCCATCTATGCGCCGATTGAACGCCATTTCCTGGCCAAGTTGCCCGACGGAGAGGATGCCATCATCACCGACGTGACGAAGGTAGTACAGACACTGAACTCGCTGTGTGTGGAAATGGACAACCGTTACAAGCTCTTGCAGAACGCAGGATGCCGTAACATCAAGGAATATAACGCGAAGTTTATCAACCGCCAGCTGAACCC
>ENA-OQHA01001191-OQHA01001191.1-human-gut-metagenome-genome-assembly--contig:-NODE-1191-length-10465-cov-1.868156_pt1 | contig 10465 bp, 10 predicted proteins | sample MGYA00242558_ERZ504707 | MGnify/ENA primary metagenome ERZ504707 (study PRJEB26092, sample SAMD00036197) | human gut metagenome | host: Homo sapiens | study: EMG produced TPA metagenomics assembly of... | reverse complement strand
CTGTAGAAGATGCAATTTCTATCTTCGTGGGCTGAAGAGCGGTATGAAGTATTCCATGGTGTTAAGATTACAGACGGCGCATTGGTAGCGGCAGCAACGCTGTCAGACCGTTACATTTCCGACCGTTTCCTTCCGGATAAAGCTATCGACCTTGTAGATGAGGCGTGTGCATTGGTTAAGACAGAACTGGATTCTATGCCGGCAGAGATGGATGAGCTGAACCGTAAGATCATGCAGATGGAGATTGAAGAGACGGCTCTTAAGAAAGAAGATGACCGGTTAAGTAAAGAACGTCTGGAACACTTACAGCAGGAACTGGCAGAGCTTAGAGATGAATTTGCCGGTAAGAAAGCACAGTGGGACAATGAAAAAGTCGGTGTCGAACGTGTACAGAAACTACGTGAAGAGATTGAGCAGGTCAATAAAGACATCGAAAGAGCACAGCATTCCTATGATCTGGAGAAGGCAGCAGAACTTCAGTATGGCAAACTGCCACAGCTTCAGAAACAGTTAGAAGAGGAAGAAGCAAAGGTAAAAGACGAAGATCTGTCTCTCGTACACGAAAGTGTCAATGACGAAGAGATCGGAAGAATCGTATCTCGCTGGACAGGAATTCCGGTTGCCAAGTTAAATGAAAGCGAACGAAGCAAGACTTTACATTTAGGTGATGAACTGCATAAGAGAGTCATCGGACAGGATGAAGCGGTAGACTGGTAACAGAAGCCATCATCCGTTCCAAAGCAGGAATCAAAGACCCGACCAAACCAATCGGTTCGTTCCTGTTCCTTGGACCTACCGGTGTAGGTAAGACAGAGCTTGCCAAAGCACTGGCAGAGAATCTGTTCGACGATGAGAACAACATGGTACGTATCGATATGAGTGAGTACATGGAGAAATATTCCGTGTCCCGTCTGATCGGAGCGCCTCCGGGATATGTTGGATACGATGAAGGCGGTCAGCTTACCGAGCAGTCAGAAGAAGACCTTATTCGGTTGTACTGTTTGATGAGGTAGAAAGGCACATCCGGATGTATTCAATATCTTGTTACAGGTATTAGATGACGGACGTATCACCGATTCACAGGGACGTACCGTGGACTTTAAGAATACGATCCTGATCATGACATCCAATATTGGATCTCAGTATCTGCTGGATGGTATGGACGAAAATGGCAACATCAGCCAGGAGAGCCAGAATGCGGTAATGGAAGACTTAAGAGCACACTTCAGACCAGAGTTCCTGAACCGTCTGGATGAGACGATCATGTTCAAACCATTGACGAAAGACAATATTTATGACATTATTGACTTATTAGTAGCTGATGTCAACAAACGTCTGGCTGATCGTGAGATTTCAATCTTCCTGACCGAAGATGCGAAGAAATATGTCGTAGACGGAGGATACGATCCGAACTATGGTGCAAGACCACTGAAGAGATTCCTCCAGAAACATGTCGATACACTGGCAGCAAAACTGATGCTGCAAGGTGACGTTGGAGCACAGGATACGATCATCATAGACGTAGAAGACGGTAAGCTTGTGGCAAGGAGTCAGAGCGTGTGCGAATAATATTTCACATAGATGTCAATTCAGCTTATCTTAGCTGGACAGCAGTAGAACAATTGAAAAACGGAGCCGGGGTGGATATCCGGACGATACCTGCGATCATTGGCGGAGACAGAAGTCCCGCCACGGTATCGTACTGGCCAAATCCATTTCGGCAAAAAAATATGGCATTCGTACGGGGGAACCTGTTGCGAATGCCTTTCGTAAGTGTCCGAATCTTAAGACCTATCTGCCGGATCATCAGATGTACCGTGAATATAGCAGAAAGCTGATGGAATTTTTACGTACTTACACGACACATATAGAACAGGTCAGTGTGGATGAATGTTATATGGATTTTACAGAGATTGCGGACCGGTTCACATCTTCGGTGGAAGGTGCGTCTGAAATCAAAGATGAGGTGTATAAAAGGTTCGGATTCACGGTGAATGTGGGGATATCTTCCAGAAAAGTCCTGGCAAAGATGGCATCTGACTTTGAAAAACCAAATAAAGTGCATACCTTATTCCCAGAAGAAGTCCCGGCGAAAATGTGGCCGCTGCCGATCGGAGAATTATTCATGGCAGGCCGTTCCAGTGTAGAGACGATGAAGAAGCTTGAAATCTATACGATCGGAGATCTGGCGAATACGGATCCGGCAATTTTGGAACTGCATTTGAAAAGCCATGGAAGAAAGCTATGGGAATTTGCCAACGGGCTGGATGATTCGGAAGTGGAAAGTGTCCGTGCAGAGGCAAAAGGAGTCGGCAATTCCACGACACTTCCCAAAGATCTGATAACAGAAGCAGAGGCATTGCCGGTATTGAAAGATCTGGCTGTAAGTGTGGGACGACGGTTGAGAAAAGCCGGACAAAAAGCCGGAATGGTGAGCGTAGAAATTAAGTACCACACTTTTAATCAGGTGTCTCATCAGAAACAGATGGAGAGACAGACGAACCAGGATCAGGATATTTATCAGGCATCTATCGAACTGTTCCGCGAATTGTGGAGCGGGGAACCTATCAGACTTCTTGGAATCCGGACGTCCAAGTTATCGGAAGAAAGCGAACCGGAGCAGTTGAGTCTGTTCGATATGAAGTTCGAATCCGAAGAGATGAGGAAGAAAAAGAAAAACTTAAAAGAGGCATTAAAGAAATTAGAAGGAAAATACGGGGATGGGATTGTGAAAAAAGGATGGTAGCAATCCATCCCGTATTTATTTTAAAAACTACAGATAACAGTTTCGTTCTGAACAACATCCTGCCCGGTAAAGAATCTGACATCCGGGAAGTCTTCGCAATTCGTAAGAACAAAGACGCATGCCGTGTCAAATCCCTCTGATTCAATAAATGATTTATCAAATTTTAAAAGTTTTGTTCCTGGTTTTACTTTCTGTCCCTCTTTTACAAGGATTTTGAAGCCTTTACCATTCAGACTCACGGTATCTAATCCGACGTGGATCAGAATTTCAGCTCCGTTTGCTAATGTCATGCCGACCGCATGATTTGACCCTTCGGCAACCATAGAGATAGTTCCGGCGCAAGGTGCACAGATAAGTTCCCCGGAAGGAATGATTGCAAGCCCGTCACCTAATGTTTTTGCAGAAAATACAGGATCATTTACTTCTGTGATCGGAATTGTATTTCCTGATATAAATGCGTATACATCGTTTCCGGTGTCTTTTGATTTTCTTTTAAATAAACTCATGATTTTACCTCCATCTGATAAATAAGTGTGCTGTATTCTTTGATCGTTCCATCGTATTTCCCAAACAAGATCTGTGCATGCCCGGGCAGTGTGAATGGGATTGGTGAATCGGTATAGTTTTGGGCAAAGATGAATTCCTGGCGGCCGCTGCTTCTGCTGGATACCTCAATGCCTTCTGGAATGTGATCCATGATGACCGGGAGCTCCTGTTCCTGGATGATCTGTCTGTAAAAATCATAATAAAACGTATCTTCGGCGTCTGCACAAAGATAAAAAGCAAGGCCATCTCCATATTTGTGAACAGTTAATGCAGGGTACCCGGCATAGAAATTATCGGCATACTGCATAAGAGGAACAGCGCCTTTTAATTGTACAAGATCACACAGATGTGTACAGAGATAGGTGGCAGGCAATGTCATAAAATTATTGCTGGCAGGAACCATATGGTTACATTGATTATCATATAATCCATCGATCTCTTCACTGCGGATACCAAGTACATCGATAAGATGATGCGGGGTTCCGCCAAGGTGGCAGAGATCGGTTTCATTTACGATGCCGCTCCAGTAAGTCATGATAAGAATGCCGCCGTTTTGTACAAATGTTCTTAATTTTTGTTCAATGCCAGAACGGAACATATAAAGCATGGGAGCAGCAATGATCTGATAGCCGGTCAGATCCTGATCCATGTTGATAATATCGGTGTTCAGGCCGTTCTTACGGAATGCCTGATAAGATTTCAGAGCAGCTTCATGATAAAAAAGTCCCTCATTTCTTGGCCCTTTGGCATCTTCCATAGCCCAGCGGCTTTCCATATCATAGAGAACGGCAGCAGGTGCATGCACGGAAGAGGCCGGGACGTCGGCAGCGGTTAAAGTTTGTAATGCGATACCGGTATCTGTTACCTCGCGGAAAATGCGGGTGTCATCTCCGCCGTAATGATCTATCACGGCACCGTGGAACTTTTCAAAACTTCCGCGGCTTGCGCGGATCTGAAAGAATTGTGCGCTGTCTGAACCATGTGCAATTGCCTGCAGGCTTGCATTCATAAGAAGCCCCGGATGTTTGGCTTTACTTACTTTCTGCCAGTTTGGACTTGCTGGGCAGGATTCCATAAGAAGGAATGGCTGCTGCTTCATACTTCGCATCAGATCATGCTGGAAGGCGGTATCGTATGCGGTATGGATATCGGAATCTTTATGCCAGCCGGATAGCTGTCCCAGGAGATATAGTCTACGTGCTGGGCAAGCCGGTAATAATTCAGTCCTTTATAATCATCCATAAAATTCACGACCGTCGGCTGCATGGCACCGGCATCACGAAGAGCAGTGATTTCGTGACACATAAAATCTGTAGTCTGTTCTGTGACGAAACGTTTCCAGTCGAGATTCAGGCCATGAAGTCCTTTGTCGCCGATGGAAGACGGACTTTCTATCTGGTCAAATGAATTGTAAGTGTGACTCCAGAAGGTAGTCCACCAGGCGTGATTTAAAGCATCTATTGTATGATATTTCTTTTTTAACCAGACACGAAATGCCTTCTGACACAATGGACAGTGACACTCGTCGCGGTATTCATTGGAAATGTGCCACATGATAACGGCAGGGTGATTCCGAAACGTTTCCGCGAGTTTCCGGTTGATTTTCCGTACCTTTCTCTGTAAACAGGAGAAGTATAACAATGGTTATGTCTTTCGCCGTAGTGGTAACGGACTCGGTCTTCGCGGACCCGGAGAACTTCTGGATATTTTTCGGCAAGCCAGCGTGGGCGTGCTCCGGACGGAGTTGCGAGAATGACTTGAATCCCGTTTTCGTATAGACGATTAATCGTATCAATCAGCCATTGAAAATGATAATGGTCTTCCTCTGGCTCCAGTACGGACCAGGAAAATACTCCCAAAGTTACCGTATTGATCCGGGCTTTTTTCATAAGTACAATATCTTTTTCTAATATATCCGGGCGGTCCAGCCATTGTTCCGGGTTGTAGTCACCGCCGTAGATAAATCCTTTTCTTAAAATGTTCATAAATATATACCTTTGTGTCCTTTCTGCTACTAAGAGTTTAAATGCTTTCCTGCGGAAGGACAAGAAGGGAAGCGTTCACATTTTTGCACAACCGCATGGCAAAAACACGGCTTTTTTTCGAATGAAAAGTGGGGTAGTATAACATGCAGATCAGAAAGGAGCAAGAATATGGGAATGAGACCAAATTATCATATCTCACCGAAACATGGATTTTTGAATGATCCAAATGGTCTGGCACAGTTTCAGGGAAAGTATCATGTATTTTATCAATGGCTTCCGGATGTTGTACCGCAGGGAAATAAGATCTGGCGGCATTGCGTGTCAGAAGATCTGATTCACTGGTCGGATCAGGGATGTGGGCTGAAACCGGAAGAGTGGTATGAAAAGAATGGATGTTATTCTGGTTCTGGAATTACAGAAGGAGACAGCTATTATCTGTTTTACACAGGAAATGTGAGAGATTCCGAAGGCGGCAGGGAAACTTATCAGTGTCTGGCAAGTTCTTCGGATGGAGTGAACTTTCATAAGGAAGGGCCTGTGGTATATCTTCCGGAAGGCTATACACCACATTTCAGAGATCCAAAAGTATGGAAGAAGAATGGCCGCTGGTGGATGGTTGTCGGAGCACAGACAAAAGAGCTGAAAGGAAATGTAGCTTTATTTGTTTCGGATGATTTGAAAAAATGGCAGTGGAAAGGTAATATGCTGGATTCTTCCATGGATTGGGGGTATATGTGTGAATGCCCGGATCTGGCAGACATGGGAGAAAGACAATTCCTTATTGTGAGCCGTCAGAAAGAAGACGGATGCAAAGGGATGGTATTTGCCGGAATAATGGATTATGAACAGGGAAGATTCCATATAAGTGAAGACACAGGTGTACTTCTGGATGAGGGATTCGATTTCTATGCGCCACAGACATTTACTGATGAAAGTGGACGACGCCTTTTGATGGGATGGATCGGAGCAGGAGAGATTGAATATCAGATGAGTCAGCCGACCGTAAAAGAAGGATGGCTGCATGTGCTTACGATACCGCGGGAAGTATATGTGAAGAACGACCGGCTGTATCAGAAGCCGGCAGAAGAATTAAAACATCTGAGAAAGAACGAAGAAAGCATTTGTGGAACCGGAGAGATTGCAATCGACAGACACTCAAAGTGCATGGAGATATTGGCAGAGGGTCTGGAAAATCAGACGATCACATTTGATTTTGGTAAGGTGATCAAGTTCTTATATAAGAAAGAATCGGGAAATCTGCTTGTTTTCAGAAAGAAGTGGAATGGAGAAGGATGTGATGAGAAAGAGATCCATCTGGATAAACTGGAAGATTTCAGAATCTATCTGGATCAGTCTACGGCAGAGATATTCCTGAATCAGGGTGAAAAAGTACTGACTATGAAGTCGTATTTCACAGAGGATACGTTGATCCATATGAATTCTGAACTGCAGATAAAAGTGAAAACATGGTTATTGGAGGAAGAATGATGGCAAAAGAGACAGATTATAAAGCAGTTGCACAGCAGATCATCGAAGTTGTCGGTGGACCTGAGAATATCATTTCTGTTGCGCACTGTGCGACAAGATTACGCCTGATTGTAAAAAACAGGGAAATCATTGATGACAAACAGGTAGAAGCAATTGATATTGTAAAAGGATGCTTTTTCACGGCTGGACAGTATCAGATTATTCTTGGAACAGGTATTGTAAATAAAGTATATGATGAAGTAATGAAACTTGGAATTGAAGGTTCCTCTAAGAATGAACAGGCAGCCGCTGCCGCAAAACGAGGAAATAAATTACAGCAGTTGATCCGTGTGTTCGCAGATGTATTCGTTCCGATCATTCCGGTAATGGTTGCAACAGGACTTTTCATGGGACTGAGGGGATTCCTGACACAGGATGCACTGCTTGCATTCTTTGGAACTTCAGCAGATGCGATTCCAAAACAGTTCCTGGAATTTACACAGATTTTAACTGATACAGCGTTTAGTTTTCTGCCTGTACTGGTATGCTGGTCTGCATTCAAAAAGTTCGGTGGATCTCCGGTACTTGGTATTGTAATTGGATTGATGCTTGTAAGCAGTATTTTGCCAACTTCATGGGATGTGGCTCAGGGAAATGCAAAACCACTGATCTTCTTTGGATTTATTAAAGTCAATGGATATCAGAGTTCTGTATTACCGGCATTCATTGTTGGTTTCTTAGGCTCTAAGATTGAACAATGGCTGCATGATCATGTGATCAATGCACTGGATCTGATCGTGACACCATTTGTTACAGTGCTTGTATCACTTTGCCTGGGACTTTTTGTTGTCGGACCAATTTTCCATTCGGTTGAAGTAGGTCTGGTAAGTATCGTATCTGCATTGTTCAGCCTTCCGTTCGGAATTGGCGGATTTATCTGGGGAGCACTTTGCCAGGTAATTGTTGTAACCGGTGTACATCATGCGTTGAATCTTGTTGAGATTGAGATGCTTGCAAAAACAAAATGGAATCCGGTAAACCCGGTAGGTTCTTGCGGTATTGTAGCACAGGCAGGAGCAGCAATGGCAGTTGCAGTAAAACAAAATCAACAAAAATGAAATCCTTAGGTTATCCTTCTGCAATCTCTGCATTACTTGGAATTACAGAGCCTGCAGTATTTGGTGTAAACTTAAGACTGGTACAGCCTTTTGTATGTGCATGTATCGGTGGTGGCGTCGGAGGATGGATCGCAGCACTTCTCGGACTGAAAGGAACAGGAATGTCTATCACTGGTATTCCGGGAATGCTCTTATATCTGAATAAACAGATGCCGCTTTACATTCTGGTAAATGTAATTGCATTCGCCGTTGCATTTGTACTTACATATTTCTTCGGAATGAAACAGGATGTTGCAGAAGCAGAATAAAAAATGAAGACAGAATTATAAGGAAGAGTAAAATGGACAGGAATCAAATAAAAGTTCTTATCCGGCAGATGACTCTTGAAGAAAAAGCCGGGCAGGTAACGCAATTACCTTCCCGGTATTTTGCAATTCAGGGAAGTCAGCTGACCGGAACAGAGACAAAGCTTGGGATCAGTGAAGAAAAGAAGTGGCTGTGTGGGAGCATCTTGGGAAAACTTGATGCGGTATCTATGAGAAATATCCAGAAGGAGAATCTGGAAAGAAGCAGATTACAGATTCCGCTGATGTTTATGACGGATATTGTACATGGGTATCAGACAATATTTCCGGTACCGTTGGCTATGGCAGGATCATTTGACCCGGGAATGGTCCGGGAATGTGCCAGAATATCTGCGAAAGAAGGAAGTGCCGCAGGATATCAAGTGACATTTTCCCCGATGGTAGATGTCGTAAGAGATCCGAGATGGGGACGCGTGATGGAAAGCTTTGGGGAAGATAGTAAATTAAATTGTGACTTTGGAAAAGCGATGGTAGAAGGATACCAGGGGGAAAATCTGAAGGATCCGGACCGTCTGGCAGCATGTGTGAAACATTTTGCAGCATATGGTGCGGCAGAAGGGGGAAGAGATTATAATACTTCCGATGTATCAGAATTCCGTCTGAGAAATAAATATTTTCCTCCGTTCAAGGCCTGTATTGATGCAGGAGTTAAATTGGTAATGGCAGCATTTGAAGCATTGAATGGAATTCCGGCGACGGCAAATCCATGGCTTTTGCAGGATATACTAAGAAAAGATCTTGAATTTGAGGGAACCGTGATTTCAGACTGGGGGGCGGTACTGGAACTGATCAAGCATGGTGTAGCAGAAGAGGAAGCAGAGGCCGGAAGACTTGCTCTGGAATCCGGGGTACAGATTGAGATGGCGACAGCAGCCATAGTAAAACACATAGAAGTATATGTTAAGAAATTTCCACATCTGGAAGCTATATTAGATGAAGCGGTGGAAAAAGTCCTGATCTTGAAAAACGAACTGGGGTTATTTGAAGATCCATACCGCGGAGTTGATCCAGAGCGGGAAATGCGGGAACTTCGAAGTCCGGATAAAAAAGGGCAGCATTCCATGCGGCCACAGAGTCGGCTGTACTATTGGAAAATAACGGAATTCTACCACTGACGAAAGAGACGCCGGTTATTCTGACCGGACCATATGCAGAAGTAAAAATATTCTGGGTCCGTGGTCGGTTGACGGTATCGTAGAAGATGCCATAACAGTAAAAGACGGACTTATTTTAAAGGGCGGCGGATAAAGGAAGTGATTCAGACTGCATATGAAGAAGTGACAGAACAAGATTCAGACCGTATCGTACAGACTGTAGCATCGGGAGATGTAGTAGTACTGGCACTTGGTGAACCAGAGCTATGGTCCGGTGAAGCAGGAAGCAGATCTGTGATCGAACTGCCGGAACATCAGATCAGCCTTTTGAAAAACTTCATGAACATCAGATTCCGGTAGTAGTATTACTGTTTAATGGACGTCCATTGGACTTAAGAAAGGTGAAAGAATATGCAGATGCAGTTCTGGAAATGTGGTTTCCGGGAACGGAAGGCGGCAATGCAGCAGCAGCACTGCTGTATGGAGAAAAGAATCCTTCCGGAAAACTGGCGATGAGTTTTCCATATGGAAGCGGTCAGATCCCTGTGTCCTATGATATGGCTCCGACAGGACGCCCAAAAGCCGATCTGGTGCAGGAACCACGATATAAATCACAGTATCTGGATATACCGAATGAACCATTGTATTCATTTGGATATGGCTTGAGTTACACGGAATATGATGTACAGGTCAATGGAAAAATTGTCAGACAAGAACAGGAATACCTGGTACCTGTGAAGGTGACAATCTTGGAAATATGACAGGAAAAACGGTAGTCCAGATTTATATCGGGAAGAAAAAATCTTTGGTCGCAAGGCCGGTGAAAGAACTTGTGGCTTATAAAAAAATTGAATTACAGCCGGGAAAGAGTAAAGAAATCGTTATTCCGATAGAAGAAAAGACACTGGAACGCTGGATACCGGGAAAAGGCTGGACAAAAGAAAAGGGAATATACAATATTGGTTAGTAATGACGGCCGGAACTTTCAGAGAATGGAACTGACGGTCGGATAAAAATCAAAGTATAAGAAACGAACCAGGGTGAGTAAATGATATAATAGAAAGATAAAGCTGATCAGGGCGTTGCTTGGACATGAAAGAATGTCGTCTGCCGAATTGATGGATAAATTAGATATCAGCCAGAG
>ENA-OQHA01001190-OQHA01001190.1-human-gut-metagenome-genome-assembly--contig:-NODE-1190-length-10469-cov-4.999130_pt1 | contig 10469 bp, 16 predicted proteins | sample MGYA00242558_ERZ504707 | MGnify/ENA primary metagenome ERZ504707 (study PRJEB26092, sample SAMD00036197) | human gut metagenome | host: Homo sapiens | study: EMG produced TPA metagenomics assembly of... | reverse complement strand
CTCCCAGCGGCCGGTCGTCTCGTCGAGCACGGGCCGGGCGGTCTGCTCCCAGCGCACACGCTTGGAGGTGCGGCCGGTTTCCGGGTCGCGGCGCGTGTAATGCAGGCACGTGCAGTTGGTGATCTTCCAGTCGTCCGAGTCGGCGCGATGCAGGAATTCCTCGTCGGCCAGATCCTCGATGGTGAGCATCAGGCGAGCATGAAGTCGCCGTGGGTGACCATGACCACGGATTCCGAATCGGATTTGCGGCTCAGCGAGGTCAGGATGTTGTGCACACGGTCCTCGGCCACATCGGCAATCGACTCGCCTGCCGGCGGACGCCAGTACAGCGGATCGGTGTTCTTGAAGTTCCAGTTGCGCGCGTAGTTGTTTTTGAATTCGTCCTTGGTGATGGTGTTGATCTCACCCCAAGAACGTTCGCGCAGCACACGGTTCTCCTCCATTTGGCCTTGGGCAGGGCCATGGTGCTGCGGTTTCGCGGGTGCGCACGTATGGCGAGACCATGTAGCGGTCGAACAGCTGCTGCTGGCTGACCAGCCAGCGACCGATGCAGTCGGCCTGCTTGCGCCCGGTGGCGGTGAGTCTCCAGGAGCGGTCGGGTACGGTGACGTTGTCCTGCGTGTACAGGGAATTGTCGCCCTGCTCGCCCGCCTGGACGATGACGTTCGCTTCGGATTCGCCATGCCGGATTACGTATAGATCGAGCGGCATGCTCATATATGTTCCCCTTTCGTTATTGGTTACGTTGTGTTGTTTTCTGTTGTTTCCTACTTGACTTGCGTGATGGTGTTCCCCTTGACCATGAACGCGTGCCGGGCCATGTCGATCATCGGCTGATCGAATTTGGAGTCGGTGTAGAACTCGTCGATGACGGCGTCCGGGCCGTACAGTTCGCGGAACCGTTTGGCCTTGTTGGTGCTGAAGTTGAGGTACGTGACCTTCATCGTCTCCACATCCACCTCGCTGGCCACGAGATTCCTCACGCCGAGTCTGCGGCAGGCCTCCCCCACCGTCAGACTGAAGGATGCGGTGAGGATCACGTCGTCCGACTCAGGCTGGTACCAGGGCTTGATGCGTGAATAGTTCCTATCCCAGAAGTCGTCCACGAGCTGTTCGACGCTCGCCACCCGTTTGGATCGGCTCAGTTCCGTGAGATAGCCTTCGATCATCTTGCCCACGCCGTATTCCATTTGTTCAAGCGTGGCCCGGCCAAGCTTGTATTTGACTGCGTACCGCAGCACGGGGGCGATGTAGCGGAACACTTTCGGGTCGTGCCGGGCGGAATACAGGTACAAGTCGAACAGGCTTTCGCCATCATAGATGGTTCCGTCGAAATCGAATACGCGCATACCTTCTGCTTCTACTCTGTTATTCCTTGTCTAAGGCTAATCTCGGTAAGCCGGCGAAAGCGCAAATACGCAGTGAATTTCACATGAACACTGTTTTTTGGATTGATTTCGGTACAGGTAACGTACACTGGTGACAGCGTGGAAGGAGGTGCGTAATGGCGGCGTCTGAAATCGAACAATGGTGGATTGATAAGTTTCAGGAGAACCTGGGTCCGATTCGCAAGGTAGCCGGATGGACGACTCAGCAACTGGCCGACGAGCTGGGAGTCGCGCGACAGACGGTGTCTAACTTGGAGACCGGCAAAAGCCCGATGACCAAACTGCAGTATCTCGCTTTACGTACGGTGTTCAGCGCCGAAATCGCACGTCGTGAAGACCGCGATCTGGCACGCATCATCAAGACTTTGGTCGACGATCCCATTGAGCAACGCATTCGCGAACGGCGCGCTCAAGAGCAGGACGGCGAGGCCGTTGCCGACAATGCCCCAGTCAATACGGACGTGGCAACGTTGCCGACAACGCCGCCACCGAGAAACGCAAGCCCAGTGCCGCCACATTGAAGGCTTCAAAGACTGCCGCAACGGGCAAGCCCACGCTCAGCACGGCGATGCAGGCTCTTGCCGTCATCACCGGCGCATTGGCCAGTGGAACCGCCGCCGGCATCATCACTTACTTGATGTTCCCGGACGGCGGCCCGAACAAGCGCTGAGTCGCCGAAATATCGAAACGGATTGAACAACCCAGTTCGAAGCCCTGAGCACCATTTGTCCGTGTCGCACCAGCGTTTCCCTCATTATCAGCTGTTTCGAGTTGCATGAATGCACCGTTTATAGGCCGAGAATTTCGTGCTTTTTTGCATCAAATTCTTCTTGGGAGAGAATGCCGATATCAACCAATTCCTTCAATTTCTTCATCGCCTCGACTTGTTCTTCCACAGACATGGATGCCGTGTGAGAGGCGGGAGCAGCGGCTTCCGGTGGCCGGCGCAGGTGGCCGGCGCTTGAACCGGGGCGGGCAGTCATAGGATTGATGGCTTGCGCCATATTCATACCAAGCAACATGCCGCCATCGCCAAAGCCGTTGTCTTGAATACCTTGCGCAATGCGCTGCTGGGCAGCCATATTGCCAGCTTGTTGGGAAACGCCCTCGTATGCGGCAACATTCATCTTATTCGAGGCGAACTGCTGCACGAGCTGACGTGATTGCTCGGTGAACTCGATGCTTTCGATGCCCACGCTGGACACTTCAAAGCCAAAACGATCATTCCATGTACCGGCATTGGCTCGATCGCCACGCACGCATGCTGCGATGTCATTCGCCTTGCCGGGCAATTGCGAAATACGATATTCATTGGACAACGAATTGATGGCCACAATAAACGACTGTACGAATTCGGACAGAATCTGCCTACGTGGCCCTTCATCATCGAATGAATACGACACGGTAGTGGCAGGCACAAAGTTACGAACGAATCGAACTGGATCAGTGACCTTTAGCGACATGGATCCGCGTGCGCGAATTTCCAAATCGACGCCATAGAACCGGTCGTTATACACCAGCGGCGCAGAAGTGCCGAATTTGATGCCACGAATCTCACGCAGGTTGACGAAGGCCACATATTTGGTGCGGCCAGGCTGACCTCCGAAGGTGAATCGATCGGCGACCTGGTTGAAGAACGATCCGATGCCGTCTCCGGCGAGCACGCTCTGTTCCCCGTTGCGATATTCATAACCGCCCGACTCGGTGATGACGTTTTCGATACCTGTTTCAGAGAAAATGAACGCCGCAGTATTCTCTGGCACATAGATACGCGAACCATTGGTGATTATTCCCTCGGAACCGTATTCATTCGAACCGCGATCGTTGTTGCTTCCGCGGGGAATGCCCGGCACAACGACGGTGTGTTCCGTGAACGGACCAGCGGTGATGATATCACGCCACAGGTCCGCGAATGTACCGCCGAGCGCGCCGGCGAACGCCTTAATAACTGCCATCTGTTTTCCTCGATATCTCAATGCACATGCCGTCTTGCGACTATGCAATCGCAAGACCGGCCGTTATGCTGGCATGTTGCTATAGCTGCGTTTCGCGATCGCAGTATTCGCATCGAACGACTTCTTTGCGATGACCGGAAAGCGGAGCGCCACAACCTTCACAATTCACCGAAACCACGGGTTCGGTAATCCCAAGCCCACTACGGAATGCGCCAAAAGTGTCCTTCAGCGCCCCGGCCAGAGCCTCCGTTCCGGGGATGGCCTTGTTGAAGACCGGCTCATCCATTGGCGTATACTGTCTGCCGCGTATACCCATGTATCGTCATCGTTCCTTTCTTGGAAAACCGTTACCTCGATACGCCAGTCTGATCACTGGCCCACCGATGCGAGCTTCTGCGCGCATCGAGTCATGACCTCGGTGTAGTAGGCCGAATCCTCACTGCTGAGGGAGTTTTCGTCAATGGCGTCTACCTTCTGGGAGAACTCAGAGTAACGCTTCATCATGCTGGCATAGTCGGTAGCCATGCTGACCACGTTGTCGGATTTCTGATATTTGTTCATGAAGGCAACATACTCATCGATAAAGGCCTCGTAGCTGTCCATCGTGGACTTGAAGTCAGCACTGTCATTGGTGTTCTGCTGCGCCTTCTGATCCGAAGACTGGTCGCTCTGCTTGTTGGCATCGCTGGAATCAGCGCCCGTATCAGTGCTCTTATCATCCTGCTTCGCGGCGTCGCCGTCCGTAGACGTATCTTCCTTCTTTTCCGGAACCTGGATAGTGATGGACATGATGGTCTCGTCGTCAGTGTCACGAGAAACGCTCACACTGTATCCATCGGCGTTCTTGGCATTGAAGATGTCAGCGGACTTGCTATAGTCCACGGTGAAACCGTTGTCTTGCACGGACTTGACGTAGTCGGCATACTGCTTGGCGTCGGTATCGCACACCTCGATGGAGAAGTAGTCCGAAGACTCGCTTTTAATTTCACCCTTTGTGGATTTCGGCTGCGGCAGCAGCGCCGCGATATCCGACTCCGGCCATGAATATGCTTCGCACTTGGTGGCGAGCGATGCTTCCAATTCCGCCCGATCAGCCTTGGCCTTCGCACCGTCACGAATTACGAACACGCCACCGATTACCAGACCCACAACGGTGATACCGACTGCCACCCAGGCCAGCACTCGGCCTTGCACCTTGCCACTCGGGCGGGTCACGTATACGGCGAAGCCTGAGAGCAGTGCCGGAATCACCGTGGCGAACAGCAGTCCGCCCCAGGATCGGCCAGAAACATCCACAAATTGGGCGAGTACGAACAACACTCCCCAAATAATGGCGAACACAGCCAGCTTGGAAGTCTTCTTCACCCCTTGTGCATTCGGAGCAAGCACGGCAGGCGCAGCGGCACCAGCAAAACCAGTGGCAGCACCGGCACCATGTGTGGCGGGTGCAGGAGCCACACCAATACGCTTGTCCAGAGCGGCGAGGAACTCATCAACGCGCTTGGCGCTTTCGTTTCCAGTCGCCTCCAGACGAATGGCGGCCCCTGCCGCACTGCGGGACTACGGTTAGCGTGCAGTTCACCCCATCATAGGAGTGGAAGGAAAACGCTCCGGTCTGGGTGTTTTCGTTATCCAAGGTAAACGTGGCGCCAGTAGTCAGCTGGTCGTGAATAACTTGGAACAGCTGTTGCGGACTGACCGCATATACACGATCAAATGGCGCGCCGGCGGGCCGCTGCGATGCCGTAGCCGGAGTCATCGGAGTAGTGGTAGCACCATCAGACGCTACGTTCGGTTGGCCAGCCGGTACAGTATTCGGCACGGTAGGCGCATTCGCGCGATCTTCCGGTGCGTCATTCGTGCCTTCGGACGGTGGAACCGGCTGAGGTTGTTGATCAAATGGCGTTGTCATGATGCCCTTCTTTCCTTAAGCAGCAGCATTACCAGCACAGAAGAGGCAAGTCCGGCAACCGTTACGGTCAATCCGACTGCCATGCAAGCCGGTATCGTTCGCTCATCATTGCGTCCCTTCTTATTGCTCGCTTTGCTCTGCGATACATCGAAACCAGTGTATGGCGTTGTTATTATGTACGCAAATTAGCATTTTGTATGCATGTTAGCTTTATTGTCGATGCTTGATACCGCGCATGAACATCCTTTCCGCCACCGCACCTACACGGATGGCATCGACCATTGTCGGCGACACGCGCGGGCCATACATCAGCTGACAACTGAATTTTTCGGCGTGTTTCCGAAAAGTCGGCGTCCTGTACGCTGGGAATCGAGCAACCGCGTACGCTGGCGCAGCACAGCACCCGCAACACAGCGACAAGGAGCATGGGCAATGGCAGACATCCCCGAGGAACTGTTGGATCGGCTGCTCGCCAGCGCCAGCATTGAGCAGTATCTCGATGAGGGACTCGTCAGCGCACGCACGCTGACCGACTATCTGTTCGACCGTATGGAAGCCCATGACCTGAGACGAGCCGACGTGGTGCGGGCATCCGGCCTCAACGCCACAGTGGTTTATGACATTTTCTCCCGGCAAAAGCCGCCCCGGCCGGAGATCGACGCCATTATGCTGGCTTTTGGTCTCAAGTGCACATTACGTGAAACCCAACGGCTACTTCGTCTTGCAGGCGTTTCCGAACTGTGGTGCAAACAGCGACGCGACGCGATTATCATCTGGTGTATACGCAATGGATTCGACCGCATTGCCACGGACGACGAGTTGTATCGTATGGGAGAGGCGACGTTGCTACCGGCCGATTGACGACATTCGGCCCAACAACACTCACCAGTGAGACGCAAGTAAGAGGGCATCAAGGAGAGACATGGACGATAAGCAGGCGATGCATGCGATGAGCATCGACGATGCGTACCATGTCGAGCGTACGCTCGCTCGCGGACCTTCCGGCGTCACCGAACTGGTGAGCATTGACGGCAACGGCCCGTTCGTACGCAAGAAGATTCCCTCTCCCCTAGCGCAACGCAATGTGTGGGCGGCGCTCAGCGCCTGCCAGAGTAATCGTCTGCCGCGTGTGGAAGCGACGTACGAGCTGCCCGACCGGTTCGTCATCGTCTACGATTACGTGCCGGGCAGCACGCTTGCGCAAATTGCGGAGGAAAACGGGCGGCTTGCACCGAATGTGGCCGTGCAGCTTATCGACCAAATTTGCGAAGCCGTGCAGGAGCTTCACCAGCACGGCGTTATCCACCGCGACATCACGCCGGCCAACGTCATCGTGGCCCAGGATGGCGCGCATCTCATCGATTTCGGCATCGCGCGCATCCGGTCAGAGGCAAGCAACCGTTCACGGGATACCACGGCGCTTGGCACCTACGGATTCGCCTCGCCTGAGCAATATGGCTTTGCCAAAACCGACGCGCGTTCCGACGTATTCTCGCTGGGCCGGCTACTCGGATTCATGCTGACCGGCGTATATCCCGATGCCAGCGACTACGAGCAGCGACTTGCCGATGATGCCGCAGTACCGGCTCGACTACGCGGCGTCATCGGCTATGCGTGCGCATTCGAGCCCAGCAAACGGCCACAGAGCGTCCAAGAGTTTCGCCAGGCGCTGTTCTCCCAGTCCAATCCGCCCATACCGAACGCATCATCGGCAAATCCGCCATCAACGAGAACAACGAACGGCAGCGCGTCGGCGTCTCGACTATTCCGGCGTCTGCACTTGAGCAAACGCGCCATCGTGCTGTGGTCCATTGCCGGAGCGGCACTGATAATCGCCGCCATTGCGGGAGGCATTGTGTTGGCAGGCCAACTTGGCATTATCGGTCGGCAACATCACCCGATTCCTCGACACAATCCAGCAGCCAATCAACCGATAAGGCCGATGGCGGGCACTCCTCGAACGGGTCAGGAACCGACAATGCCAATGGCACGGGCGGAGTAGTCGGCACTGACGGCGCTGATGGAGACAATCAAGACACCGTCACCGACAATCCTCTGAAAATAGTGGAATCCGGCTGGTCGGCGGACCAGCAAGGGTATGTCCACTACGCTTTCGCCCTGCGCAACACCAGTAAGACCCAGCAGGTGCAGTATCCGCAGATTACCATTACGGGGCGGGCCAAAGACGGTTCCATCGTGTTCTCGCAGACGCAAGCACTGAATATGGCATTCCCGAATCAGACTGTATATGACGCCGGTCAAGCAGGCGAAGGCACCGCCCCAGAAACGGTTGATTTTACTGTGCTCAATCCGGATACATACAACGTCGCCAAGGCTCAGGGAACCGCCGCCTTCCCCATCAGTGGAATATCCAAAATAGACAACAGGGACGGCGGCACGACGTTCAATGGCGAGGTCCGCGCGTGGCAGATGGATTCAAGCCATCCGATGGGCAGCAAATCAAGATTTCCCTAGTACTGCGTAACGCACAGAACGCAATCATCTATGGAGATATCGCATTCGTGGATTGGCCGGGCAATGGCCGATCCACGCCATTCTCGATTACCGTCTACGATCTGCCGAAGTATGTGTCTTACGATCTGTATGCGCAAATCTGGTAGTTGACTTTACGTCTGGCAGGTGGCCGTCAGGTGCCTGTCAGGCCGCTGTTCGCGTCACCTGCGCACTGACGTTACGGCGCGCCTGGCCGAACAGATAGATGCCGATGGGCAGGGTCAGAACACCGCCGATGATGAACACCAGCGAAATCGGGATCACGTCGGCCAGTGGCGCGAAGATCAACATGCCGAGCGGCATTCCGAGCGTGCTCAGGGTGGTGTCAAGGCCGAATACACGGCCCACCATCTTCTCATCGGCCTCGGTCTGGATGATGGTGCGCATCGGGCCCATGCAGATGGCCGAAGCCAAACCGTTCACCACATCAATCAGCAAATACGCCAGCAGATTGTGAACCACGCCAAGACCAACGACGGAGACGCCCACCAGAGCGATGCCGAAGGCGACCACGCGCATGTTGTTGCGGATGAGCTTGGCACCGATGGTAGACATCAGCGCGCCGCCGAGCAGCATACCGATGCTCCATCCCAGCTCGTTGGCGGCGAGTTTATCGGAGGCGGTGGTCAGGTTGATGAATCCGAGATTCAAATCGATGCCCTCATATTCGCGGGTCATGAGCAACAGCGTAAGGTTCATCGGCGCCACGGCCACGAAGCACACCAAGCGTCACCGAGCACCACGTTGCGCAGGTTCGCCCGGCGCCATGTGTAGCTGAAACCATCTTTCAAGTCAGCAAACACACGACGGACGCTGGCAATCAGCGAACGATCAGCATTGGCATCCGACATCGGTTCGAGTGCGGGTTGCCCGCTATTCTCCGCTTCAGCCATACGCCTCGCAACATGTTCCGTGCTCTTCTTCGGCGCTTTGATCAACGCCACAAAGCCGACGCCGATAATGGCCGTGGTCACATCGACTAACAGAATCGACCACAGCGGCACTGTGTTGATAAGCACAGCAGCCACCGCAGGTGCCACAATCATATTCACCGAATTAATCACGCCGTATATTGAGTTGACGCGCAATAGTTTGCCCGAGGGAACAACATCCGGTATGAACGACTGCACAGCGGGCGTCTGCACCCCGCCTCCCGCCGAACGAATGAACAGCACCACGAAAATCATGGTCAGACTCGCCCATCCCATCGCGAAGCTCAGCGACAGCACGACGGTGACCACAGCAATCACCATATCCGGCAGCATAATCAGCAACTTGCGACTGTGACGGTCGGCCCAGGAGCCGCCGCAAATCGAGACGATGGCCTGCGGCACCACGCCAAACAACGTGGCCAGCAGCATGGCCGAACCGGTTTTAGTCTGCAATACGATCCACCACCAGATGGCATATTGCACAATATTGGAGCCCAGCAGCGAGAACGCCTGGCCGGTGAGTAGAAGCACTACACGGCGGATCCACGCACGCTCGGATTCCCCGTTGGCCACTGCTGCGGCATAGGCGGCACCGGGTTTGTTCGCGCTATGGACCGCTGCGCGCGCATTCGCATTGTCATCGCCGGAAACCTCGGGTGTTTCGCGCACAGTTGGTTCAGTTGTTGTACTACTAGAAGACATACGAGTGTTCTCCATTCTTCAATTCCACTACAAAGGTCACATCACGGCATACGCACGCCGACGCGCGTATGCGTGCACGACTCCAGCAACGAGCCGTACCCGCCGTTAGATGGCAGGCTTCAGTATCGTGACGCCATGCGTTAGCGTCACCATGCAACGATAGGAACACACTATTCAATAGTATAATCATGAAGGCGTGACGTTGCCCTTGCGCAGGTGCCGTAAGACTCCGCGGACAAAGCAATGAGGCTTCCCCCGCGAGAAGGGAAGCCTCATATTCCATTCATTCTATTCAGCGATGATGGCGCCTAATCACCGATCATCCTTTGGGAACAGCGCATCGAAGGCATGTTCCATCACGGACTTACGGCGGATCACACCGACGAGTCTGCCATCACCATCCACCACCGGCAGTTTCTTGAACTGCTTCTTGGCGAGGATTCGGGCCACCTCTCCGACATGCTGGTCGGGCGTGGCGGCAACGACCTTGCGCGTGGCGATGTCCATCACCTTCTTGCCGGAGAGCGCCTGCACCTTGGAGGCCACGGTTTCGTCGTCGAACACCACCATCGTCGAACCGGTGCCGGTGGAAACCGTACGGGATTCATAGGTGGCAATCGATTTCATGACATCGCCGTCGCTGACGAAGCCGACGAGCCTGCCATCGCCGTTCACCACGGGAAGGCTGGAGACGTTGAGGCGGATGAACTCGCGCACCACATGCGTGATGTCATCGCTGTCCAGGCAGCTGTAGGCTGATCGTCCATGATTCCGCCGATGGACTGTTCCTGGGCCTGCTTGAACAGGGAGGCGGCGGGGGCCACGTATGCGCCGGCGTAGTGATGCTCGGCGGGCTGGCCTTCAGTGGTTTCGGCCGCGACTTCGGCGGAGGCTTGCGCCTCGGAGGCTTGGCGTTGCGTGCGGCCTTCTCCTTGGCACGGCTGGTGACGGTGAAGATGCAGATGATCAGGCGACCAGCGAGATGGCGGCGCACAGCAGGTAGGAGAACGCGATGCCGCTGGCCGTGGCGGACTTCACACCCTGGGACATGTGCGAGGCGGTCACG
>ENA-OQHA01001189-OQHA01001189.1-human-gut-metagenome-genome-assembly--contig:-NODE-1189-length-10471-cov-5.817382_pt1 | contig 10471 bp, 13 predicted proteins | sample MGYA00242558_ERZ504707 | MGnify/ENA primary metagenome ERZ504707 (study PRJEB26092, sample SAMD00036197) | human gut metagenome | host: Homo sapiens | study: EMG produced TPA metagenomics assembly of... | reverse complement strand
CTGTTACGGCAAAACCGGGGCGTGTCCAGCGTGGAGATCAGCAAGACCGGCATCCGTGGTCTGGAACGCTATGCCAAAAAGTACGGCATCGACTACGCCATCCGCAAGGACAGCTCTGAGGTGCCGCCCCGGTATCTGGTCTTTTTCAAAGCCCCGGACGCAGAAGCCTTCAACTTGGCGTTCAAAGAGTATTCGACATCTCTGCTCAACAAAGACAAACGCCCCTCGGTGCTGGCAAAACTGCATGAACTGGTGCAGGCGGCGGCAGAACTCCCCGGCAAAGTCCGGCACAAGGAACAGGAGCGCGGCCTATGACCACGAAAAAGCTCACAAAATGGCTGGCACTGTATCTGCCTTATCTTCTGCTGGGACTGGTGGCAACAAATTTTGGTGAAGCGTGGCGGCTTGCCGAGGGAAAAGAACTGGGCGAACGCATTATGTCTATGATGGGCACCATCCGATGGCGTTTGCAAACCCTCTGCCCAGCCTGCATCCGCTTGACTTGCTGGTGGGTTTGTGCTGCGGCGCAGGGTTACGGCTGGCGGTCTATTTGCGTGGCAAAATGCCAAGAAGTACCGTCATGGCATGGAGTACGGCTCTGCCCGGTGGGGCAATGCGAAAGACATTGAACCATTCATAGCTCCCAAGTTTTCCGACAACATCATTTTAACCAAGACAGAGCGGTTAATGATGAGCAATCGTCCACCTGACCCCAAGAACGCCCGGAACAAAAATGTGCTGGTGGTGGGCGGCTCCGGCAGCGGTAAGACCCGGTTTTGGCTCAAGCCCAACCTGCTTCAATGCCACAGCTCCTATGTCGTCACCGATCCGAAAGGCAGTATCGTGGTCGAGTGCGGGAACGCCCTCCTGAAGAACGGTTACAAGCTGAAAATCCTGAACACCATCAACTTCAAAAAGTCGATGCACTACAACCCCTTCGCCTATGTCCACAGCGAAAAGGACATTCTGAAACTGGTCACGACCCTGATGACCAACACCAAGGGCGAAGGGTCCGGTGGCGATCCATTTTGGGAGAAAAGTGAACGTCTTTTGCTCACCGCCCTGATCGCTTATCTGCATTATGAAGCCCCTGCCGAGGAACAAAACTTTGCTACCCTGCTGGAAATGCTCAACACCATGCAGGTACTGGAGGACGACGAGGAATACCAGAACCCGGTGGATCTGCTGTTTGAAGAACTGGCAAAAAAGAAGCCCAACTCCTTTGCCGGGCGGCAGTACAAACTTTACAAGCTGGCCGCAGGAAAGACCGCAAAATCCATCCTCATTTCCTGTGGTGCCCGGCTCGCCCCCTTCGACATCCAAGAACTGCGTGATCTCACCATGTACGATGAGCTGGAACTGGACAAGCTGGGTGACCGGAAAACGGCGCTGTTCCTCATTATGTCGGACACGGATTCCACCTTCAACTTCCTGATTTCAATGGTCTACACCCAGCTTTTCAATTTACTGTGCGATAAAGCAGATGATGTGTACGGCGGCAAGCTGCCCATCCATGTGCGGTGCCTGATCGACGAGTGCGCCAACATCGGCAGATTCCCAATCTGGAAAAGCTGGTGGCAACCATCCGCAGCCGTGAGATTTCGGCCTGCCTTGTTTTGCAGACGAAAAGCCAGCTAAAGGCTATCTACAAGGACAATGCCGACACCATCATCGGCAACATGGACAGTCAGATTTTTCTCGGCGGTTCGGAACCCGGTACGTTGAAAGACCTGTCCGAAATGCTGGGTAAGGAAACGATTGATTCGTTCAACACTTCGGACACCCGTGGCAACAGCCCCAGCTACGGCACTACGTTCCAGAAGATGGGGCACGAATTATTGAGCCGGGATGAGCTGGCGGTGCTGGATGGCGGCAAGTGCATCTTGCAGCTACGCGGTGTGCGGCCTTTCCTCTCGGACAAGTATGATCTGACCCAGCATCCGAACTACAAGCTGACTTCCGATTACGACCCCAAAAACACCTTCGATATTGAAAAATATCTGAACCGAAAAACAAAAATCCACCCCGGTGATGAGTTCATCGTGGTGGATGCTGATTCGCTCCCGTCTGCCTGACCCGGTAGGCGGTTTTATTTTATCCAGACCAGAGAGGTACACCGGCAAATCCACTTCTGCCGCAGTTCGTGGCTCAAAAATGTACGATTTCAGGTGTGTACGGACGGTCTACAATTTTTTCAAAATAAAGGAGAAACGACTATGGAATTCTTTAACTCTGCTATCGAAGTTCTTCAGACTCTGGTTGTCGCTCTGGGTGCCGGTCTCGGCGTGTGGGGTGCCATCAACCTGCTGGAAGGTTATGGCAACGACAACCCCGGCTCCAAGTCTCAGGGCATGAAGCAGCTCATGGCTGGCGGCGGTGTCGCTCTGGTGGGCATCACCCTGATTCCTCTGCTGTCTGGTCTGTTCGGCTAAGAGCCGCAGGCGGGGTTTCCCGCCTGTACATAATACGCAATCGCTCCATCTCTGCTGTGGATAACAGCCCTTATTATAATAGGAAGCGAATTGCTGACGAACATCCACCCATCAATGAAAGGCGGTGTCTTATGCAGTTTTTGACCCACATTATTTTTCTCCTGAATCTTCTCAAGACCCTTATCAACCACTTCAGCTAAGGACGGTGACTGCTGAATGGAAACCGTTCTCAAGGCCATTGCGACTGGATCAAAGGCATCCTGACGGCAGGCATTATGTCAAACCTTTCCGGTCTGTTCGACGATGTGAACACGCAGGTGGGAAACATCGCCCAGCAGGTGAGCACCAAGCCTCCAGTTTTGAGCCGAGAGTGTTCGCTATGATCGAAGCCCTCTCCCGGAACGTGGTGTTACCCATTGCAGGCATCATCCTGACTTTCATCGCCTGTTATGAATTGATCGAGATGATCACTCAGCATAACAATATGGCGCAGTTTGAGCCTGCCCTCATCATGCGCTGGATCTTTAAGACTGCTGTTTCGGTCTGGCTCATCAGCAATACTTTCGACATCGTGATGGCAGTGTTCGACATTACCCAAAAGGTGGTGTCCGATTCCAGCGGCATCATTGCCGGAAACACCCGCGTCAACGACATTGGGCTTTCCATGCTGCAATCCAGCCTGATGCAGATGGACGTTGGCCCCCTGTTCGGGCTTTTCCTGCAATCCTTTTTCATCGGCATCACCATGCGGATATTGAGTATCGTAATTTTCGTCATCGTCTACGGAAGAATGATCGAAATTTACTGCATGGTGAGTCTTGCGCCCATCCCCATGGCGACCTTCGGCAACCACGAGCAGAGCCACATGGGGCAGAACTATCTGAAATGCCTGTTTGCGCTGGGTTTTCAGGCTTTCTCATCCTCATCTGCGTGGCAATTTACGCCGTGCTGATACAGTCGGTAGCGATTTCCGGGGATGCCATCAACTCCATTTGGAGCATTGTGGGCTACACTGTTCTGCTCTGTTTCAGCCTGTTCAAGACCAGTTCCGTGACAAAATCCGTTCTCGGAGCGCATTAAAGGAGGTGCTTTATTGGCTGCGTATATTTCCGTCCCCCGTGACCTGACGAAGGTGAAATCGAAGGTCGCATTCAATCTGACCAAACGGCAGCTCGTCTGCTTTGGCACAGCGGCTCTCATTGGAGTGCCGCTATTTTTTGTTCTCCGGGACTCCGGCGGCAACACTGCCGCCACCCTCGGCATGATGGCGGTGATGCTGCCGGCGTTCTTTCTTGGAATGTATGAGAAAAACGGTCAGCCCATGGAAAAGCTGCTGTCGTACTATGTGCAGTCCCGGTTTGTCCGCCCGAAAATTCGCCCCTACAAGACCAACAACTACTATGCGATTTTGATGAAGGGAGGCATGACCCATGATCCCGTTTTGGAAAAAGACTGATAAGCACAGCAAGCCCCAGTCTGCGCAGAAGCGCAAGCAGAACACAAAGCCTGCTGTTCCCCGGACCGCCCAGCAGTCCATCCCCATGCAGCGGATGTTCGAGGATGGCACCTGCCGGGTGAAGCCCAACTACTACACCCGCACCATCCAGTATCAGGACATCAATTACCAGCTCGCCCAGCAGGAGGATAAGACCGCCATTTTTGAGGAATGGTGCAGTTTTCTGAACTTCTTCGACAGCTCCATCAAATTTGAACTGTCCTTTGTGAACATGGCAACGGACAGCACCGAGTTTGAAAAGAGCATCCGCATTCCGTTCCAGAAGGACGGCTTCGATGATGTTCGTGCGGAGTATTCCCAGATGCTGCGCCAGCAGCTTGCCAAGGGCAATAATGGTCTGACCAAGACCAAGTTCATCACCTTTGGTGTGGAGGGCGAAAGCATGGCACAGGTCAAGCCCCGGCTTGACCACATCCAGAACGATCTGCTGAACAACTTCCACCGGCTGGGGGTGCAGGCAAAGCCCCTGAACGGTGCCCAGCGGCTGAAACTCATGCACGATATGTTCAATATGGACGGTGCCAGCAAATTTCATTTTGACTGGAAAGACCTCGTAAAAAGCGGCCTTTCGGTGAAGGATGCCATTGCGCCCACCGCCTTTGCGTTCAAGAACAGCCGCACCTTCCAGATGGGCGGTATCTTCTGCGCCGCCAGTTTTCTGAGCATCACGGCATCCGACCTCAGTGACCAGCTTTTGAAGGACTTTCTGGATATGGATTCGTCCCAGATCGTCACGATGCACATCCAGTCCGTAGACCAGAACCGCGCCATAAAGACGGTCAAGCGTACCATCACGGAACTGGACAGAAGTAAGATTGAGGAACAGAAAAAAGCCATCCGCGCCGGTTATGATATTGACATCATCCCGTCCGATTTGGCAACTTACGGGCGGGATGCAAAGGCTCTGCTGAAAGAATTGCAGAGCCAGAACGAGCGGATGTTCCTCGTCACTTTTCTGGTGCTGAACACCGGGCGCACGGAGCAGGAACTGGAAAACAACATCTTTCAGGCCAGCTCCATTGCCCAGAAGCACAACTGCAATCTGTGCAGACTGGACTACCAACAGGAGCAGGGATTGATGAGCAGCCTGCCGCTGGCTGACTGCCAGATCGAGATCCAGCGAGGGCTGACCACCAGCAGCACGGCCATCTTCATTCCGTTCACCACACAGGAACTTACCAGTCTGGCAAAGAAAGCCTGTATTACGGCCTGAACGCCCTGTCCAACAACCTTATCATGGTGGACCGGAAGAAGCTGAAGAACCCCAATGGCCTGATTTTGGGTACTCCCGGCTCCGGCAAAAGTTTCTCAGCAAAGCGTGAAATTGCCAATGCGTTTCTGGTGACGGACGATGATATTATCATCAACGACCCCGAAGGCGAAGTGCGACACGAAGTCGCGTAATGTATTGCGTGTAAACGCTACTCTATCCATTTGGAGTAACCCTACTGTGACCTGCACTGGTCAAAAGCCGGCGTTGGGAAGCTCACAGGACAATATGGGAAATCTGCCAGCCTAAAAGCAGACGTACCGTTAGGGTAAAGAATGCTATGTCGAATATAATGTGAACCATCGTAAGGATCGTTACAGGGAATAGGTGAAATAAGGCTGATACACCTACACCAAAAGGTGCTGGAGGTGGCCAAGGGCCTTTCGCTACCCCGAAGCAAATGGACACAAATCCTCCCGGTTCAAAGATGGCGGCTAAGGCATTCATGAATTATGCATTACGTGGAACGTGGAAAACCCTATGCACTCCTTTGATAAAGGTATCGACCTCGCAAGAGGGAGAAACGGTGCAGAGGGTATGAGATGGAATAAAAAGCGAACGGTTCACTGCAACGGTGAGCATAGGGGTTCAAAATTTGCCCTGACCTGAAAAGGTGCTGACTTATTCCGGGTATTTCATGGCAAGATTGGAGGTATCCCTGTGAACGATAAGTATTCAACGACGGAAGGTAAAACTTCTGAGAAGCTGTCGGACGAAGCTATGTTGAGTGCCCAATGGAAAACATTGACTGGCATAAGGCAGAGCAGGAAGTCAACAGGCTACAAATCAGGATTGTCAAGGCAACTCAGCAAAAAACTACAACGCAGTAAAACGACTTCAGTATCTTCTGACACATTCCTTTTACGCCAAAGCACTGGCTGTTAAGCGTGTCGTTACCAACGATGGGCGCAAGACTCCCGGTGTGGATGGTGTTCTTTGGAACACCCCGGCGAAGAAAATGAAAGCGGTTCTATCGCTGACAGATAAAGGGTATCGTGCGCGTCCTCTCCGTAGAGTGTATATCGAAAAGAAGGACAAGAAGAAAAAGCGTCCATTGGGCATTCCTACAATGTATGACCGCGCAATGCAGGCTCTCTATGCTTTGGCACTGGAGCCGGTGGCGGAAACAACAGCAGATGGGAAATCCTTTGGTTTCCGAAAAGGAAGATGCGCACAGGATGCCTGCGAATATCTGTTCAATGCACTGTCGCGCAAGCACATTTCTCCGAAGTGGGTTTTGGAGGGTGACATCAAAGGTTGTTTCGACCATATCAGCCATGATTGGCTTCTGGCGAACATCCCCATGGACAAGAACATTTTGAAGCAGTTCTTAAAGGCGGGATTTATCTATCAGCGCGAACTCTTTCCTACCGAGGAAGGAACTCCGCAAGGTGGTATTATCTCCCCCATTCTGGCGAACATGACGCTGGATGGTATCGAGAAGAAGCTGGTCGAACGCTTTCACACAAACGCGCTCGGTAAGGTCGATTCAAGATTTAAGAATGCCCACAAAGTAAACTTCGTCCGCTACGCAGACGACTTTGTGGTCACAGCGGCAACACCTGAACTGGCTCTTGAAGCAAAGGAGCTGATTCGAGAGTTTCTCGCTGAACGCGGATTGGAACTTCTGATGAAAAGACCGTTGTCACCAACATTGACGATGGTTTCGACTTCCTCGGCTGGAACTTCAGAAAGTATAACGAAAAGCTGATTATCAAGCCTTCCCAAAAGGCGGTCAAGGCTATCGTTTCCAATATCTCTGACACGATTCTCCGCAGAGGAAAAGCGTGGCAGCAAGATGTTCTGATTATGAAGTTGAATGAACAAACTCGAGGTTGGACTAATTACCACCAGTCCGTATGCGCAAGTGATGCGTTCGCGCATCTGGACTATGTCCTGTACGAACTGCTGTGGCGATGGGCTAAAAGACGGCACCCAAAGAAGAACAAGTGGTGGATTTCCACGAGATACTGGCATCGTGTCGGTAATCGGAACTGGGTGTTCTCTACGGAAAACAAGGAGCTGATACGGGTGGACAGCACAGCCATTGTGCGACATACCAAGATAAAAGCTACTGCAAATCCGTTCCTCGATGAGGCGTATTTCCAAAAAAGGAAATTCGATAAAGGAATGCACCGGCTGACTGGAAAATTCAAGATGATTTGGAAAAACCAGAACGGGCTGTGCTACCACTGCGGAATGCCGATGGATGTAACGGAAGAAAGAGAGATCTTCTACCTTGCACCAAAAGCAAAGACTGGCGTGAAAGATGTTCGTAATATGCGCTACGTTCATTGCGCCTGTCAGCGAATTTATGCTGAGAACCGCTTGAAAAAGTGATGAAATGCTTGAGCCGTATGACGGGAAACTGTCACGTACGGTTCTTAGGCGGGAAGGCGGTGGTAACACCGCTGACCCAGCCGATTACTCACCGCTGGTGAATCGTTTGAAGGGTCAGGTCATCAAAATCAGCCCCAACAGTACCCAGTTCATCAACCCGATGGACATTAACGCCAACTATTCGGAAGAGGATAATCCGCTGTCCCTGAAAGCAGACTTTATTCTTTCTCTGTGCGAACTGGTTGTCGGCGGCAAGGAAGGTCTGCTCCCGGTGGAAAAGACGGTCATTGACGCTGTGTGCATCTGATTTATCGGAAATATTTTGCTGACCCCTGCCCGGAGAATATGCCGATTCTGGAGGACTTGTACAACGCCCTGCTCCAGCAGGACGAGAAAGAAGCTCATCATGTTGCTACCGCTCTGGAAATCTACGTCAAGGGCAGTCTGAATCTGTTCAACCACCGCACTAACGTGAACATCAACAACAGAATCGTCTGTTATGACATTAAAGAACTGGGCAAGCAGATGAAAAAGTTGGGTATGCTTATCGTGCAGGATCAGGTCTGGGGACGTGTCACTGCCAATCGCAGCAGCGGAAAGTCCACCCGATATTATATGGATGAGATGCACCTCCTCTTAAAAGAGGAACAGACCGCCGCCTATTCCGTGGAGATTTGGAAGCGGTTCAGAAAATGGGGCGGTATCCCGACTGGATTAACGCAGAACGTCAAAGACCTGCTTTCTTCGCGTGAGGTCGAGAATATTTTCGAGAACAGCGACATGATTATAATGCTGAATCAGGCCGCTGGCGACCGTCAAATCCTCGCAAAGCAACTCAACATCTCGCCCCACCAGCTTTCCTATGTGACCCACTCCGGCGAGGGCGAAGGTCTGTTGTTCTTCGGCAATGTTATTCTGCCGTTCGTGGACAGATTCCCCACCGATTTGGAACTGTACCGCATCATGACCACGAAGCTGGGTGAGGTTTCGGAGGTCGCACAGAAATGAGTAATCCGAAGCTGAACTTCAAAGAGGAAACGTCAGTAAAAAAGACACGCTCTCCCCCGAAGAAAGCGAGAATCGAGCAGTCCACGCCCAAAAAGAAGAAGCTGAAACTCGATGCTGACAAGGCCGCAGAAAAAGCCCAGCATTTGCGATTTGGCAAGGCAGAACTGACCCCGGATGAATTGAGCCGATTGAGCAAGGCACAGAAACGCGAGATGTACGCTGCCAATGCCGCCCGGACTGCGGTGCATCGGGAAATCGAACAGTATGAGGAAGATAATGTCGGTGTGCAGGCGTTGAGCGAGGGCGAAAAGGCTGCTGGAAATGTCCGCGATATTTCCAAGAGCCGCTATGCCCGAAAACTGAAAAAGAAAGCCGAGATGCAGGGCAAGAAAAAATCTAAAATCGCAAAATCTTCTACGCAGGAACCGACTGCCTCACAAAATGCAGGAGATTCCGGCATCGGCACCCGTGAGGGTGGTTCCAACTGGCTCTCCCGATGGCGGCAGAAACGCGACATTCGGCAGGGTTACTATGCCGCAGCCCGGTCTGGTGGCACAGCGGCACAGACTGCTGGTGGTAAAAAAGCCGCATCCAGCGGTGCATCTGCCGCACGGTCTGGCGTAGAGCAAGTAGTGGACAAGGGAAAATCTGTGGTCGGTTCGGCAGTAAACGGCCTTATGACCGCCGCAAAGAGTAACGCACACGTTCTGGTGATCGTGGGCGTTTTTCTTTTGCTTATCCTCATGGTGATGTCCGGCTTTTCCTCCTGCGGCATCCTCTTTTCGGGCGGCACACAGGTGTCCGGGCAGACCATGTACTCTGCCGAGGACAGGGACATCCGGGGCGCAGAACAGGACTACAAGAAGCTGGAAAAGGAACTGGACAAAAAGATCAAGCGCACCCCCGCCGACCACCCCGGCTACAACGAGTACCAGTATCACCTTGACCCCATCGAGCATGACCCGTGGCAGCTCACTTCGTTCCTGACCACCCTGTATGACGATTACACCCGGTCGGAGGTGCAGGGCAAGTTGAAGGAGACCTTCAAAAAACAGTACAAGCTGACCACATGGGTAGAGGTGCAGATACGGTATAAGACCGTCTGGGTCATCAGCCGGCAGGAATCCCGGTTCCCACGCAGGTGCCTACGAGTACCGCATCTTCCACACCAAGCTGGTCAATCGTGGCTTGGAGGTGGTCATCCGGGAAGAATTGGATGCTGACCAATGGAAACGCTACGAGACCTTTCAGGACACCTTGGGTGGCAGACCTTACCTCTTTAATGGAGGGTTGCCGCCCGGTGGCTCCGATGGCTCCGGCACACCGGGCATTGATTATCAGATTCCGGCAGAAGCCTGACGGACAGCGAATTTGCCGCCATCTACAAGGAAGCCCAAAAGTATGTGGGCACGCCCTATGTGTGGGGCGGTTCTACCCCGGAAACCGGCTTTGACTGCTCCGGCTATGTCTGCTGGGTCTACAATCAGAACGGCTATGATGTGGGGCGCACCACCGCCAACGGCCTGTGGAACAAGAGCCAGCACATTTCCGAAGCCGAAGCAAAGCCCGGTGACCTTGTTTTCTTTGAAGGAACGTATGATACCCCCGGAAAAAGTCATGTGGGCATCTACCTCGGCAACGGCATGATGGTCAGTGCCGGAGACCCCATCAAGTACGCAAACATTCACTCGTCCTACTGGGAGAAGCATCTCGCCGGGTTCGGACGGCTTTCAAAATGATTGGAGGAGTTTTATGAGCGAAAAATCGGATAAGCTGCGGGCGATGCTGGAAAAAGAAAAGGAACGCCGCATCAAGCTGAACAACCGCATCGAGATTCTGGAGCGGCGCATTCAGGAGGAGGATTCCGCCGAGGTCAACGAGATGGTGCGGACTGCAAAGGTCACG
>ENA-OQHA01001188-OQHA01001188.1-human-gut-metagenome-genome-assembly--contig:-NODE-1188-length-10473-cov-2.988691_pt1 | contig 10473 bp, 10 predicted proteins | sample MGYA00242558_ERZ504707 | MGnify/ENA primary metagenome ERZ504707 (study PRJEB26092, sample SAMD00036197) | human gut metagenome | host: Homo sapiens | study: EMG produced TPA metagenomics assembly of... | reverse complement strand
CGCGGCTGTCCAGATCCACGCTCGCCGGAGCCACATAGGCATGCAGCAGGTAGGGCGATACTGCGTCAGAACGCCCACCGTGTCGATGCCTGAGTTGGAGCAGTTGGAGAGCGAAAAGTCGATAATGCGGAACTTGCCACCAAAGCTAACCGCCGGCTTAGCGATCTTTTGGGTGAGTGCCCCCAATCGGCTGCCCTGTCCTCCTGCGAGGAGCATCGCGATGCATTCTTTCTTACTCATCGATTTCTCCTTCTGTCATCGATGTTCCTAAACCCATTAGCGACGGGCGCGGCGCAACGTCGCACCCGTCGAGTAATGCCGTGCTGGCATAAGGGAACTCGCGCGCCTTTAAGCGTGCCAGATCTCGTCGCGGTACTCGCGAATGGTGCGGTCGCTCGAGAACCAGCCCGAGGAGGCGGTGTTGAGCAGCGCCTTGCGGTTCCAGGTCTCCTGGTCGCCGTAGCTGCCGGTGAGCTTCTCCCACGCATCCACGTAGCTGCGGAAGTCTGCCATGACCAGGTCGGGGTCGTTGTTGTTCATGAGCTCGTTGTAAATGCTCTCGAAGTTGCCCGAAAGACCCGCAAAGGTGTTGTCCTTGAGCTCGTCCATCACGCGACCCAGGCGCTCGCGGTCGCCGTTGAGGGTATCCCACGCAAAGTAGCTGTTGGATGCCCAGAGCTGCTCGACCTCGGGAGCGGTCAGGCCGAAGATGGCCTCGTTCTCGCGGCCGGCCAGGTCGGCGATCTCGATGTTGGCGCCGTCGAGGGTGCCCAGCGTAATGGCGCCGTTCATCATGAGCTTCATGTTGGACGTACCCGAAGCCTCCTTGCCGGCCGTGGAGATCTGCTCCGAGATCTCGGCGGCGGGGTAGATGAGCTGGGCGTTACTCACGCGGAAGTTGGGGATAAAGCAGACCTTCATGACCTCGTTGACGCGCGGGTCGTTGTTGATGACGTCGGCCACGGAATTAATGAGGCGGATGGTCTCCTTAGCGAAGGTGTAGCTCGAGGCTGCCTTGCCGCTAAAGATGAAGGTCGTCGGCGTCACGTGAAAGTTGGGATCGGCGATGCGACGGTTGTAGATGTCCATCACCTTCATGATGTTCATGAGCTGGCGCTTATAGGCATGGAAGCGCTTAACCTGAACGTCGAAGACGGTGTTGGGGTCAATGACCAGACCGGTCTCGGCCTTAACGTAGGCGGCCAGGCGCTCCTTGTTGGCGCGCTTGGAGGCACCCACGGCCTTCAGGAACTCGGTGTCGTTCTGGTACTCTTTGAGCTTCTCCAGCTCAAAGGCGTCCTTGAGCCAGCCGTCGCCAATGGCCTCGGTCACAAGCTTGGCGTAGGTGGGGTTGGCCTCGGCAAAGAAGCGACGGTGCGAGATGCCGTTGGTCTTGTTGTTGAACTTCTCGGGCGTAAGGGCATAGAAGTCCTTGAGCACGATGTTCTTGATGATGTCGGAGTGGATCTTTGCCACGCCGTTGACGCTGTGGCTGCAGATCACAGACAGGTTGGCCATGCGAATCTCGCCGTCCCACAGAATGGCGGTCTGGCGCAGACGCTCCTGCCAGCCTCCTGCGCGGTGTCGAACGACTCGTGCCAACGACGGCTGATCTCGTCGATGATCTGGTACACGCGGGGAGGAGCTTGGAGAACGTGCCGATGGGCCACTTCTCCAGGGCCTCAGGCAGGATGGTGTGGTTGGTGTAACTCACGACCTGCGTCACGATGTTCCAGGCGTCGTCCCACTCGAGCTTCTTCTCGTCGATGAGGATGCGCATGAGCTCGGGTCCGCACATGGCGGGGTGCGTGTCGTTGGTGTGGATGGCCACAAACTGCGGCAGCAGCTCCCAGTTCTCGCCGTGCTCCTTCTCAAAGGTGTCGAGCAAGCTGTAGATGCCGGCCGAAACAAACAGGTACTCCTGCTTCAGGCGCAGCAGACGGCCGTGCTCGCCGGCGTCGTTGGGGTAGAGGATGGCGCTGATGCCTCGGCCTCGGCGCGCTCGGCGTCGGCCAGGGCATAGCTCGCCGCGGTTGAAGGCCTCCAGATCGAAGTGCTCCTCGACCGGCTCGGCGGCCCATACGCGCAGCTTGTTGACGGTCTCGCCGGCATAGCCCACGACGGGGATGTCATAAGGGACGGCCAGGATGTCCTGCGTATCCACAGTGCGGTAGAACGTGCGGCCGTTCTCCTCAAAGCCCTCAACATGGCCACCAAACTTAATGGTTACGGCCTTGTCCTGACGGCGGACCTCCCAGGGATAGCCGTGGGTGAGCCACTCGTCGGTGGCCTCGACCTGGCTGCCGTTGACGATCTCCTGCTTAAACAGGCCGTAGCGGTAGCGCATGCCGTTGCCGTAGCCGGCAATGCCCTCGGCTGCCATGGAATCCAGGAAGCATGCGGCCAGACGGCCCAGGCCACCGTTGCCCAGCGCCGGATCGGGCTCCTGGTTCTCAATGACGGACAGGTCGAAGCCCATGTCGTCGAGCGCCTCGGCGACCATGTCGCGCACGCCAAAGTTGAGCAGGTAGTTGTCGAGCAGGCGGCCGATCAAAAACTCGATCGAGAAGTAGTACACGCGCTTCTTGCCCTCGGCGGCTGCACGGGCGTCACTCTTGGTGGCAACGGTGCGGGCCTTCTCGGCCACGAGCTTGGCCAGGGCGTTAAAGCGATCGAGGTCGCTAGCGGCTCGATGCTCTTGCCGCTAATGCTCATGACGGCATCGCGATAGAGCTCGGTAAACTCCTGCTTGTTGTCGAAGATCTTATTCATACGTTCCTTCCCCCGGGGATGTTTCTCCCGGAACGGTTGTGACATGTATCCTACGCCCCCGCGGGGCGGGTAATTACAGTGGTAACGATTTTGTTACGCATCCTTGCCAGATGCTTTAACAGCGCCTGCCTTAGCCTTGGGAGCAGCCTTTTTAGTGGTTGTCTTCTTTGTCTTGGGCTTAGCCGTGGCTTTGGCGGCAGACTTGACAGTCTTCGCCTTAACCGAAGCCTTCTTGGCAGCCGCGGTCTTGGGCTTTACCGAGGACGAGCGCTTGCGCGTCGCCTTCTTGGGCTCCTCGACCACGGGCGGCTTGTAGCTGCTCGGACCGCGCGCTTAAGCACCACGCCTGCCAGGCCGGGCACCTTAATCTCGATGGAGTCCATCTGCCCGTTCCAGGATAGGGCTCGCTCGACAGGTGTAAGGCTCCTCGCCGGCATAGCCGCTGCCACCGAACTCGGGACGGTCGGAATCGAAGATAACCTCCCAGTCACCCTCGCGCGGCACACCCACGCGGAAGCTCTCGTAGCTCGCCGGGTCAAAGTTGATTAGAATCACCAGGTCGTCATCGACGTCCTCGCCCTGGCGCACAAAGCTCACGATGGACTGTTTAGAGTTGTCCGCGTCAATCCAGGTAAAGCCGTCGTCGGTGTAGCCGCGCTCGTACAGGGCGGGCTCGGCGGTGTACAGGTGGTTGAGCGCCTTGATAAACGCCTGATGATGACGGTGGGTCTCGTACTCCTCGGTCAGGAACCACTGAATGGACTCGTAGTAGCGCCACTCAATAAACTGGCCGATCTCGTTGCCCATAAAGTTGAGCTTGGCACCGGGGTGCGTCATCTGGTAGAAGCTAGTGTGCGCAGGCCTGCAAACTGGCGCCACCAGTCGCCCGGCATGCGGCCGATCAGCGAGCACTTGCCGTGCACGACCTCGTCGTGGCTCAGCGGGCAGATAAAGTTCTCGGTAAAGGCGTACATGATGGAGAACGTGAGCAGGCCGTGGTTGCCGGGGCGCCACGGAAAATCGGTCTGCATGTAGTGCAGGGTGTCGTTCATCCAGCCCATGTCCCACTTGTAGTGGAAGCTAGGCCGCCGTCCTGCGGCGGATAGGTCACGAGCGGCCACGCGGTGGACTCCTCGGCCATCATCATCACGTCGGGGTAGTGCGCCTCTACAGCGCAGTTGACCTGGCGGATAAACGCGCTGGCGTCCAGGTCCTCCTCGGTACCGTATTTGTTGAACTTCTTTTGGCCGGGATCGTCGATGCCAAAGTTGAGGTACAGCATGCTGGACACGCCGTCCATACGAATGCCGTCCACGTGGAAGTTCTCGAGCCAGTACAGTACGTTGGAAACCAGGAAGGAGCGGACCTCGCCGCGGGCGAAGTCAAACTTGTGCGTGCCCCAGTTGGGGTGAATCTCGTGCTCAAACAGCATGTGGCCGTTAAAGGTGGCAAGGCCGTGTGAGTCGGCGCAAAAACCGCCGGGCACCCAGTCCATGATCACGCCAATGCCCGCCTCGTGGCACGCATCAATAAAGTGCATGAGCTGCTGCGGGTTGCCGTAGCGCGACGTAGCGGCGTAATAGCCGGTCGTCTGGTAGCCCCAGGAACCATCGAAGGGATGCTCCATAAGCGGCATGACCTCGATATGCGTATAGCCCATGTCGCGCACGTAGTCCACAAGCTCCACCGACAGGTCGTCGTAGGTGTAAAACTCACCGCGCTGCGCGGGGAAGGGATCCATGGGACCGGGGTAGTTGCCGTACTCGTCCGGCTCGCCCTGCGGCGCGTCGCCGTGGCGCTTCCACGAGCCAATATGCACCTCGTAGATGTTAAGGGGCTGCGACATGTGGTTATGGCTGGCACGGCGCTTGAGCCATGCGGCGTCGTTCCACTGGTAGCCATCGAGGGTCCAAAGCACGCTCGCCGTTCCCGGAGGCACTCGGCCTTAAAGGCGTATGGATCGGCCTTGTAGAGCTTTTCGCCCTCGTTGGTCTCGATGAGGTATTTATAGAGCTGGCCCTGCTCGGCGCCAGGAATAAAGCCTTCCCAGATAGCGCTCGTATGCACGGGCACCAGCGGGTTGGCTTGCTCATCCCAGTCGTTAAATTCTCCAATGACATGGACGCTTTTTACATCGGGCGCCCAAACGCAAAAACGCCAGCCGCGCGTACGATTCTGCGTGTCGGGGTGTGCGCCCATCTTTTCCCAGCTGCGCTCCCACGTACCGATGCCAAACAGATAGACATCGTCTTTGGTGAGCTCCGGCGCATGCGGGGCAGCTTTACGGGTAGCGGGCTTTTTGGTTGCTGGCTTTAGCTTTGTATCGCTCACGTTTGATCCCATCATGACGCGGCAGCGTGTTGCCTTGGTGACTAGATGCGAAAGGTCCAAGGCTGCACGAATCGAAGGGACGGCGATAGTTCTATGATTCGTTCCACCTCGCGTGCTCGGTGGAACTTTCGGCAAAAACTACGATAACACCTGTACGTTAGTTTTATGAACGAAAGTGGATTTGCGGTGGCGTTTAATCGGTAAGCGCCATGTTTATACCACTGGCAGAATTGCGATGGTAAAACTCTTGACAGCTTTACCAATTAGGGTTTCTAGATTGTTAGGTTTACGTTTGGTAAAACGTTTTTAGCAGGTTGTTTACCATTTGACATCGAAAGGTTCGTTTATGTCCCATACCGCCGCTCCCAAGGTTGCTTTTATTTTCGATTGCGACGGCACGCTGGTTAATAGCACCCCCGTTTGGGCTTATGCCCAGCCCGAGTTATTGCACCGGCACGGTGTCGACGTGACGGTCGACGATTTTGCCCAGTTTGAGCATCTTTCGCTCGAGGACGAATGCCAGCCTACCACGACACATGGGGCATTGGCGCGAATGGCGAGGAACTGTATCGCGAGTTGAGCGAGATTCTGATCGATGGCTACTCCAAGGTGCCGCCACGCGAGGGGCTCCTGGCATTTTTGGAGCAGGCGAAGGCGGCGGGTATTGCCATGTGCGTGGCTACGTCCACTCCGGCCGAGCTGGTGCAGTCTGCTCTCGCTGGTGCCGGGCTCGATGAGTACATGGAGTTTGTGACCACCACGGGTGAGGCGGGACGTTCCAAACAGTTCCCCGACGTATACGAGCTGGCGCTGCGCCGCCTGGAGGAGCGCCATGAGCACAAGTTTGAGCGCACGTGGGTGTTTGAGGACGCGGTCTTTGGCCTTAAGAGCTCTGGCGCCGCGCGCTTTAAGCGCGTGGGCATCTATGATCCGCACGGCCGCATGAAGCGCGACGATGTGCGCGCCAACTGCGATATCTTTATCGACAGCTACGAGGACCTGGATCTGGCCCGCGTGCTTTCGTTTGAGGGCTAGGCGGGGGCTGTGGCTTGCAAGGTATTAGTGGTCTGCGGCTCGCCCGTGGTGGCGAGCGCGGATCTGTTGCGTAGGCTAGCAGGGGAGTGCGACCACGTCATCGCTGTGGACCGCGGCCTGGATGCTCTGCTGGGTGTCGGTTTGAGCTGCGACGTATATGTGGGGGATGCCGACACGGTGAGCGACGCAGGCCGCGCGCTGGTCGATGCCACCGAAGCATTTGAGGTGGAGCGTCATGACCCCTACAAGGACTATACCGACCTGGCACTGGCGCTCGATTCCGTCCGACGCCGCTGGCCGGGTGCCGAAGTGGTTGCGACCTGCGCCACTGGCGGCCGTCCTGATATGGCGCTATCCGTACTGGGGCTGCTCGCGGGTTACGAGGATGCCCCTGTCTGGATTGTCGAGGACAAGGTGGTCGCTCGCTTCCTTCGCACAGGCGAATCGTGGACCATCGAGGCGCTGAGGGCAAGACATTCTCCATCATCGCCATTGCTCCCAAAACTGAGGTAAGCGAACACGGTCTAGAGTGGGAGCTAGACCACAGCCCCCTGAGCCTGTTGGCCGATACGGGTATCAGCAACGTCGTCAGGTCAACAGCCACGATCCAAGTCCACGCCGGCACCGCCATCGCTTACCTATATCAATAGGCACTTAAAGCCTGACCCAAAAAAGTCCTTGCACGTCGCGCCAACTTCCCCTATAGTATCTCCTCGTCACGGGGGCGTAGCTCAGCTGGGAGAGCGCTTGACTGGCAGTCAAGAGGTCAGGGTTCGATCCCCTCGTCTCCACCATCGTGAATGCAAAGGTCTTCGGTATTTCGAAGGCCTTTTTTCATATGAAACACCACACGCCACAAACCCCACCTACGCCAACAAAAAGTTGCACAATTTATTTCCCATGTGTGTACATAGTTTGTTAGACGAACGCGATTACCAGCACGCCTCGCTGGTCAATTCGGGCTTCATGAACGTCTCTAATCACCGCTTGCACCCCAATAACCTGCGCCAACGTGAACAACATCCCAAAACAACCCCCTTAAGCACGTCAAATGAACGATATGTTGTCCAACGCAGCCCAAATCAGTTTCGCGACCAGCTTGTGCTAGGATGTCTAACGTTACATGAGTTCAACTGTGCTCACGGCTCCAGCAAGCCACAAAGCGCAGGGTCGATCGGCATCCGGCCGTAACGGCGGTGTTAGAAAAACCACGAGCTCCAATATCGATTGCCATGCACGATTTTGCACTTGTTTTTGCGGTTACTTATAAGTTTGTATTAGACAGTGCAATGAATTGTTACGGCAAACCACAGCAGTCCTTCAGCTGTTTGCGTGCGGTCCAGTTATGAAATCACTTGACTGGCTCGCACGCAGCCAGCTGAGGTTGTAGACATTCTTGCGATACGTGCCTGTTACCTCAGCGCTGCTTGTATACATACCGTTCACGGTGGGGCAGAGCCATGTGCTTGTCTAACTGGGCTCAGGGTTTGAATATGGAGCGCCTTCGCGCACAAGCGCCCTGCGAAGCCATACCCAAACCCCGTGAGCCACACGTAAGACAGCAAGGGGGTGGTGCTCGTGTGGTATGTAATCCAGGTCATTAACGGTCGCGAAGACGTAATGCGCGAGCGCATTGAGCGTATGGTGCCGGCTGGCGCCATGCAGGAGCTCTTTTATCCCCAATTTCAAACCGAGATCAAAGTACACGGCGAATGGTCAGTACGACCAAGCCGCTCTTTCCCGGTTATCTTATCTGCGATACGGCAGATCCCCGCACCGTGCAACAGTATCTGCTACGCATGGACGACTTTGCCAGGGTGTTATCCCAGGACGGTCAGTTTGTGCCGCTGGCAAAAGAAGAGGTCCAACTTATTGGCGGCTTTACGCATAGGGGAGACCGCGTAGTGCCCATGAGCGAGGCCCTAAAAGACGGTGACCAGGTCGTAGTAACGGCAGGCCCGCTGCTGGGCCACGAAGGCCTTATCAAAACCATTAACAGACGCAAAAGCACTGCTTATCTGGAGCTCGATCTGTGCGGCCGGCGCGTAACCACCCGCGTTGGCCTTGCCGTTCTTTCAAACGAGCAGCGCGTCATGCGCAACCTTAAAAAGGCGATCGCCTAGCTGCAGACGGTCGCTACACAGAATAGGGAGGATCCCCGACCCGGGGACGAAGTGTTGGAAGAGAACGTGTCGGATAAAACTCAATATACAACGGATGCGCCCGTGGGGGCGGCGCTCATTGCTCAGGCCATGGACCGACGCGAGGGCGTCGGCCGTTACAAGGCCATGCAATCCATCGTGGACTGGGATCGTTCGCGCCTGGCCTACCGCACCGTTAAGCGCGCGTTCGACATCGTGTTCAGCGGCTGCGTGCTGGCTGTCATCGCCGTACCCAGCCTTGTGCTCGCCGCGGCCATCCGCCTGGAGAGCGAGGGCAACCCGTTCTACAGCCAGATCCGCGTGGGCCAGACCCGCCCCGACGGCAGCCTGTCCACCTTCCGCATGTGGAAGTTCCGAAGCATGTACAAGGACGCCGACGAGCGCCTCTCCGAGCTCAGGGAGCAGAACGAGATCGCCGGCGCCATGTTCAAGATGAGGGAAGACCCGCGCGTCACCAAGATCGGAAAGTTCATCCGCAAGCACTCCATTGACGAGTTCCCACAGTTCCTGAACGTGTTCCTGGGCCAGATGTCCGTCGTCGGCCCGCGCCCGCCGCTGCCGAATGAGGTAGCTGAGTACACCGAATACGACCTGCAGAGGCTAGCAGTGAAACCAGGTATTACGGGGCTCTGGCAGGTTACGGAGCGCAACTCCACCGGTTTCGACGGCATGGTCCGCCGGGACCTCGAATACATAGCCAAGCGCGGAGTCATCACGGACTTCAAGATCATCCTCCTAACGGTTCTGGAGGTCTTTAACGGGAGCGATGCGTACTAATGCAGCATGTTTCATCATCGGATCCAAGGGGATTCCGGCAAACTACGGCGGCTACGAGACGTTCGTGGAGAAGCTGACCGAGAATCAGGTTTCGCCTGACATCAAATATCACGTGGCGTGCGCCGTGGATTCCGCCGAGCAAGTCGGCGAGTTCGAGCACAACGGGGCGCACTGCTTCAACGTGCTGCGCAGGCCCGTCGGTGCCGCGAGGGCGATCTTCTACGACATCGACGCCATCAAGTGGTGCATCGCCTACATCAAGGAGAATCGAGTCCAGCACCCCATCGTCTACGTGCTGGCCTGTCGCATCGGGCCGTTCTTCGGCAGGTACGTGAACAGGATCCACGCCCTTGGCGGCAAGGTCCTCGTGAATCCCGACGGGCACGAGTGGATGCGCGCCAAGTGGAGTGCGCCCGTCCGCAAGTACTGGAAGGTCTCGGAGCACGGGATGGTCAAGCACGCCGACCTGATGGTGTGCGACTCCAAGAACATCGAGAAGTACATTCGAGGGGAGTATGCCGACCTGGACCCCGAGACGACCTTCATCGCCTACGGGGCCGACATCAAGCGTTCCTTGCTCGCGGACGACGACCCCAAGTTCACGGGATGGCTCTCCGAGAAGGGCCTCGAGCCTTCGGCTACTACCTGGTCGTGGGACGTTTCGTGCCCGAGAACAACTACGAGACCATGATCCGGGAGTTCATGGCTTCCGACTCCAAGCGGGATTTCGCGCTCGTGACGGGAGTGGACGACTCCTTCCTCGCAGAGCTCGAGCGGAAGACGCACTTCAAGTCCGACCCACGCATCAAGTTCGTGGGAACCGTCTACGACCAGGAGCTCCTAAAGAAGATTCGTGAGCAGGCTTACGGCTACTTCCACGGCCATGAGGTCGGGGGCACCAACCCGAGCCTCCTGGAGGCGCTGGCATCTACGCGTCTTAACCTCCTTCTCGACGTCGGCTTCAACCGCGAGGTCGCCGAGGATTCCGCTCTGTATTGGGGCAAGAAGTCCGGAGACTTGGCTGAACTTATTAACCGTGCTGACGCGATGGACTTGAAGTCGATCGAGGAGTTCGATGCGGCCTCGACTTCCGTTATTCGCGACCGGTATTCGTGGCGGTCCATCACCGACAGCTATGAAAACCTTTTCCTCGGAAGGCAATAGCGCTATGAAAGGCATCATCCTCGCCGGCGGTCCGCACCCGCCTGTACCCGCTCACGCTCGTGACCTCCAAGCAGCTGCTGCCGGTCTACGACAAGCCCATGATCTACTACCCGCTTAGCACCCTCATGCTGGCGGGCATCCGGGACATCCTGGTCATCTCCACGCCGACCGACCTGCCCAACTTCGAGCGCCTGCTCGGGGACGGCTCGCGCTACGGCGTGAACCTGTCCTA